>LSQX01021595.1_pt1 | contig 33565 bp, 27 predicted proteins | sample 654561 | NCBI WGS metagenome assembly LSQX01 (sample SAMN04489861, study PRJNA283612) | anaerobic digester metagenome | isolation source: 4 biogas reactors fed with cattle manure at either 37C or 55C with and... | place: Denmark: Kongens Lyngby | collected 2014 | reverse complement strand
GATGCAATTTTAAGTTACCTGATTCCTGGTTCATCGATGTTCATTGCCGGTGCAGATGTTATCAATTCGTTGGGTGAAGTTCTGGTCAAAGTGGGCACCTACCTAGGCGCATTAATGGCGCGAGAATATGGCGTTCCATTTTATGTTGTTGCTGATTCTTCAAAATTTGATCCGATGACCATTGATGGCTTCCCGTTAAAAATTCGAGATAAAGGTCCAGACACAGTCTTTGGCGGAGATATACCTAACGGCGTGAAAATCATCAACCCGAGTTTTGAGATGATTCCTGCGCATTTGGTTACCGGGTATATTACGGAGATGGGCTTGATCAGCCCTGGGTCTGTGGCCACCGTCATGCGGCAAGCAAAATTAAGCGATAGCTTAACTGTAAAATTACGTGACTGGGTTAACAAACCTATTTAATTATATTAATAAATAAAATACCCAGGAGATTTTTATAATGATTGACCCACGCTGGTATCAAGTCGCCGATGTTCTGGTAAATTACTCCACAAAAGTCAAAGCCGGAGAAAAAGTATTAATCACCATGATGGAGGTTGACACACTACCTTTGGCACTGGCAGTATATACAGAAGCAGTTAAGGCGGGTGCGCAAGTACATATCGAATTTCAATCTGTACTTGTTGACCGGGCCTTATTATCCCATGGGACTCTGGAACAAGCTGAACTTGTGCCAGAAATGCATGCAAAGGGAATGCGCTGGGCGGATGTGTATATTGGCTTGCGTGGGTCATCCAACCCCTATGAACTTGAAGGCATCCCGCCAGATAAGATCACAGCCAGGAAAAAAGCTATGGGGCTCATTTCTTCAATGCGAATCGACCAAACCCGTTGGGTCCTGTCACGGATACCCAATCACTCCTTAGCTCAACAAGCTAAAATGAGCACAGAAGAAATGATGACATTTTATTTCAATGCGACAGTGAAAGATTGGGAACAAGAATCACGGGATTACTACGAATTGAAAGAAGTCTTTCAAGCTGGTGAAAATGTCAGGGTTGTCGGGAAAGAAACAGAGATTCGGTTTTCAACAAAAGGCCGACTTTATCGAGTTGGCGCAGGCTTGCGAAACATGCCCGATGGAGAGATATTCACAGCGCCTGTGGATGATAGCCTTGAAGGTAAGATCTTTTTTGAATTTCCGGGGGTCTATGCGGGCAAGTTTATCAAAGACATCTGCCTTGAATTCAAAAAGGGAGAAATTGTCACAGCGACAGCTTCAGAAAATGAAGACCTTCTGAAAAGCATAATTGCTTTGGAGGGTGCGAACCGTGTTGGTGAATTTGGTGTAGGAACGAATTTCGGTATCGACCGCTTTATTGGCGACATATTATTTGATGAAAAAATCGGTGGTACGATCCACCTGGCCTTAGGTTGGGCTTATTCTGATTGTAACGGGATTAATAAGTCGCCGATCCATTGGGATATTGTCAAAGATTTACGAGAAGAAGGTGAAATTTACCTGGATGAAAAATTAGTCTTCAAAAGTGGAAAATTCTTAGTATAAGATTAGCTGTGGATGAGACTTAGCCGATGAAATAATACCTATCAATTGTGCTTAGCGTTAGCTGTGAAAGCGGTTGATCACTTAGTTTTGGTTATTTTTGCGGATGACGTTAATGAAAATTTGAAACCCTTACACAAATTTGAATATTTTTATTATGTTATTGGCAATTCGGTTATCTGGCCGAAAAAATATTGTTTTGTATTTTAATAAATCATACGATTAATTTATAAATATAACCTTGAACCGTCGTAGAAAAAGCGATAAGAGGAACTATGGAAAACTTAAACGAGAAAACCACAAGTGTTAAAAAATCGAAACGTATTTTTAGTTACAGCTTAGTGAAAAAAATAGATATATTTTTCTCATACCTTGTGATCATTATCTTTTCATTGATTGTTCTGTTACCGTTGGTTTGGATTTTTGTCACATCTTTAAAAAACCGTGTGCAAATTTACCAAATACCACCGGTCTGGTTTTTTACCCCCACACTTGAAAACTTTGCTGCCATTACGGCAAAATATCCATTTCAACAGTATTTTTTCAATTCGAGTTTTATTGCATTAACCACGACCGCGATCGCGTTAATTTTTGGCTCGATGGCCGCCTATTCCATTGCTCGATTTAACACGGGTGGGAACGCACTCCGCCTTTGGGTGCTTAATAGTCACACCATGCCAGCTGTTGCCTTGTTGATCCCGTTCTTCATGTTGGCTACTTCTTTGCGCCTGCGTGACACATATATTATGGTTATTATGACGCACTTGAGCTTTTTACTGCCATTTACGATTTGGATGCTAATTGGTTTTTTTGATAGCATTGAAAAAGACATGGAAGAAGCAGCCATGGTTGATGGAGCAACTCGATTGGGCGCGTTTTGGCATATTACCCTCCCCATAGCCGCTCCGGGTCTTTCTGCGACTGGAATTGTCAGTTTCCTGTTTTCATGGAATGAGTTTATTTTTGCATTTGTCCTATCAGGAATGAAAACGAGAACCCTACCGGTTGCTATTAGCGCTTTTTTAACCCAGCGTGGGGACCTTATGGGCGAATTGTCGGCAGCAGCGATGGTTATGATTATTCCAGTCTTAATTCTATCGGTTGCATTTAGGAACTATCTTGTAAAAGGCTTGAGCCTGGGCGCGATCAAATAAACTATCTCTTGCTCGTATAACTTACGTCAGCGTACAAATTTGCCTGCTGAAGCGAATATGTTCAATGCTCTGTCGATCATGGGCATATAAAAATGCCGCACAAACCAGGCTTTAGTCGGGCTGTTTTGTTTATTGATTGCCACTCCTCTACAGGAAATAACCTCTTTCCTTGATGGTTTGTTGAAACTCACTCCTTCATGTTGCATCATAGAGTTTGGCCTGTTTCACCTCAACCTTGTGCTTCCCGCATTGGTCAATGCCAATTGCAGATTTATAAGAAATGATCTCTCTTCTATAGCACAAGAGTTTAAAACTTATTATTGGTGATTCATATGAACAGACAAAGTTTGAATAAGGTCTTCTTCATCAGATTCTTTTATTTGCCAACGCTCATTGCATTACTGGATAAATAACCCGTGTAGATTTGAGGAAGAAGGCTTGTAGAATTCTGTTTTTAAAAACTTGTATCTGTCTATTTACAAAGGTACACCATTAGGTTTTTAATAAACAAAGTATATAACCTTGCAAATTCTCAACCCCACTATTTTTAGCCTGAGGAGTAGACATGAAAACCACAAAAGCAATCATTAATTGTACAGTATTTGATGGTGTTGGTTCTTCCACCATTACCCAGGGTGCGGTCTTAATCGAAGGTAAGACCATTTCTTATGTTGGAAAAGAAGATGACATCACCATTACAGAAGATATTGAGGTGATTGATGCTCAAGGGGGATTTGTATTGCCTGGTTTGATTAATGCTCATGACCATTTGTCTTGGGGTTATTTTGAAAACGAAACGCCAATTGAACAAGAAACCCTCTTAAATAGAAGTGATGGCGAGTTGGCAATTCGAGGGATAAAAAGCGGAATTAATAGTATAATCAGTGGTGTTACTACTGTTAGAAATTGTGGAGACGTCAGATTTGTCGATTTGGACTATCGGCACGCTTTCCAGAAAGAGCTTTTTCCTGGGCCAAGAATACTCGTTAGCGGGCCATGGGTCGTGACGAGCTACGCTTGGATAACTTATCCCGGAATTCCAACGTGTGATGGTGTTGAAGAGGTTAGAAAATTTGTCCGTACTAACCTCCGGAGAGGGGTTGACCTGATAAAAATATTCATTGGGGGAGAGCTGCTGGGGTTGTGTAACACCAATCCTCAGCAAACTTACATTTCTAAGGAAGAGTTAGCAACTGCTATTAAAGAAGCACATTTCCACGGCAAGAAGGCGACAGCGCATATTATGTCCAGCCAATCGCCCGGATTTAAATGGGCAGTGGATGCTGGTATAGATACTTTAGACCATGGCATTTGGTTTACAGAAGAAGACTTCAAGTTAATGAAATCAGAAGACATTGACCTTGTCGTTACAGGTGGTTGGTGGTTTGAGGGTGGCTTTGCTGATGATGCCTACCCAAATGCAAAAGATATTTTAAAAGAATGGTATCACCGTGTATTTAATTCTGGAGTAAGGTTTGCAATTGGCCCTGACGGACGTGGCGAAGTTGGCGCTATGCAAAGTGAAATAGAACGCCTTGTTAACTACGGCTTAGATACAGTAACCGCCGTTCAGGCAGCCACAAAAAATGGGGCAAAAGTTTGTGGTGTGGAAAATATGATCGGCACTCTGGAGGTCGGAAAGTATGCCGATATATTAATAGTTGATGGTAATCCTTTAGAGCGGATATCCGACCTTAGAAATATTCATACTGTTATTGTTGAAGGGAAAACTCAATTTACAAAAAAAGCTGGATTAGCAATTAATCTTATAGTGGAGAAGAATTAACTCTGTTTTGTGAAAGTTAGATTCTTACACAATAATACCAAGCGCGTGTTTTGCATTAAATTTCTTTGAGAACGTGCTATATCGCTTTGCGTTGGTTTCAGAACCTTTTAAATCCATTCCAATTCAGACATCCACTTAGCAGCTTTACGAGCCATTTGCTGAGATTCAGGGTCATTATTTTGTCTTGCGACTGTTAATATTTTCTTGCGTATTAACAAAGATTGCTGCATTATAAAAACAAAATAAGAGATTCACCGCTTTCTCCACCCCCTCTATGTCTGAACCTTGACAAATCAAACAAATCCATTTACTATGTGAATATCGAATTCAAACGTCTGAACAGATCTGGAAATGCTCCCTATGGAATATTGCCGTCAGCTTATTGTGAAAAAAAGCGAAATGGGAGTCGGTTAAGTGCTTTGGTGCTGGGAAAGGCGTTGACATATCTGACGTGTAAAAATATGATATAGATGAAGTTCTGCAAAAACAGGCATTGATTAAAAGCGCTAAAACATTAACGTTGCCAATAGATACCCCGAAAGTCAATATAGTCTTCCATAGCTATTTTTCTGCTTCAAATCAAGATGATCGGATGATTAAGTACCTGCCTTTTAAAGATAAATTGTAACGTGATTTTTCAATTCAAGAGATATCAAGCATTGCTCTGGCAACAGATGGCAAAACCTGAAACAAAGCAGATAAATCCAGAGTGACTGAGTTGATGACTAAAGTGAAAATATATAGAAGAAAAATTAAGACAATGATAAGGAGAATTATCGACAAAGATGAAAAAACTACATCCAGAAGTTGAATTAGTGACCGATCGCATTGTCCGTGATGTTATTGGTGGAGCAGTTGACACAGCTCGAGAAGTAATGGATGCGATGGCTAAGGTATCAGCGGATAGCCACGCTGAAACACTCAAAGACCTATATTCTGAGCTAGATCAGGCTGCATATGCGGTCATGAAAGTCTGCCCATCTTTTGCTCCACCGATCAATGTTTTGCATATGGTATTAGGGTCTGTTGAAAATGATATTGAACTTGAAGCCAGTGTCGAGAAAGCCAAACAAAACCTGACAAAAACAAAAGCAGACTTCGATAGCTTTATTGAGAATGCGTTAGAAAAAATTTCAGAAATTGGTGCTGAGCTGATTAATGATGGTGATCGAGTGTTTATGTTCAGCATGAGCTCCACAATCTGGAAATTACTTCGTAAGGCAAAAGAAAAAGGAAAAAAATTCACCGTTCTTGTTACGGAAGCACGCCCAGATAATGAAGGGCTTTGGACGGTCGATGAAATGCGTAAAAGTGAGATCCCCGTTGAGGTTAGTATTGATGCCTGCATGGCGGAACTGATTGGGACAAGCGATCTTGTGTTTGCAGGTGTTGACGCTGTTGGTGCAGATGGGTCAGTCTTTAATAAAGCAGGTACATATTTAGCTGCGCTTGCTGCCCGTGAACTGGGTGTGCCATTTTACTTTGTGTCTGATTCTCTCAAATTCGATACAGCAACATTGCTGGGGTTGCCATACCGGAGTATGGCTGTAGAAACAAGCAAAATCTTTGGTGATAAACCCTGTCCACAGGGTGTCAAGGTCACTGGCGGTTTATTTGACAAAACCCCGCCCGGATTAATCACAGCGATTGTGACAGAATTAGGCCCAATCCACCCCTCGGCTTGTGTAAATGTAATCTGGAATATGAAACTTAGCAAACGTATCAATGAGTTGATCCCCGATTGGGCTTACGAAAGGTTGTAGCACTTGAATACCGATCAAAACATTCAGGACTTGGTTGAACAACTCCAACGGTTAGAGTTGCATGCTGCTCATAGTGGACGGGTAATTCTGAACACGTTGATTGACTTTGTTGAAAAAAGTCAGGTTGATAATTTGTCCCAGTTAGCCGATTCTGTCCAAGCAGTTTGCTTGGAGCTCATGGCAGCGCTCCCACCTTATGGCCCTCCATTGAATATTATCAACCAGGTTATGGTGGTCTTGGAAAACGGCCTTGCAGAATCTGAAAGTGTGAAGGCAGTAGAGAATCGACTGGCTTCGTTTGGAAAGCAAGCACCATTATTAAATATCCACAAACAGATCGCTGAACATCTTATTCCGGTGTTGCCTAAACCAGTTCGAATTTACACACATACTTTGTCGGAAACATTGTTAGGTGTCTTGCTGGAATTACACAAAAGAGAATACATACAAAGTGTTTATGTAACCGAATCGCGCCCAAATAATGACGGTTGGGTGACAGCCCAAAAATTGGCAGAAATTGGTGTGAAAACCTATTTAACAATTGATATTGGATTTCCAGCTTTGCTTGACAAGGTCGATGTGATGCTATCGGGTGCAGAAATTATCAGTCTAGATGGCTCGGTTGTAGGCAAAGTCGGTGTTTATCCAGCGGCAACGTTTTGTAAAACGCATTCGGTTCCTGTCTATATTATTGCAGACACTAATAAAATCCTTCCATTTTCGACCCATTCTTTAAATATGACCCCTTATTCCTTCAATGATTTAGGTTTGAATGAGAATGTACAGGGCATTGAAATTTTTGGAAGTTTTTTTGATACAACACCCGCAAAATATATCACGGGTTACATAACTGAACGCGGGCAATTTAATCTTGACCTGATAGAAGAGTTTGTTAAGACTCAAAGAGTGAGTCGTTGGTTAAAAACACAATTGAACGTTATAGATGATTAGAATTCTTAAACAGAGAGGTGAAGAAAATGATCGATAATCGCTGGTATCAGTTAGCAGAGATAATTGTAAATTATTCAACCCAGGTTAAACGTGGTGATCGTGTTCTGATTACGATGATGGAAACCGAAACATTCCCCCTGGCAAAAGCCATTTATGCAGAGGCTGTAAAAGCAGGCGGTTTGCCATTTGTTGAGTTTCAATCAGCATATCTTGAACGAGACCTGATGAAACACGGTGATGAAGAACAAGTCGCCTGGGTTTGTGAAATGCAAGAAAAAGGGATGGAATGGGCTGATGTTTATATTGGCTTGCGCGGTGCCAGGAACCCAAATGAATTTTCTGACATCGATGCAAAAGTAATTGCCAGCCACAAAGAATCGATGGGGAGAATTTCTGCATTACGTAATGATCTGACACGATGGCTCCTGATAAGAGTGCCAAATGAATCTTTTGCTCAGCAAGCCGGTACCAGCTATGAAGAAATGATGGACTTTTTCTTCAATGCGACTTTACGCGATTGGGAGAAAGATGCACAACGTTGGTATGAGATCAATGAAAAGTTTCAAGCAGCTGAGACTGTTCGGATCACGGGTAGAGAAACAGACATCACTTTTTCAACCAAGGGCAGGCTTTACGAGGTCGCTGATGGGCGGCTGAACATGCCTGATGGAGAGCTATTTACAGCTCCCGTTGATGATAGCGCTGAAGGAACAATTTATTTTGAATTCCCTGGCGTTTATGTCGGACGCTTGGTCGAAGGAATACGCCTGGAATTCCGCAAGGGCGAAGTAGTAAAAGCAACAGCTGAGAAAAATGAAGATTTGTTGAAGCAAATTCTCGCAGTTGATGAAGGGGCAAAACGATTGGGTGAATTTGGCGTTGGGCTAAATTTTGGTATTGATCGTTTTGTGTATGACATCTTGTACGATGAAAAAATAGGCGGAACGATTCATTTAGCGCTTGGTCGTGCGTATAAAGAAAACAATGGAATCAATCAGTCCGCTATACACTGGGACATCATCAAGGATTTAAGAGAAGAAGGCGCGATTTATCTTGATGGCGAAAAAGTGATGGAAAAAGGAAAATTTCTTTTTGACTGATAGATTGTGCGCAAGTAACCGCTAGAAGGAAGGATTGCTATTCGAATAGATTAAAATATTAACGAAAAAATAAAATAAAGAAAACCCTAAAAAACAATAAAAGGAGAAGTCTCATGAAAAAGAATATTTTATTGATCCTGAGCTCAACGATTATCATCTTAAGTATGATGATAGCTGGCTGCCAACCCACAATAGCACCAGTCGAAGAGCCTGTTGCAGTTGATGAGCCAGCAGAAGACGTGGTTGAAGAACCAGTTGCTGGCGAAGATGCAGCGCCAGGAGAAGTCGTAGAAATTGTCTACATGCGTCAAGCAGAAGCACACGAAATTGATCTGGAATTTGTTGAAGAATTTAATAACATGCAGGATCGGATCAAAGTTGTGGTTGATAATGTGCCAGCTGGTGACACCTATACAAAACTTGCATTGACGACCGAGGCAGGAAACCCACCAGATGTTTATATGACATACTGGACTGTTGGCGCTGCTTCAAATGGCCTTGCTTATGATCTGGCACCCTTTATAGAACAGGAAGGCGAAGAATGGTTTAACTCATATGCTAAGACCTCCTGGGACTTTAATGCATTTGCCGGGTCATTTTATGGTGTTCCATATCGAGTTTCACCCGTTACTGTAATTTTGAATCTCAACATGTTTGAGAAGGCTGGTCTGGATGTTCCGCCCTATGATTGGACATGGGATGATTTCTTAGAGACTGCACGATTGTTAACCAATGAAGATGAAGATGAGTATGGTTACTGTATTTCGGGGTCGGCAGAATCACATGGTACTGATGCACAATACTACCCCTTCCTATTTTCTGCTGGCGGCAGGATGATTAATGATGAGGGTTTGGCAGGTTTCAATTCGCCTGAAGGTGAAGAAGCCCTTCAATTTATGATACATTTGATTGAAGAAGGTGTTGTACCACCAGGAACCACCACTGCATCGAACAACACCTGTGTTGATTTACTGGTTTCAGACAAAGCTGCGATGTGGATTGACGCATCCTTATGGTTGGGCTTCATCCGTGCACCGCATCCCGAAGCCAACATCACTATTGCAACCATGCCTTCACACACCGCATCGAGCACTGATAATGGTGGTACAGGCCTCGGCATGGCCTCAAAGACCAAGCACCCCGAAGAGGCGTGGGAATTTTTGAAATTCCTAACCTCTGATGAGATCATGAAAAGATGGGCAATTGCAGCCGACTTTGTGCCTGGAAACTGGGCTGTGTTGAATGATCCTGATTTCTTAGCTGATCCAGAAAACGAAACCGTTGCTTATATGCTGGATAATTACAAGGTTTGGCCATTATCGAACTATCCTGACAACGCTAACTTGGAAGGGACCTTAAGAAGCTATATCCAATCAGCATATCTTGGGGTTCAGACACCTGAGGAAGCATTGAATGGTGCTGCTGAGGAATGGAATGCCGTGCTAAGAGATTGGCAATCTGAAAACTGGTGGGCCCTCTGGACAGAATAACCTTCTGTAAACCACTGACTCAGATCGATTAACTAGACTATTCTGCAGTCGGATTCTTTCCGACTGCAGAATAATTGAGAAAGAAATGAAAAATGCATCGGTCAATTAGCCTTGCAAAAAACAATAATCGTAGGAAGACCCGCTCCAATAGAATAAACCAAGGATATCTATTTATTGCACCTACGGTTATCTTGATTTTGTTTTTAACGATTTACCCAACTTTCAAAATATTTGATATGAGTATGCATCGGCTCAATCGTCGAACTCAGGAAATAACGTTTGTTGGAATTGATAACTTTGTTGAGACGTTTAAGGACCCTCACTTTCATACTGCGTTCAAGCAAACATTAATATTTACCTTCTTTGGGGTAATTGGCCACATGGGGTTAGGTTTGGCTTTAGCCCTTTTATTAAATTCTAAATTAAATCAAACTGTCGAAAGAGTTTCCCGATCATTGATTTTGCTTCCCTGGGTGATCAGTCCGTCTGTTGTTGCAATTCTTACACAATTGTGGGGGCATCCATTGATTTCACCTATTGCAAAGATTCTTGCAAGTTTCGGATGGAAAGGAACCTTTACGCCCTTGGGTTCAGTTGATTATGCATTATTATCAATCATCATCATTAATGTGTGGCAATATACGCCCTATTATATGTTAATGATTTTAGCAAATTTACAAACATTGGATAACGAATTGATTTGGGCAGCTGAGGTAGACGGTGCAAATGGAATTCAAAAAATTTTGTACATTGTCATGCCACATATACGAGATGTTATGCTTACATTTACACTTTACAGCCTTGTCGTTAATGCGGCTTATTTCGATTTAATCTGGATTGCTACCCAAGGCGGCCCTATTCGCGTTACAGAAGTGTTGGCAACTTATACATACAGACTTGCATTTCAAAGCCTCAATTGGAATAAAGCCAGTGTTGTTGGTATTGTTTTATTAGCATTATCTGCTGTTTTGTCTGTTATTGTTTTGTCACTTATGCGCTCAGATAAATAGGACAATCGGAATTATGATAAAGCCTTCGAAATATAATAAACAGCTCAGACATCAGTTGTTAAATATCCTTGTTATTGTTATTACCATTGGGTGGTTACTCCCAATTGTATGGATGTTTTTAAACTCGTTCAGGAACCCCACCCAAACTTTTTACTATGGCATTCTTCCTGAAAAATACACAATAATTAACTACATAAAACTCTTCAAAGATAAATCAATACTTGTTGCATTTCGGAATAGTATTATTGTCTCGGGAAGTTCAGCGTTAATCGACATTATTCTTGCATTGCTGGCTGGATATGGCTTCTCACGTTTCCAATTCAAGGGAAAACACCAGTTAAAATTCTTATTATTGATAATTCGATTGTACCCCGGCATGATTCTGGCGATTACAATTTTTCAACTGGCAGGTCTGTTAAATATTTATGATTCTCTCATCCCCATCGTGTTTTTAAATGCTTTAATAAATCTTCCTTTTGCGGTTTGGATGCTTCAATCAACTTTAGACGCCCTTCCTGTAGATCTTGAAGAGGCTGCTTGGATTGATGGCATATCACGATTGCAAGGAATATTCAAGATTATTTTACCAACCATCACGCCAAGCATCGTCGCAACGTTTGCATTTATTTTCCTCCTGTCATGGAACGAGTACCTGTTTGCAGTAACTTTTATACGCTCTCCTGAAAAACAGCTGGTCACACTAAAAATTGCCGAAAATATTGGACAATACCATATTGATTTTATTGGGCTAATGGCAACTGGCATGCTTGCAACTTTACCGTTGATGATTATTTTCATATGGATGCAAAAATATATTGTCAGCGGTTTAGCAGAGGGTGCTGTAAAATAAACGTCATTAATATTACAGTGCTATCAAGCAAAGCATTATTTATTTGTGGAGCATTGTTTTAACAATTGCTTATTCAACGAGATAATTCACAAAACTTAGGTGCATTTTTTAATTGAACAGAAAGGTAAAAATGATTAATTGGGGAGGGTTAATTCCTTCAAATATTTCTTTTGACGAGATGATTCGAATTGCAAAGAGAATTGAGCAATCAGGGTTTTCTTCATTCTGGTATCCCGATGAAAAATTTTTCAGAGATTGCTACGTCGCATTAACACTCGTAGCTAAAGAGACAAGTAAGATTAGATTGGGCCCCTGTGTAACGGACCCCTTTTCGCATCATCCAATGCAAACTTCGGTTTCAATTGGCAGCCTTGCTGAAGCTGCTCCGAACAGAGTTGTTTTAGGCATAGGTGCTGGGGGTAGAGGATTGAGAGAAATCGGCTATCAAATGGAAAAACCAGCTGTGGCCATCAGAGAATCAATTGAAATTATTCGGAAGTTGTTGGCCGGTGAAAGCGTTACTTATTCGGGAAGAACTAAGAGCATTGACAACCTGCCACTGGACTTTCCTACACCTTACAAAATACCAATTATGATTGGCACTGGTCACGGCCCCTTTATTCAAAGGTTAGCTGGAGAAGTTGCCGATATTGTCTTATTAGCAAATCTATGCTCAACTGAAGCGATCGCGAAGGGCTTGGAAAATGTTGAAAAAGGCGCAAAAAAGGCTGGAAGAAGCATCTCCTCGCTTGAATTAATTGCACGGGTTGATGTGTCTGTGAATGCTGATCGAAAAAAAGCACAGAGTGCTGTAGCGCCAAAGATTATATCTGCATTAAGATCCAGTTATCCAGGATTAGAATATTTGGGCATCTTGCCAGATTTTGATATACCAAGCCGCTTGATTCAAGTTTTGCAAAAAAAGGATCACAAGACGAAGAAATTCTATTCGGACCCTCAAAATAGTGCACCACTTATCCCAGAGACACTGTATGAAAACCTGGCTATTGCCGGTACTCCAAGCGAAGTCGCTCTAAAAATTCGCGAAATAAGTAGTTCGAAAATTTTTACTGAAATAACAATTGCAGTGGTTCCTCAACAGGGAGAGTCTCTTTATCAAGCGTATGATGATTTCATAGAAAAAGTTATGCCTTTGGTGTAGATAGTAAAATTATTTTCTAATTTTAAATTCCTCTCTTTGGTCTTGGTCTTGTTCCTTTGTTCGCGGAAAGCAGCTAGAGAAAGAAAATACATGCCTATCATTTCATTAATAACGCCTTGGGTAAAACTTGTGATTCTGATTTTATCGAAGTTATGATTCATGAAAAGATAAACAGATATTCAAGACTAAGCGCCGCCATGTAGAATAAACCATAAATGAAAAGCATACAATATTTAATGGCCCAACCCGAACGATCAGTTGAGATAAAATAGCTGTGGAAGAAGTTACTGTCTAATAAATAAAAAGTGATCAAACATAACAATATTGAAAACTCTGAAACTGAATAGTTCCCTTTAAAAACTAATTCCAGAAGATTGAATGGAAAAGTATGAATTACAAAACCCCTGTAGTGTTGGCTATTGACTTAGGTACAACATCTGTAAAAACTGCATTGTATGATTCAAGCGGGAAAATGATTAAGTTGTCGCAGCGGGAACAAAAACTGTCCTTCCCCAACCCGGGTTGGGTTGAACAGTCTTTATTTGATACATATAAACTATTAATTGAATGTGTACGTGAAATCGCCCCTGGTATAAAAGTCGATGCGATTGTTTTAAGTGTTCAACGAGGGTCGACCGTACCGATTTCGTCGGACGGTAATCCTTTGACAAATTTAATGGTTTGGATGGATGAGCGCGGCAAGCCTTATGTTGAAATGATAGAAGCTGAAATCACGCCTTCCTATTATTACCAAATTGCTGCGCAACCGATCGTTACAATCACAGGCGTTTCGAAGATTTTATGGCTATATCACCAAGCTAAAGAAATTTATGATCAGGCGGAAGTAATTGGAAACCAGCAAACCATCTTTTTAAAATGGTTGGGATGTGAAGATTGGGTAATCGATGAATCCGTTGGTTCTTTTTTCTTTCCCTTTGTCATTGAAAAGAAGGAGTGGAGCAAAGAATTAGCGCAACGGTTAAACATCCCGATAGAGAAACTGCCCAGATTAGTGAAAGCAAATGAGGTTGTGGGTTATCTATCAAAATCTGCAGCCGAAGACCTTGGACTAGCTGCAGGAATTCCGTTAATCCCGGGAGGTGGAGACGGCCAATGTGCTGGCGTTGGATGTGGCGCAACTGAGTCGGGAATTGCAATGGTAAATATTGGCACTTCAACGGGCGTTCAAGTTTTTCTACAAAAACCGTTCTACGACCCTTCAGAAGTATACAATTGTCTTGCACATGTAATCCCAGGCGCTTGGGATTTGGAAGGAAATACCCAAGCTTCAGGGTTAGCATTTAAATGGTTCAGGGATGAATTTTCATCGCGCAATAAGAATGGTGAAATGGATGGTTCTTACGATGAATTGGTCGCTGACGCAAATCGTATTTCCCCTGGTTCTGAGGGTCTCATTTTTTTACCCACTTTTTATGGAAGCACTGCTCCATTAATTGATAATTCAGCTCGAGGCGGACTTCTAGGGCTATCAAAGCATCATACGCGCGCACATGTTACCAGGGCGATCTTAGAAGGCATTTCGCTTGAAATACGGTGGTTGTTAGACACAATAGAAGGTTTAGGCGTCTCTATCAATGAAGTAAGACTTGTGGGCGGTGGTGCCTCTAACCCGCTCTGGAATCAAATGCATTGTGATATTTTTAACCGAAAGGTAAACACAATTAAGACTTCTGAAGCCAGTCTGACTGGTGCTGCGATGTGTGGGTTTACAGCTTTATATCAATGGGAAGACTTCAACCAAGCAACCGAGAAATTTGTCAAAATCTCTCAAACTTATCAGCCAAACCCATTGCATCAAAACGCATACAACAAAGCTTATGAACATTATAAAAGGTTGTTTGTAACATTAAGTAAAGAAAATTTGTTTCGCAGGGTTTAATGTACTGCGTCAAATAAATTGGAATTAATTGCTTGTTAAACGATATGGTAAATTTATTCTTCAAGATAGGATTTTCTGTTTTCGAACATAATATTTTGTTAAAGCAAGCGAAACTTTTCCGCTCTACAAGACTGTCAAACCTAAAGCCAAAAACTGTGGTTTTAGCCGTTAATATAGAATTAGACAACTGTTATTCCGACTTTTTTGCAATTTTTCAAACCATTTTTCAATGTTCAACCTGTTTGATTTAACATGTATACAAAGTCCGTCTGTTCAAAATAATAAAAATAATTTAATTAATCATATTTCTTTTTATTAAAACGTTTGATGCTTGACAAAATAAACAAACACCTTTACTATATGAATGCCAATAAAAAGAACCTATATGGGCCTAGGAACACCATCATCAATGGAATACCGTCATAAATTTATTCTGGAAAAAATAAAAAAGAATGGTTCGGTTAATGTTATTGAGCTGGCGGAAGATTTAAATGTATCTGATATGACGATACGTCGAGATTTGAAGGAGTTAGAACAACTTGGCCTCGTCTGTAGGTTTCATGGTGGCGCCGTTGGTTCAAGAAGACGTGCTCATGAGTGGCCGTTGATGACACGTGGTGTCGTAAACCAAAAGCAAAAAGAAATTATAGGTCGGTATGCTTCAGAAATGATTGTGGAAGGTGATAGTATTGCGCTGGATATTGGTACGACTGCCTATCAAATTGCGAAGAATATCGAGCATATTAAAAATATCACCCTCATCACACCAAGCTTACCGATTGCGCAGCTGTTTTTTGAGCGTACGGATATGCGGTTAATCCTCCCTGGGGGAATTGTTCGGCCTGGAGAAAGTTCACTGGTCGGTGAGATGACACGACGCAACATTGAACAAATTTTTGTAGATCGTTTATTTATTGCGGCAGGTGGTGTTGATATCCAAGCTGGCGTGACAGAATTTAACATGGACGATGCGCTGATCAAGCAGGCATTGATTAAAAATGCCAAAGAAGTCATTCTGGCAGTGGATGCCTCAAAATTCGACAAAATTTCTTTCACCCATGTTGCAGATTTGAACCAAATTGATCAGGTGATTACTGATGCTCCTCCGCCGGAGGAACTGAGACAATTTTTTAAACAAAATGGAATAGCTGTTCATATCGCATTGGATATGCTGGACGGCTCACTTGAAAATTCAAACAAAAGCGCAATGCAAAAATAGAATTGACGAAACCAAGATAATGAAGTTCGTATAAAAAATATAATTGACAAGAAAGGAGTAAAAACCAACCTAACAATAGAACCCTGTTTTCTGGTGAAAGTTCAAGTAAATATTCTAATCTGAGGCAAGCGCCCAATTGTTTTATAAAAACAAGGAAGGATTTTCCCAAAAGATATAAATATCAACCTATCACACTTTGTTTAAAGACTGTGTAAACGGGTTTAACAAATTTAACCAAGCAAATATTCACAGTTATCGTAAAGAATGGACCGGTTCGATATTTATTTCTTTTTCTTTCCCATTTGAATGAGAAAGAATGGAACGCATAAATTGAAAAATTTTATAAAAGGAGTATAGAAGTGGTAGATATATCAGTTTTAGAGTTTTGTGACAAAATTAAGTATAACAAATTTGGTGGTGCTGCTGAAATGGTAGAAGATGGCATCAAGTCGATTGTTTTAGCCGCTCGAACCTGTGATGTTAGCAACGTTGAAGAATTTTCGAATCGAATGGAAGCTGACGTTGATGCAATTTTAGGTGTCATCGAATCAATTGCCCCGATGACAAATCTGTTACACGCCTACATGAGTGAAATTGATGAGATCCGGCAACGAAAATTTGAGCTTGATGCTGCACGTGAAAAAGTTGTCAATTCCTTAGAAAATTATCTTGACCGTCAATCAAAGGCTTTGGGAATTATCGGGCAAATTGGTGGACAGATGATAAAAAATAATGATAAGGTGGCCACATTCTCAACCAGCGGCAGCGTGATGGCCATGTTTAAAGCAGCCCGAGAAGAAGGGAAAGAATTCACAGCCGTGGTGACGGAAGCCCGTCCTGCGAATGAAGGCATTCGTACAATGACAGAAATGACAGAAATGGGAATCCCGGTTACTTTTGGCGTCGATGCAATTTTAAGTTACCTGATTCCTGGTTCATCGATGTTCATTGCTGGTGCAGATGTTATCAATTCTTTAGGAGACGTATTGGCTAAAGTGGGTACCTACCTGGGCGCATTAATGGCGCGAGAATATGGCGTTCCATTTTATGTTGCTGCTGATTCTTCAAAATTTGATCCGTTGACAATCCAAGGATTCCCACTGAAACTCAACCTTCAGGGGCCTGATAGAGTGCTTGATGGAACAACTCCAGAAGGTGCCTTCATTCTCAACCCAAGCTTCGAGATGATCCCGGCACATTTGGTTACCGGGTATATCACGGAGATGGGCTTGATCAGTCCCGGATCTGTGACCAGTGTTATGCGGCAAGCAAAGCTGAGCGAGAGTTTAACCGTCAAGCTGCGTGATTGGGTCAACAATCCCAACTAGCATTAATTTAGCCGATTGAAATAAAGCACCCAACGGGCAAATACTCATGTTTTCTACTGGCTTAAGGAGTGCATGTGCTAGGTAATTACACAACGAAAGATCAGGATTACAAAAAAGAAAAATAAAATAGTCCTCATATTGGTGTAGTATCGTCGCAAGAACAAAAAATGAAACTCATTTTTTAACTGGATGATAAAAAGGAGGCTATTAAAAGAGACTAATTGATTTCATATAAATTGCTTCTAGCAATCCTAAGCAGAAAGGAGAATTAATCGATTAAAAAAACAAAATTTATGTTGAAAATAATACTGAAGGAATTTACAAAAGATGAGGAGAACAATTATGCAGAAAAAGGTTTTGATTTTGAGCTCTTTGCTCATTATCTTGAGCATGCTGATGGTAAGTTGTCAGCCTGCAGTTGAGGCACCAGCCGATGAAAAACCAGCTGTTGAAGAACCAGCGGCTGAATCAGACGATGTGGTGGAAATTGTTATCATGCGGATGGCTGAAGGTCACGATGTTGAGCTGGAACTCATTGAAGAATTCAATGCTTCGCACCCTAACATTCGTGTTATCCCAGATACAGTCCCAGCAAATGACATGTACCCCAAACTCGTTTTGACATCCGAAGCCCAACAAGCACCGGACATCTTTATGACATTCTGGACTCTAGGCGCTGCTTCAAATGGGTTGGCGCTAAATCTAGATCCTTATATCGAAAAAGAGGGCGAAGATTGGTATAACTTGTATCATGAGGGCGGTTGGATATTCCATAAATGGGCTGGCTCACATTACGCTGTACCTTGGCGAGTAGCGCTTGCCTCAGTATTTTTGAATACAAACTTACTTGAGGAAGCTGGCTTGGACACCCCACCCAATGATTGGACATGGGAAGATTATATTGATTACGCCAATGCAATGACTGACCCAGATAAAAATCAATGGGGTATTTGCCAGATGGGGTCGGCTGAAGACCCTGGTACGGATTATCAGTTCTATAGCTTTTTGTTCCAGGCAGGCGGAAAGATGATCAATGATGAGGGTTTGGCAGGCTTCAACACGCCTGAAGGTATTGAAGCCCTCCAATTCATGGTTGATTTTATTGCCTCTTATATGGTTCCACCAGGAACGACAGCAGCGACAGCAAATGTTTGCCACGACCTTTTAGCAGCTGACAAAGCTGGTTCGTGGATTGATGCTTCATTGTGGAGTGGCATCATCAGAAACATCCATCCCGATGCCGAAATTACAACCGTTCCAGTTCCGAGTCATAAACGTTCTGCGGCATTAATTGGTGGCACAGGCTTAGGTATCTCAGCTACCTCTAAACACCCGGATGAAGCTTGGGAGTTTATTAAGTTCATGATTTCCGATGAATCCATGATTCGTTGGGCAGAGGCCTTAGGATTTACACCTCCGAATATCAAACTGTTAACTGAACATCCAACTTATGCAGAGGATGAGGAACAACAGCGTGTATTTTGGGGTATGGATAACCAGAAACTTTATCCACTATCAGGCTATCCGAGTAATGCAGAGTTAGAAAGTATCTTGCGGAGTTACTTGCAGGCTGCTTATCTTGGTGAAATTCCACCGGAAGAGGCCCTTGCAGGCGCAGAAGTTGAATGGAACGAAATCCTTCAACAATATCAAGACCTTGACTGGTGGCAAGCCTGGCAAGATTAATCAAATTGTAAGCAAGTATGACAGTCAGCAGGATAAATCCTGCTGACTGTCGATATGATTTGCTATTAATCTCTTGCCATATTTAAAATATTTTCCAATTAATACACAAAAGGTTGCTTGATGAGTACAAACCATTCCGATATGCAAATCAATAATCTTAGCAAGCTAAGACGTGGTTTGCTCAATCTGCGGCATAAAATTAACCCAGTAATAATTTTCATTGGGCCCGCTGTAATTTTGGTAATTTTGATATCGATTTATCCAACCATTCGTGTCTTGTATTTAAGTACGCTGGAATATTCAAAGAAAACTTTTGAATATAGTTTTGTTGGTTTACAAAACTATATTGCTCTTTTTAAAAACCCTATATTTTCAAAGATTCTTAAACAGACATGGGATTTTTCTCTTTATAGCACGGCCGGACACATTGGTTTAGGGTTTATTCTTGCACTAATTATGAACTCTGGTTTAAACCGTCGGTTTGTTAGTGCCAGCCGAGCACTCATCTTATTACCTTGGGCAGTGAGTCCCATTGTTATTGCAATGATTGCTCAAATATGGTCACACCCTTTGATCAGCCCTATTGGGCATGTGTTAAAGTTTTTTAATTCATCGATAGAGTTTATGCCGTTGGGGATGCCTGGCCAGGCGATGACTGCGTTAATAATTATTAATATTTGGCAATTCACCCCGTTTTATTTATTGATGATTTTATCAGCACTTCAGGGAATTGACCCTGAATTATATGAAGCTGCCAAGGTCGATGGTGCAACCGGATTAAAACAAACCCGATATATAACACTGCCATTAATTCGAAATGTGCTGCTAACCCTGACAATGTTTGATTTTGTCACAACCGCAGCTTATTTTGATCTGATTTGGGTAACTACTCAGGGAGGACCAGTCAGGAGTACTGATGTCTTGGCAACATTTATTTACCGTGCGGGTTTCCTCACTCAGGATTGGGCAAGGGCTGCTGCTGCAAGCGTATTGCTATTAATTTTTGTGTTTATTGTGGCAGCAATAATTCAAATAATTATGAGGAGAGGAGAGTAATGAAAACCGGTTTGTCTTTACAACAACGGCACACTTTACGAAAGATTTATCTTTTTTTTGGATATATTAGTGTCGGACTGATCGTCCTTATCTGGTTAACGCCAATTATTTGGATGATTGTCAATGGATTTAGAGACCCAACAGATCCATTTTTTAATGGGATCCTGCCAACAAAATTCTCACTGGTTAATTTTCAAAAGGTATTAAGCAATAAGGCAACCATGCGTGCTTTTGGCAACAGTATGGTTGTTTCTTCATCTTCAGCTTTGTTCACGCTCATTGTCGGTTGCTTAGCAGCTTATGGGTTTTCAAGATACCGGTTTCGCCTATCTTCAGCAATTCGTGTGTTGATTCTGATCATTCGGTTGTTTCCAGGCGTTCTATTGTCCATCGCACTTTTTCATGTCGCGGGCAAGATTGGTGTTTATGACACGTTCCTGCCATTGATAATATTGAACGGTTTGCTGAATTTGCCTTTCTCTATTTGGATAATGGATACGATGTTTGAATCGATCCCGATTGAACTAGAAGAGGCAGCTTGGATGGATGGCGCTACAAGGATGGTCAGTGTTTTCAAGATTATTTTGCCTTTGATTGCTCCGGGATTGGCTGCAACAGGGGCCTTTATTTTCCTGCTGACTTGGAATGAATATCTATTTGCAACTGCTTTTATTCGGTCCCCGGAAAAAATGTTGATCACTACAGCTATTGCTGCAAATATTGGTCAATACAATGTTGATTTCACTGGCCTTATTGCTACCGGTATGTTGGCCAGCGTTCCACTTTTGATCGTTTTTATTTTTATCCAACGGTTTATCGTTTCTGGGCTCGCCCTGGGTGCTTTGAAAGGGTAATAATAAAAACAGTGTTCTTAAAATTGGTAACTAATAAAGAACAGTTTAGAAATAAGAAATTGATGCGAATAACATTATCGAAGATGAAATTTCCGAATTGAGATATTTCAGTATGGTGTTGTAAGAGGAAGAAATTATGAACAATCAGGAATTATGGTATCGCAGTGAAGCGGGAACATGGGTTGACCCAAAAGGCGAAAGCTCGTTAAGGAGCCATCTCGCAAAAGCCTGTGGACAAATGGTATACGCCAGTGATATGTATCTTCCCAATATGTTGGTTGGAAAAGCATTGAGGAGCCCTTATCCGCATTGTAAAATCAATCATATTGATGTGAGCGCAGCAGAAAAGATTCCCGGTGTGCATGCTGTTCTTACCGCCAAAGACATTCCGGGAAAGAATTTTGTGGGCAAGACGGTTGATGATCAACCGTTTATTGCTTCCACAAAAGCCCGTACTGTCTTGGATACACTGGCTATTGTCGCTGCAGAAAATGAAGAGATAGCCGACCGGGCCCTGCAAGCGATCGTGTTAGATCTGGAGCCTCTGCCCGCAGTATTCACACCACAAGAAGCTTTGTTGCCTGATTCACCTCAACTTTATCCAAACGGGAACCTATTACTCGATTTTTCAATCATCCATGGAAATGCCCAGGAAGCTATGAAACAGGCGGATGTGATCGTTGAAGACACTTACCGTTACCCCTGGATTGAGCATGCATATTTAGAGACCGAATCGGTTGTCGCTGTTGCAGATGAAGATGGGATTATCACAGTATGGCTTGGTGTTCATAACATCTATGGGGAACGCCAAGTTTTGTCGCAAGCTTTTGGATGGCCTGAACACAAATTCCGTGTAATCCATGTGCCGCCTGGGGGTTCATTCGGCGGCAAGGATGACAATATCATTACTGTTTGGGCTGCTCTACTGGCATATCGTACTGGACGGCCTGTACGCTTTGTTCTTTCACGAAAAGATTCAATGCGAGGGCATTCGAAGCGGCAAAGTCAAATTGTGCATCATAAGTTAGGGGCACTTTATGACGGCACAATTGTGGCGGCTCAAGTTGAAATATTGTCTGATACCGGTGCTTATGCCCATTGGGGAATAGGAATTATACAATTTGCCAGCTTGCAATCTACTGGCCCATATCGGGTTCCAAACGCGTCTGTGAATGCAAAACTAGTGTATACAAATAATATCGTTGGCGGAGCAATGCGCTGTTGGGGAACGCCCGGAGTTGAATTTGCTGCTGAAACCCAAATGAATAGATTGGCAGAAGAACTCGAAATGCACCCCCTTAAACTGCGCTGGATTAATGCGTTAAGAAAAGGTGATTTGACAATCACAGGCACTGAAGTTCCTCCAGATTGTTATGTTAAAGAAACGATCGAAGCCGCGGCCCATAGCATTGGGCTTACTTTAGATGGAAGGTAGTAAAAATGAAGAAAAAAGGAATTGGATTTGCATCAGCCTGGCAGGGATCCAATCTTCACTTTGGCCACCCGGATGTTTCTACTGTTTTAATTGAACTGCGTGAAGACCAAAAATTCTATGTCGGTGTTGCAGCAGCAGACCTGGGACAGGGCATACCTGAAACCACAGCACTTATTGTTTCGCGGGTTTTGGGTAATTTGCCCTTGGATAAGATTGTTATGATTGACCCAGATACGGGCGCCACTCCAGATGGGGGAGCCACTGGCGCGTCGCGACAGACTTCAGTAACGGGCAATGCTGCATTTAATGCTGCGAATAACATGCTGGATTTGTTGAAATCGGTTAGCAGCGAATTATTGAATACGTCTCCTTCTGAAGTTGAATTTAAATCGGCAGCTTTTTTTAACCAAGATGGTGAGAATGTGACTCTATCTGACGTTATTGATGAAGCAAAAAATATTGGCACTTCTTTATCCGTAATCGGTTCGTTTAAAGCGCCGTCAACCGAAGATCTCGACGAAAAGGGACAGGGATATGGCGTAAACCAATTTGGTTATGCCACTTATGTTGCAGAAGTAGAAGTTGATACAGAAACCGGAGAGGTTGACGTCCTTAAAATCTCTACTTTTGTAGATGCAGGGCGAATTATCCGAAAAATTGGCGCCGAAATGCAGGTTGAAGGCGGTGTTACCATGGCTTTAGGGCATACGCTTACTGAAGAATTTAAGCAGGAAAATGGCTGGCCTCTCACAGACAGTTTTACGACCTATTTAATTCCTTCAATTTATGATGTGCCACCGGAGATTAGCGCTCACTTTGTTGAAGAAGAAGTTCCCTTTGGCCAATTAGGCGCCAAAGGCCTGGCAGAATTGGTGCTTGTACCAGTTGCCCCTGCAGTGATTAATGCTATTTATGACGCAGTTGGTGTCTATGTGACAAGCCTACCAGCGACACCCGAGCGTGTATTACAAGCAATTAAGGACCAAACCCTGGAATTATAAAATTATGGGAAACAGCAATCCCCTGTTTTTGGGCATCGACTTAGGAACAACGAATGGAAAAGTAGCTTGTTTTGATAGATGGGGAAATTTACAAGCCAGTTCATCGCGCCCGACAACAACTTTTTTTCCTAACCCTGGCTGGTATGAACAAAGACCAGAGCAATGGTTAATTTTGCTTGAAGAAGCCTTGAGTGAAATTGTTTCAATTTTGGGTCTAAAGTCTCAAGACATCGAAGCCATTTCAATCGCGAATTTTGGGCCAGGTATGATCATGATTCAAGGCAACTCTGTTTTAGCGCCCTGCCCAACCTGGCAGGATGAAAGGTGTTGGGCACAGGGAGAACGTTTAATTGAGGAGGTTGGCCCAGGATGGATTGGTCTTGGAGTTCCTCAAACAGGTTTCCCTGCCAAGATTTTATGGGCAAATGAAAACGCACCAGAGCTTATTTTAAAAGCGGATAAAATACTTGACATTAAAGCCTATTTGCTCAATTGGTTAACCGGAGTTATGGCAACTGATCCCTCGTCAGGGCCGGGAGCTAAAAATTGGCACACCCCAGTGTTTGATTATGTTGATTGCCCAATTGAACGTCTCCCTGTGGTTAAACAAACAACCGATCTGGTAGGAGTAATTAAACCAGAAATTGCAGAACGTGTTGGCTTGCCAAAGGGAATCTCAGTTTTTGCGGGCTTGAATGATGGCGCTGCAGCAACATTGGGGAGCGGCGTTTGCAAATATGGGCAAACGATAATTACTTTGGCAACAAATGGGGTTGTTAGGATAGTGATCCCTGGACCACTTGATGGTGATCTGTTGATTAAAAAGGGCCTTTTTAATTGGCCATTTATTGATGATATGTGGATTTGTGGGGGGGCTACGCTTAGTGGTGCTGGCAGCTTGCAATGGATTGCAGATCTGCTGGGAATTCCTAACGAGGTAGAAGCGTATAACGAACTGTTAGATAACGCATCGCAAATTCCAATTGGTAGCAGGGGGATCGTTTTTATCCCATATTTAGCTGGTCGGGGGACACCAGCGTCGGACCCCAAAGTGCGCGGTGGGTTTTTAAATCTTGGATTGGAGCATGGACGTTATGAGCTGGTTCGTGCAGTATTGGAAGGCCTTACCTTTGCTATATTAGAAATTTTCAATGAAATTCAAGCCTTGAATTTTGTTGTGAAAACAATTAATTTAACAGGGGGTGGCGCTCGAAGCATGTTGTGGCAGCAAATGATTTCAGATGTTCTTGAAAGCCAATTGCTTTATGCCGGTGGTGATGCTACTTTAGGATGTGCGATCGTTGCTGCTGTTGGCAGTGGTGTTTATACAAGTTTTCAAGAGGCTGTTGACAACATGGTTCACCCATTTTCACAGGTCGTACCAGATAGCCAACGTTCGAGATCTTACAAACAAGTATTTCACTATTTTCAACACACACGCGATGCGGTGCTGGATGCACCTTACCCACGTTTTGAATGGGAATGTTTATAAAAACTAATTATGCTTGAAAGAATTGAAATCGTCTCTCCGAATAAAAATTATTACATTACTGTTTAAGGAGTTGTGTTATGGAGGTAAAAAGCGAACGAACCGAGTATCTCTTCCCCAAGTTGATAGATGAAGCTTGTAAATTAAAAGAAAAATTCGGCGCAGGCGGCCGTTTTATTGCCGGCGGCACGGATCTATTATTGCTTTTAGATCAGCTGAATGAAAAGCCAAAAGCACTTATTGACATTAATCGAATTCCGGAGCTAAAAACTTTCACTATTTCTGATTCGTTGGTTACTATTGGGGCTGCAGTAACTTATAACGAGATCTTGGAAAACAATGAACTCTGTCAGCAATTGCCCTTTTTAGAAAAAGCTATTCGAAGTATTGGTGGCGTTCAAGTGCGCAATATGGCAACCCTGGTTGGTAATATTGCCAACGCCTCACCTGCGGGCGATTCTTTGCCAGCACTGTATGTTTTAAAAGCAAAAGTATGTACAACAGATGGTACAAACCAGCGAGAGATAGCAATAGAAGATTTTATTTTAGGTGTTAGAAAAATAAATCTAAAGCCTAATGAACTTATCTCACATATTAAATTCAAACTTCCAAAACCAGCATTTCATGGTGAGTTTGAGAAAATCGGATTGCGCAAGGCAATGGCAATATCACTTGTGAGTTTGGCTTTACTGATTTCTTTGGATGAATTAAAAATTGATGAGATCTATATAGCTTTAGGCTCTGTTGCACCAACAGTGGTTAATGTGGGTGGCTTAGATGCCATTATCGGTAAGCCATTGAATCAGAAGACGATTGCTGAAATTGTGGCCATTGCTGCGAACAATGCAAAACCGATTGATGATGTACGGGGGTCGGCCGAATATCGCCGCATGGCTATTACTGGAATGGTAAAGCGGTCTTTGAACAAATTTATCGACAAGAACTAAGAAAAGGAATTTCTATGCCAACGTTAAAGATGATCGTCAACAACGAACCAATAACACTAGAAGTTGATGCGCTGCGTCCATTGGTTGATGTTTTACGCGAAGACCTTGGTTTACTGGGTACAAAAGTCGGTTGCCGGGAAGGCGAGTGTGGTGCTTGCACCATTTTGCTCGATGGAAAGGCCGTCAATTCATGTTTGATCCCAGCGATGAGAGCTCATGGATGTTCGATTGTAACGATTGAGGGCGTGGGTGATGTCGACAACCCGCACCCGGTTCAGGTTTCAATTACCGAGGAAGGCGGTGTGCAGTGTGGCTATTGTACGCCAGGATTTGTTATGTCGGCTGTGGGCTTGCTCAATAAAAGCCCAAACCCAACCGAAGCTGAAGTTAGGGAAGCAATTAGTGGAAATTTATGCCGGTGCACGGGCTATAACCGTATCGTGAAAGGCATTCTCAAATCAGTTGAGAAATGAATATCAACCTAAAATAACCATTTAGAAAGGATTTGCTATGAAATTTAAAGATAACCGCTCAATGAAGATTGTGTTTGTTTCGCATTGTTTGATCAATTGTAATAATAAATTTCCAGGATATGCAGATGTGCCAGGAGCTTATAACGACTTCATTATTCCAATACTCCAGGCGGGGATCGGAATCTTTCAAATGCCGTGCCCTGAGGTATTGGGTTGGGGTGGGATTGGACGAAAGAGAATCGAGTTCGATCTTGATCGGAATAACTTGGATCAAGACTGGATTAAAGATTATCCAAAAATGTGTGCTAAATGGGCTCAATGGACGGCTGATCAATACCAGGATTATGTTGATAACGGCTACGAGGTTTTGGGAATCATTCACACCGGAGATAGCCCCACATGTGGCCTAGACTATGTGGATTCATTCCCCCAAATCCATATCGACTTGCTTGATTCTGGCATTAATTGGGATCATTTAGTTCTTGATGAGTTGATCCCGTTGCTTGAAACACCAGAAGAAATGCGGGCGCGCGGCGCTAGCGGTAAAGGTGCATTCATGAGCGTTTTACGTGATGAGCTCATTGCGCGTGGTTTGGAGCCTGTATTTTTGCCCTATGTGCCAACTAAACCGATGCAAGACCAGGTTGATATGTATATGAAAGCCTTAAAAATCAGCAACTCGTAAGATTAAAGAATTAAACAAAAACATTGCATTAATTCTGAGTTGAAAAATTCTGAAAAATTGAGTGGTTTACACACCTAAATTCGCGTGGTTAATAAAGCTATGGCGTGTAAACCACTCTCGTTTGGGGGAGATTTACGTACAAAAAATAACTTGCTTCTGATGAGATGGGCAACCCAGCTTATGGAAATGAGAAACCAGCGACACCGCTTCTGTGAGCTGACTCGTCTTTTTTGTTACGTACGCGACGGTTCTTGTTGATGCGTGAATCATTCTAACGGGGGTATTTAAAAAAGGAGTAGGCGTTAACTGTCAACCTGTAAAAACATACAGCGCATGGGCGGAACAGGACTCGAACCTGCGACCTCTTCTGTGTAAGAGAAGCGCTCTAACCAACTGAGCTATCCGCCCGAAGTCAACATTATACCGCGTACTTGGGTTTAAATGGTATCATTCCTAATATGAAAATACTGCGTTTCGAAACCGAATATCGCGCCCCTCGTTACGGCTGGCTTTATGAAGACCTGGTTGGCGAGGTCGACGGTGATCCATTTGGCGCCTTTCGCCGGCTCGACCCCGACGTTCCTGTCGATTCGATCCGGTTATTACCCCCGGTCGCCCCGGGTAAGATCATCTGTGTGGGGCGCAACTACGCCGCTCACGCGCAGGAGCTTGGCAATGAGATCAGTGAGATGCCGGTGCTGTTTTTTAAGCCCGGCACCAGCCTGATCGGGCCCGGTGAGCCGATCATCCTGCCACCACAATCTCAGCAAGTGCAGCACGAGGCAGAGCTGGCTGTAGTAATTGGCAAGCGAGGCCGTTGGATCCAGGCTGAAGAAGCCATGGATTACGTTTTTGGATATACGATCGCCAACGATGTAACCGCCCGAGATTTACAGCGCAGTGATACCACCTGGACGCGCGGCAAAGGCTTTGACACCTTCTGCCCCCTGGGCCCGTGGATCGAGACGGCGTTCGACCCGGCGGATGCACTGATCACCTGTCATGTCAGTGAATCCCTGCGACAAATGGCATCGACCCGTGACATGATCTTTTCCATTCCCCGGCTGATTGCCTTCATCTCATCGGTGATGACGCTGGAGTCTGGGGATATCATTCTGACTGGTACCCCGGCCGGTGTCGGTGATCTGCAGGATGGCGATACGGTCTCGATCACCGTCGAAGGGTTGGGGACGCTCACCAACCCGGTTGTTAGTGAACACGGGGCTTGATTGACATTTCGGGTTTGTTGGGTTTAATTAAGACCATGACTGTCGGAATACTAACGTTAACCCTGCATCTGCCAAATTGCCAATCGCTGAAAGAGAAACGCCGACTGATCAAGCCGATCATCTCTCGCTTGCGTAAAGAATTTAATATCTCTGTTGTGGAATACGATCACCAGGATAAATGGCAAAGCAGCGTTTTATTGATCGCCTGTGCGGCCAGCCCGGGTTCTCATATTGAAAACACCTTATCAAACGTGGTTGCATTTTACGAAAAGTATTGGCCTGACCTGCCGCTAATCGGTGAGAAAATCGAAATCATCACATAGAAAGAGGAAGACGATGGATTTAGGATTAAAAGGAAAAACAGCGCTGCTAACTGGCGCGAGCCGGGGTTTGGGTTTGGCTACAGCCAAAGTGCTTGCCCAGGAAGGCGTTAATCTTGCGCTCAACAGTCGCGATGCTAAAAAACTGGCGCTTGCTGAAAAAGAATTGATTGATTATGGTGTGAAGATCGTGCTATTACCCGGCGATGTTACTGACCCCGAAATTCCGGAAAGGTTGGTTGATCAAACCACTGCTGCCTTTGGCGGCTTTGACCTGTTGTTCACCAACGCGGGCGGCCCTCCGCCAGCCATTTTTACCGAAATTGATGATGAGACCTGGGCACACGCAGTTGACCTATCTTTCATGAGCCATGTTCGCTTGATCAGGGCTGCGCTGCCAGTGCTCAGGAAATCCGAGGCTCCATCGGTCCTTACCGTGACGTCGATGTCGGTTAAGCAACCGATTCCCAATTTGGTCCTGTCGAACAGCATTCGCGCGGCAACTGCCGGGTTGACCAAAACCCTGGCGCTTGAACTGGGCGGCGAGGGCATTCGTTTTAACTCGATTCTGCCTTCGTGGACCCTGACCGAGCGAATTGAGCAATTGATGACCGACCGGGCAAAGCGCAGCGGCACCACCCTCGAAGCGGAAATCCAGGCGCAAAATGCAAAAGCCTCATTGGGACGCATGGCAAAACCCGAGGAATTTGCTCGTGCTGCTGTTTTTTTACTTTCACCGGCAGCATCTTACATCACGGGTGTGATGTTAACAGTAGACGGCGGCGCCTATAAGGGGTTGCTCTAAGGTGCCAATTTTGACACAGAAAAGCCTTCAGCAGCGGATTGAACGCATCCTGCCCACTGTAACCAAACCCGGACGCTATGTGGGGGGTGAGTTAAATCAGGTGGTCAAACCCTGGGACAGCGTGCAAACCCATGTGGCGCTGGTCTTTCCGGATATTTACGATTTGGGACAATCTAACCTGGGGATGGCACTGTTGTACGATCGTCTGAACCAGCACGCCGATATCGCTGCAGAGCGTGCCTTTTCTCCCTGGGTCGATATGGAAACAGCCATGCGTAATGAGGAGATTCCTCTGTTCAGCCTTGAGAATAAGCGCCCCCTGATCGACTTTGACATCATTGGCGTGAGCCTGCCTTATGAAACCCTGTACACGAATTTTCTCAACATCCTCGATCTGGCAGGGATTCCGCTGTATAGCAAAGCTCGAGATACGCACCACCCGCTGGTGATCGCTGGCGGGCAGGCGGTCTTCAACCCGGAACCGGTAGCGGCGTTTGTCGACGCCTTTGCCATTGGTGAAGGCGAAGAGATGGTCTTTGAGATTGTAGCCGCTCACCAATCATGGATTGCCTCGAAAGGTTCGCGCGAGGAACTGTTGACCCGGCTGGCGGGCATCCCGGGTGTGTATGTGCCCGCGTTAGTTGCTGTGAAATATCACGCGGATGGCAGGGTTCAAGCTGTTGAATCCGTGCATCCGGCAATGAAGTTGCCGGTGGATAAGCGTATTCTGGCAAAACTCCCGTCGCCATTAAACCGCTTTTTGGTCCCCAATGTTGAAGTGGTCCACGAGCGCGTCAGCGTTGAAATTATGCGCGGCTGTACGCGTGGGTGCCGTTTCTGTCATGCGGGAATGGTCAACCGGCCTATCCGGGAGCGCTCAGTTGATGAGGTGCTCACCGCCATACAGGCAGGGTTGGACCAAACCGGCTACGAGGAAGTCAGCCTGCTGTCCTTGTCCTCTTCTGACTACAGTGAAATCATCCCTTTGATTGAGGGTTTGAAGGCGCTTCTAATCGAGCGCCAGGTCGACATCTCTTTACCATCACTGCGGATTGAATCCTTTTCGGAGGACCTGATGGACGTACTTCAATCTCTCTCGCCGGGTGGAGGGTTTACGCTAGCGCCGGAGGCTGGTACGGAGCGATTGCGCAAGGTCATCAACAAGCCGCTCAGCGATGCAGAGCTGATGAGAACAGTGCGTTCGGTGTTTCAGCATGGTTGGAAATCGCTCAAGCTCTATTTTATGATTGGGCACCCGCAGGAAACCCTTTCCGACATAGAGGCTATCGCTGATACCTGTAAAGCCGTCCTCCAGGAAGGGCGCCAGATTGCTGGCGGGCGGGCCAAGGTGCATGCGGGTGTGAGCACCTTTATTCCCAAACCGCATACGCCCTTTCAGTGGTCTGCTTTTGATGACCTGACCGCGATTGAAACCAAGCTGGCCTTGCTGAGGGAGGCTTTTCGTGGCACCAAAATCAAGATGACCTGGAATGACCCGCAGATGTCACTGCTGGAGGCCTGGCTCTCTCGCGGTGATCGACGCCTGGCACCCGTTATCGAAAGCGCCTGGCGAAAGGGTGCTCGCTTTGACGCCTGGGGCGATCAGTTCCGCATCGAGCCCTGGCAGGCAGCTTTTGCTGAATGCGGATTAGATCCGGATTTCTACAGCAGCAGGGAGCGCGGCTTGAATGAGGTGCTGCCCTGGGATCACATCAATGCCGGTGTTCGTAAGGCCTTTTTGCTGGATGATTACCAACTCAGCCTGGCTGGGGAAATACGCCCGGACTGCCGTGAACGGTGTTATGCCTGCGGGATTTTGGCTTCATTCAATCACCTGCGCCTGGCCCAGCCCGGGGGAGGGTGGAAATGTCCTTGAACCCCCAGGTAGCAGCGGTTACACGTATCCGTGTGCGCTATGCAAAAGGCAACGCGCTGCGCTTTATCGGGCACCTGGACCTGCAGCGCTTGTGGGAACGCTTGCTCAGACGCAGCAAACTGCCGGTGCGCTACTCACAGGGCTTCCATCCCCGAGCACGGTTGAACCTGGCCTCTGCGCTCCCGCTGGGATTTATCAGCGATGAAGAACTGCTCGACTTCTGGTTGGACTCACCCTGCCCGCTGACAGAAATCCAGGCGCGCTTGGCCGAGGCTGCCCCGCCTGGTTTGAAAATTCATACCGTTCAGCAGATCGACCCAAAGGAAACCGCCCTGCAGGTACAGATGAAGGCTAGTGAGTTTACCGTCAGCTTTTATGATCCACCGGCTGCCACAGAATTGGAGCAAAAGATTGCTTGGCTATTGACACAGGAAGTGATCAATAAAACGCGCCGAAAAAAGACTTATAACCTGCGCCCATTGGTGCTTGATATGCAGGTCATCAACACCCTTGCGGGAGAACGCGAGTTGTGGATGCGGTTGCTGGCTGAACCCGCGGCTACCGGCCGCCCGGATGATATTCTTGAGGAGCTGGGCTTTCCTAACACAGCCTACCTGGTTCGTCGAACCAGGGTGATCTTAGGCTAAAGTCTGGTTGCTTGCTGATATTTGGGTATAATTATTGGGTACAGGGAAACCAACCTGTTTATTATGTTCCCGTAGCCTAATGGATAAGGCGACGGCCTCCGGAGCCGTAAATGTGAGTTCGAATCTCACCGGGAATATTCTCTTTTAACCCAAGCATCGTGTAAAATTTAGATACGGTCTTGTTAAGAAAAAGGAAGCTGACATGGCAAGAAATGACCTCACCGCGGAATATCAGGCATTAAAAACCGAAATTCACTACCACAATTACCGCTATCATGTGTTGAATGACCCTGTGATCAGCGATGCTGAATTTGATCTGAAACTGAAGCGCCTCGACGCGCTTGAAGCGGAACATCCTGAATGGATTACCCCCGATTCACCTTCCCAGCGTGCTGGCGCTGAACCTTTGGAGCAGTTTACCAAGGTAGCCCACCCTGCCCCGATCCTCAGCCTGAGCAACGCATTCAATGAGCAAGACCTGTACGATTGGCATGCCCGCATCACCCGGCTGGAGGAGCGGGCGGGAGGTGCAGATTTTGTCGTGGAACCCAAACTGGATGGGTTGACCGTTGTACTGCACTACCGCAACGGGGACTTTGTTCAAGGGGCTACCCGCGGCAATGGCGAGGTGGGTGAAGATATCACCGAAAACCTGCGCACCGTGAAAGCCCTACCACTGCATATTCCTGTTGTTCATGATGGTCCTACGGTTCCAAATGAGCTGGTTGTGCGTGGTGAGGTGTTGATCACCAAGGCGGATTTTGAAGCACTTAATCGCCGGCTGGTAGAACAGGGGCAAAAAACCTATCTTAACCCGCGTAACACGGCGGCCGGCTCGTTGCGGCAATTGGATTCACGAATTACGGCGCAGCGCCCGCTGACGCTGCTGGTGTACGCCATCGTCGATTATGAAGGGGGCGCGATCCCCACCACCCAATGGGGTATACTGGAATTTTTACGCGCATTGGGCTTCCCTGTTTCCAGTGATTCCTGTTATTGCCGGACACTGGATGAAGCTGTTCAGCGATGCTTGGAAACAGACCCTAATGCATTCCCCTTTGAGGTGGATGGAATGGTGGTAAAAATTAACGATCTGGTATTATCCGCCCAATTAGGGGTGGTTGGAAAGGATCCACGCGGCGCGATCGCCTTTAAATTCCCAGCCCAGGAAGTGACGACGCAGTTAAATGATATTGGGGTAAATGTGGGCAGGACCGGTGTGATTACACCCTACGCTATCCTGGAACCTGTGGAGATCGGCGGTGTGATCGTGAAACAGGCGACACTACACAACTTCGATTTTATCCAGGAAAAGGACATCCGTGTTGGTGATCGGGTCCTGGTCAAGCGTGCTGGGGAGGTGATCCCTTATGTAATTGGCCCGATTGTCGATGTCCGCACCGGTGCGGAGGTACCCTTTAGCGTGCCGCACAACTGCCCTTCCTGTGGCGAGCCAATCGTCAACCCGGAAGGTGAGGTGGCTTATTACTGTACCAACAGCGCCTGTCCGGCTCAACTGGTGCGGAATCTGGAGCATTTTGTCTCACGCGAGGGGATGGGCATCGTTGGGTTGGGGATTATTATCGTTGAACAGTTAATCGGTGCGGATTTGGTTCATGATATTGCTGACCTGTATCGGTTGACAAAAGACGAACTGCTCAATTTGGAAGGCTTTGCAGATAAAAAAGCCGAAAACCTGCTCATGGCCATCGCTGTTTCAAAATCACAGCCTTTGGAACGCTTGATCACGGGGTTGGGCATCCGCGGCGTCGGGGAGGTGGCTGCCCAAGCATTGGCAAAGCACTTTGCTGACCTGGATATGCT
>LSQX01176133.1_pt1 | contig 33573 bp, 37 predicted proteins | sample 654561 | NCBI WGS metagenome assembly LSQX01 (sample SAMN04489861, study PRJNA283612) | anaerobic digester metagenome | isolation source: 4 biogas reactors fed with cattle manure at either 37C or 55C with and... | place: Denmark: Kongens Lyngby | collected 2014 | reverse complement strand
CTCCCCCCGGTTGAAGATGTCAAGTTCAGCCAATCCATCCTCACGTCGTCAAGAAAACCGTCGTACAAACCGCTGGAAAAATCAGGAAAGGTACAGTCGAAAGCGACCCACCTTCTCTTCATATAACGCAGCGTCACCTCGGCGAATATCCCGTCCCGAAGAAATATCCTGTGGGCATGGTCCTTTGTCGAAGCCAAGACCAGCCGGGAACCATTTACATAGCCTGGGTCGATATTAACCTTGCGGCTCTCACCACTCATTTTTTCCGCTGCACAGGAGAAATTCTTCCAATCCGCCAATCCCCCGGCCCCGACCAGGCCCTGGAAGGAAAGGAAGGTCCTGAAGAGGGCAGGAGAAATACTGTTGTAATAGTCAGTATGATCGAAGGGAAAAGTTTCGCTTCGCCTACCTACGGGGCCCCACTCATGGGAAAGCATGGCAGCGGTCCACTCGAGCCAGTCAGGATCCGGGTGGAGAACCCCCGTAATCCTGACCACAGCAGGCTGCATCGAGGTCACTCCTCCCTTCCGGTGTTTTTCAGAAGAGCTTCTACGAATTCATCCGGGCGGAAAAGGACCAGGTCCTCCATACCCTCTCCCAGTCCGACGTAACGGACCGGAACGCCTAGTTCGTGGCCGGCCGAGAGAATTACCCCTCCCTTAGCCGTATGATCATACTTCGTCATCACCAGGCCCGTGATCGGGACCACCTTTCCGAAAGCTTCAACCTGCCTTAGGCCATTCTGGCCCGTAACAGCATCTATCACCAGGAAGGTTTCGCGAACCCAACTCGCGCAGTTCTTTTCGATAATGTCCGATATTCTGGCCATTTCTTCCATCAAATTACTCCTATTATGAAGCCTTCCGGCCGTATCCACGATCAGGCAATCATACCCACGCGCTTCCGTTGCCTTGATGGCATCGAAAACGACAGCTCCGGGGTTTCCGCCAGAAGGATGAGTCACCACTCTTACTCCGGCCCTTTCCCCCCAGCCTCGGAGCTGTTCTGCAGCTCCGGCGCGGAAAGTATCAGCTGCAGCGAGGAGCGTTTTCCTGCCTTCCCGTCCGAGGCCCCAGGCGAGCTTCGCCGCGGTGGTCGTCTTGCCGCTCCCATTGACGCCGATGAGCATAACCACCGTCGGTGCCGATAAAAAACGGATTGGTTCACCCGTCCCTTTTACTTCCGAAATCATCTCGCAGAGCACAGTGGACAATAAACTCGCTTCATCGACGTTGGTTCCTCGGGCTGCTGCCTTTGCGCGAAGGGAGTCGATTATCCGTTCCGTCATGCTTACGCCGACATCACCCGCAAGGAGGAGCTCTTCAAGGGATTCCCATAAGATTCCGTCCCTGGAAGGACCGGAAAGGATGGCCGGGATACCCCATCTTTCGCTCACCCTATCAAGGTGTTCTCTCAGTCCGCTGAACAAAACCACTTCACCTCCGGATGGAGGACATCATTCGCGATTGTCTCCGTCAACCTTCTTGGGGCTCCGGGGCCTGCGGCGTCGGCTCCGCTTCTTGTCACCGGTCCCGGCAGCCTTGGGCATATCGGCCGATCGAGCCCCAGTTTGCGGTTCAACCACGCTTACGGGTTTGCCGCCGCCGTCTGACCTTTTGACTTCCGGGGTTCTCTTTTTTCTCCGTCGTCCGCGGGAGGCCTTTCCACCCTTGGCATAACCTGACCTTTCCCTTGCATCGCCTTCTATGGCCTTTTCTGCGGAGACTACCTTTTCCGACGTGCCCTCCTCATCGCACTCTTCGCTAATTTTATCGGGAATGCCCTGTTCATGGAAATCTTCTGCGGGAAGAACCGGTAGGCCCCTGTCGCTTTCCCATATCTCCCCCCTGGTCACTTTTTCCCGGAAATCAGTGAAATCGTCCACATCGATGAGCAGTTCCGCGGCGCCGGGCGATGTAACCCTGACCTTCCGTCCCGCGACATCGACGCCGGAAACCACGTAGTTGACAGAAGGCGTTTTTATCTTTGAACCGGGACTGGGCAGATTTTTCCAAAGCTCCCGGTAAATTTCGTGTTCGTAACCCATGCAGCACATCAGTCGCCCGCAAATTCCAGATATTTTGGCCGGATTCAGGGCAAGGTTCTGCTCCTTAACCATCCTTATGCAGATCGGAGCGAATCGATTCAGCCAGTAACTACAGCAGCAGGGCATTCCGCAGGGGGCGATCCCCTTTATCACCTTCGATTCGTCCCTTACGCCTATCTGTCGGAGCTCAATCCTCGTCTTGAACTCTTTAGCGAGGTCCCGCACATAGGCCCTGAAATCCACTCTCTGCTCTGCAGTGAAATAAAAGAACAGCTTTTTCCGATCCGGCAGGTACTCGACATCGACCAGTTTCATCTCCAGATCGTGGGCCTTCAGCAATTCACGTCCCTTGACCAGCACCTGGATCTCCTCCTCCCTGGTGCAGGCCTTTTCACTTTCATCCTGGGGGGTAACCAGTCGAAGGTATTTCACATCCTGAAAAGCCGGCTCGCCCCCGCGTGGCGTTCCTTCGCCCCCGTTCGAGGACAGGTCCTCTCTGTAGCTATCAGCCTGCTCCATGGTTATGGGCCCGGCGATAACCCCGATCTCCTCGCCCCTGGCGGAAGAAATCATGACCTCCTCACCTTTTTCAAGATCTGCGCCATCGAAGTGTAGCAACCCCAGGTAACGCGGCTTACCAATTATCACCAAGTAGCTCTTCAAATCGCACCTCTCCTTCAAGGCTTGACAAAACCAGGTCCTGGACCATGGGAGTAGTCAGCTTGCCCTTTTCGGCCAGGAGGCGGATCGTATCCAGGTCCGAAGCTCTCGAAGGATCTTCCCTGGATAGGAAATGTTCCACCCAACACTGTATCTCCACGGCAAGGACCTTTGGATCCACTTTCCTGGTCTTCCCGATCCATTTGACGAATTCAAAAATCCCCGAGGGTACGGGCCGGCCATCGGAACCCGGCCGTTCACCTTCGCGAAACTGGAAAATCCTCAACCTGCTCCTCAGGGCGGGAATGAGCACGTCCTCTTCCAGTAAAAGGATCAGGGCACCCGTCGACGGAGTTTCTTCGGTTATCTTTAAAAGGCTGTTCGCCGCCGGGAGTGAGAGTCTATGGGCGGAATGGATCACGGCCACTCTCTTCCTGGAAGCGATGGGTTTCAACGAGAGTTCCTCCCAAAGCTTCCTGCAGTCCCTGATCCCGGGAGGTTCCCCGAGATTTCCGAAAAGGAGCAGGTCCGGATGTTCCGTCTTGCTCCAAGCACTGCAAGCGGGGCAGGTTCCGCAACCATTGCCGGAAAAGCACATAATCTTCCTGGCGCAAGACAGGGCAAAATCCCTATGAACCGATTGGGGCATGACCCCGGCAATGGGAAGTCGGGCCCCCGAAGATCCTACCCTGGAGGAAACCTCGTCGACAAAAGCGGTAAGATTATCCTTTACATTTGGCCCTGGGCTGTTCAATTCTTTATCCTTCTCCTTCTTGCCAAGGTATTTCACCGCCGCCTCTCTTTCTCTTCAATAGATCCATAATGGTTGATGCCACGGAATTGCTCAGAACTTCAGGATCCATGGTGCCATCCAGCTTTTTGAACCTTTCCGGGTCCTCATGTCCCATGGCTCCATAACCGATCCTGATGCGTTCAAGAAGCGATTTATCCTTCTCAAACCTGTCAGGATCACCCTTTCTGGTGACGATCCTTTCCATGGCTACTTTAACGGGGACGTCGAGCCAGAAGGTTACATCGGGCTTTGGGAAACCCGCACGAGCACTTATATCTTCCACGATCTTCCTTGGAAAATCCTTGCCGAATACCTGGTAGGCCAGGGTAGAGTCGGAGTACCTTTCGCAGAGAATTACCTTCCCCGATTCCAATCCTGGCCGTATGACCCTTTCCACGTGTTCGGTCCGATCGGCCAGGAAAAGAAGTGTCTCGGTAAGGACGTTCTTGAGGTCTCTCTCCAGGATGATCGCCCTCAGCGACTCTCCTCCATCCCAGCCGCCGGGCTCATAGGTCATGATCAACCGGTCCACGCCCAGTTCCTCACCCAGTTCTCGAAAGACGAACCTGGCCAGTGTACTTTTCCCGGATCCGTCGATCCCCTCAAAGGTGATAAAAAGGCCTCCGGGGGGGTGACCTTCATCAGAAACGATAGAATACCCCCACTGACCCGGTACCGCCGCCGCCTTTTTCCAGGTAACGATAGAAAACACCCCAGCTTTCATCGAAACGGAACCGTCCCTCCAGGGACCAGCTTCCGCCATTTTCGTTCCACCACTGGGCGGCGATGGAGAGGGGGCTCTGGATTCCGGCGGGGTGCAACAGGAGACCCGCCCCAGGATAACCCCGGACAGATCCTCCCCAGAACCCCCACCGGTCACCATAGAACCCCAGGCCCGCGGTGACCCTGGAATCGCCTCCGATATCATCGGCGCCGATCAGGAATCCCATCCTCCTGGAACGGCTTTTGACCCAGAGAGAAATATCTCCCATCAGGTCGCTCTCGTTCGAACCCGAAACTCCCCCGTAAAGGCCGATATTACCTTCGAAAGCGAGGTCCTCTATGTCGGAGATGATCCTGTTGGCTTTACCCACCATTTCCTTTACTTCCCGTATCCTTGAAGGTGCCGACGCCCTGTCGTCGAAGAGAGCTGCCTCGATCTTGCTTGAAAGCGTGTCGAGGCTTTCCGCCGCCTCTTTTATTCTTACGACCATCTGCCGGAGATCCTTCCCGGATGTTCCCCCTTCGTCAAATTGACTGACGACGCTTTTGAGGTTTTCCAGGAGCATGGAAAGGTTATCGAGGGACACCATGAGGGTATTCCTGTTCTCCTGGACCAGGGCATCGATATTATCCGTAAGCGCTGCCAGCGAATCTCCGGCTCTTTTAACCTGGTCGCGCGCTTCCCTGGAAAACTCCTGGAATTGGCCGGCGGCTTCGGATAATTTCGCCAGGAAAGAATTTATATTGGAAAAGGTGGACTGGACCCCGCCAAGGCTGGCCTTGATGTCCGACATTATTTCATCCAGAGACGGTGGGATAGTCCCGGAAACAGCGTCACCTTCGGTGATGTTCTCCAGGGAGGCTCCCCTCGTGACCTTGACTCGCGGTTCGCCCAAGAGTCCACCCGTATCGATGATAAAACGGCTGTCGAGAGGCACTACGACATGACTCCTTACATTTACCCTTATCAGCACCCCTTCCTTCAACAGCTCTATGCCGACGACCTTTCCCGATTCAACGCCCGAGACCAGGATGGGGGCTCCCGTATCCAGACCCATGGCATCGGGAAAGACAATACCGAAGGAATAGCCCTGTTGCCGGAAACGAGCCCCCCCGCTGACAAAGACCAAGGCTCCCAGAAAGACAATGGCCGAGAAGACCACAAGGCCGACTTTCATCTCCCTGTTCATTGCTTCCCGCCTCCTGTCCTTCCGACGGATATCATCCCTTCGGCGAAACTCTTCACCATGGGATGGTCGGACCTCTCCCACTCCCGGGGACTCCCCCGCCAGGTGATCTCGCCTTCATGCATCAGCAATAGTCTGTCCCCAATGCCCAGGGCGGAAACGATATCATGGGTTACCACGAGCACGGTGAAACCGAATTCATTGCATAGATCGACCACGAGTTGGTCGATATGGCGGGCCGTCACGGGATCAAGACCCGTCGTAGGTTCGTCGAGGAGCAGGAGGGACGGGCTATGTACGAGAGACCTGGCAATGGCGACCCTTTTTCTCATGCCTCCCGAAAGCATGGCTGGGTATTTGTCCCTGATATCACCGAGTTCCACGTGCTCGAGCATGCCCAGGACCATTTTGGCGATGGACTCAGGGTCCTCGATGCCCCTGCAGTATTTAAGGGGGAAAGCGATATTTTGTCCCACCGACAGGGAATCGAAAAGAGCCCCTCCCTGGAAGACCACTCCCAATTTCTTCCTGGTTTCGGCGAGCTCTTTCTCTTGTGTTTCGGGACCTATCTCCTTGCCCAGCAGTCCGATCCTGCCCTTGTCGGGCTTCAAAAGCCCGGAGGCCAATTTGAGGGCCGTGGTCTTTCCACATCCCGATGGTCCCATGAGACAAGTGATCTCTCCGGCGGAAAGGGTCATATCGATCCCCCGGATCACTTCCCTTCCGTCAAATGAAACCGACGCCTCCCGCATCTTCATGACCGGATCCACGGCCTCACCCCTTAATACCTCCAAAGAGCATGGAGGAGAGGACGTAATTGAAGACCAGTATAAGCATGTTACCCCAGACCACGGCCTTGGTGGTGGCTGTACCAACCCCCCGGGCGCCCTGACCTGCCATAAAACCCTGCCCACAGGCTGAGACTGCGATCAGAACACCGAAGACGGCAGCCTTCAGCAGCCCCCCGTAGATATCGGATGGAGCCAGAAGAGCCTCGACGGACCTTCTGAAAAGATGGGCGTTCACTCCGTGAGCGGCTACGTAGAGGAAACCCCCGGTGATGCCGATCACAAAGGAGAAAAGGGTGAGGACGGGCAGCATGATCAGGCCTGCCAACAACCTTGGCACACCGACGAAGACATGGGGATCCAGTCCAAAGGTCCTAAGGGCGTCAATCTGTTCCGTCACCTTCATGGAGCCGATCTCGGCGGCCATGGCTGCCCCAATCCTACCACTGACCACAAGACCGGTAAGTACGGGCGACATCTCCCTCACCATACTCAGGGCTATCACCCCGCCAATGTAGCCGGTGGCGCCGAAACGGACGAACTGGTCTAGGGTCTGCACCGCCAGAACCATCCCGGTAAAGGCGCTCGTGATGGAAACGACCAGAACGGAACCAACACCGACCCTTTCCAGTTGTTCGAAAAGGTCACCTTTGCTCCAGGTGCCCGTAAAGGTCCCGGCGAAAGCCCTGAGGCCGACGATAAAAAAGAAGCCCAAGGTGGAGAAAAGCTCTATGGCTTGCCTTCCGATCCAAGGAAGAAGGTTCAACATTCTACCTCCCTATTCCGGGACCACCCTGATCATTCTTCTCTGAAGACCGTCAACATAATAGTTGGAACGGTAGCTCTTGAAGGAACCTTCTTCGATACTCTCTTCTTTGACCTGGCTCCTCAATTTTTTCTGATTTTCCTCTGCCTCCGAGGATTCGGGGTCCTCCCCAGGCGGCCCGAAGCTTCTCACTTCGGCCACGACCTCGTCGTTGGTCTCCATAGCTGAGAATTCCCTCAGGAGTTCTTCGAGGCTCCGGATAGTCCTCCAACCCATGATGATCGAATCTTGGTCCGGTTCCTCTATCCCGCCACCACGAACTACCACTTCACAAGGACCCTTCGCGTCTCGGGGCGCCTTAAGGGTCAACTTTTGGATCACCGGTTCCTTCCTGAAGGGCCGGAGTGTAATCTCCACATCGAAGTTGCCCCCCGGGGGGACAGTTTTGCTGGACAGGTTGACGTCCTCTATCAGGACGACCCTGGGTTCGGCCGTGGCCTCGATGTCGATTTGCACTCCGAAGGGGGCTACCTCGAAGAAGGGGTTGAGCGATACAGCGTTCACCAGGTCGGTGAACTCGGAGAAAAGGGTTTTGGACAAATCCGTGGATGAAAAGAACATGTTCGTCCTCTGCCAACCTTCGACGAGCCCCCCCCCCTCGATCTTAAAGGTGATCTTGGCACTCCCCTCCCCCACGCGCCCCCATACGTTATCCACGAGGCCAGTGACCATTTCGGGGATGACCTTGGTCATCATGAAGGGGTCGCAGGCGGTCTTGAACCTTTTGAAGGTCTCGGTCCCGGAATCAACATCCCGGAAATTGAGGGAAATGTCCATGACGGGGGCGAAACGACCGACCATACCCCCGATAGCCTGGGGCCTGTCCTGGGTGACAATCCCCACGATGGACGTGGGCGTTCCGATCTTGAAGGGTGTCTCCATGCTGGGCACGACCTGGTGGATCCAGGACCGGGCGAGGGGGTAGGCCACAGCTCCACGGTTTGTGAAGGGGTGGGCGAAGGCGAGGAAGCGTCCATCCGTCGAAACTGCCGTTAGTGTGCCCGTCGCTGCAAGAACCACATCACCCCAGGCAGCGAGAACACTTACAGCCTCGCCGGGTTTTAAAACAGGTTCGTATTCCACGGGAAGAGACAGGCCCAGGCTTCCGCCTGGGAGAAGAATTACTGGATTTCCAAGGACCTCGGCGATCTTAGTAGCGCTCCGGGGGCTGTATCCACTGCCTACCAGGGGGGCTGAAAGCCCATTCCTGTCCTCCCCCGGAGGGGTTTGGGATCCGTCCCCGGGTTGTGCTTCGATAAAATTCACGTCACCCGAGGCGGGATCTTCGAGTTTTAATTCCGAGAGATTCAAGGAAGGCACCCTTTCAGGCCAGTTCCAGATCTCCGTCATCTCATCGATGGGCGTCACCAGTCCCATCTGGTGTTCACTGAAGCTCCACCCATAACCGATAGCCCCTATCAGTTTCCCTTCGACGAAAACGGGGCTACCGCTCATCCCGGCGGCTATACCCCCGGTCTGCTCGATAACCGGGCCGGAAGCCTTCACCAGGATAAGATTGTGGGGACTTTTGGGAGAGGGCATCACGCTCAGGATCGTGACGGGGAAGGATACTACGTCGCTCCCCTTGATAACGGTATAGGCAACCCCCTTCGATCCCTCCCTCACCGAGCGGGCAGGAAGTATGCCCCCGGGAACAGTGAAGGGTGAAGCATGGGCGGGCAAGGCTAAATCAAAGAAAATCGTGAAAACCAGGAGGCAGAACATCTTCCTGAACATCGGCGGACCTCCAACAATCTGTCATTGGACATGCTTCCTGTACCTGAGAAAGGAGAGTATAAATTCATCGATGTCACCGTCCAGTACGGCCTGCACGTTCCCTTTTTCCATGTTCGTGCGGTGATCTTTGACCATCGTATAAGGATGCAGGACATAGGACCTGATCTGGCTGCCCCAGCCTATCTCCTTCTTCTCTCCCTGGATGGCGTTGATCTGCTCTTGCCTTTCCTGGAGCATTTTTTCATAAAGGCGGCCCCTGAGGACCACCATGGCGCTTTGGCGGTTCATGTGTTGGGAGCGCTCATTCTGGCAGCTGACGACTATCCCGGTCGGCAAATGGGTTATTCTCACCGCCGAATCGGTCATATTCACATGCTGTCCTCCAGCTCCACCGGATCGGTAGGTGTCTATCTTGAGATCTTCCGGGTCGATATCGATCTCCACGTCGTCCGGTAGTTCCGGGGAGACATTGAGAGAGGCGAAACTGGTATGCCTCCTCTTGGCCGTGTCGAAGGGGGATATCCTGACGAGTCTATGCACTCCCCTCTCGGTCTTCAGGTACCCATAAGCGTACTCCCCGGTCACGAGTACCGTGGCTGACTTGATCCCGGCCTCTTCGTCCTCCGTGATCTCCAGGATACGGGTCCGGAAACCTTTCTCCTCTGCCCAGCGAAGATACATCCTGAGAAGCATCTCGGCCCAGTCCTGGGAGTCATGGCCGCCGGCTCCCGAGTGGATGCTCAGGATAGCGTTCGATTCATCGTACTCCTCATCGAGGAGCAGCAGAAGTTGAAGATCATGAATCCTCTTCTCGAGAGACGACGATCTATGACTGAACTCCCCTTCGAGTTCAGGATCATCATCCGATTCGAGAAGGTCTGTCATGGTCTCGAGTTCTTCTATTTCACGGGAGACTTCCCTCCAGGCGTCGAGCCTTGTTTGGAGACGAGCCAATTCCTTCGTGACGGATTGGGGATTTCCGCCTCCCCAAAAGTCCGCCCCGGAGGTGATCTTCGTCAACCTTTCTATCTCTTCCAACAGCCTAGCCGGGTCAAAGGCTTTCCTTCAACTCGGCAACGAGCGAGTGAAGTCCCTCCATTACGGTAGTTTTGGGTATCTGAACCATGCGGTCCACCTCCGAATGTCTTCAGGGCCTGGGAGTGATATCATCAATAGTTACAGGCATTTTATTATATCATCCCGTGATCTCCTGGAGGAGGAAAGGCTGAGCTCATGCATCACTTTTCGAAGACAAAGGTCGCCGTTCTGAGCGAACTCATGAAGGCCCGGGGCAGGACCGTCTCGGGGGGCGTCCTGTGCCTTTCGCTGGGGCTTACGCGGCAGTCGGTCTGGAAGGCCGTAAAGGCTCTCAGGGAGGACGGATACGTTGTCGAATCGATCCCCGTCAAGGGTTACAGGTTCGTCTCACCCCCGGAAGACGACCTGGACCCGTCATTGATAGAGGCCTTTCTTTTTGATTGTCCCTGGGGGCATCCCATCCTTTACTGGAAAAGCCTGGACTCAACCCAGATCCCGGCGAAGGAATTGGCCCGTAAAGGCGCGCCCGAGGGATTGATCGTCACTACGTCCTACCAAACTTCGGGTAGAGGAAGGCTGGGGCGCCGATGGGTCTCGGCACCGGAGGGAGGGATCTTTTTTTCCCTTGTGATCCGCCCCGCGCTCCCGCCGGAATCCATCCAGGTTCTCAGCCTGGTATCGGCCCTGTCGGTCCAGGATGCCCTGTCAACCATCCACGGGGTAAGTTGTCAATTGAAATGGCCCAACGATATCCTGTGGAATGGGGCAAAGCTATGCGGCATCCTCACGGAAGTATCCAGCGAGCCGGGCCTGGTTCATTTTGCCGTCACGGGAATTGGAATCAACGCAAACTACAGCGACGTACCCCTCGGGGATAAGGCTGAAACCGTTTCCCTGTCTTCCATTACCGGCAGGAAAATTCACAGGGGAGAGTTAGTCGCAGGAGTGGTCCGCTTCCTCCATGGGGCCGTGAGAGACTTGGAGGCCACCGGCGGGATAAAAAGGGCCCTGGCAAATTACTCGTCTAGGTGCGACACTCTGGGGAGGATGGTTCGGGTGGTATTCGACGGGGGTGAGGTCACCGGCAGGGCTATCGCTTTGGGAGAGAAGGGCGAGATAATCGTCCGGACCGAAGAGGGTACCCGCACCTTCACTTCCGCCGATGTAACCCACCTGAGGGCTTTCGGTTGACCTCTCAGGAGTTCCTCCTCAGGTGATCCCAGATCCTCAGGCAATGGTCATAAAGAAAAAGGATGATGTCATCCTCTATCCTTGGAATCGAAAGTTCGATGACTCTTGTCGAACCCTCAATTTTTTCCCTTACGGCCTCCGGGGTCCAGGGATCGATCACGATGACCCAACCTTGCTTTCTGGCTTCACCGAGAGCTGTATCGAGGATATCCAGGGCCTGCGATCGAGACCACCTCTCCTTCACTTCGGCGGGAGGTTTCACCGTTTCGCCGGAGACAGCCTGGAGCCATCGTCCATACTTCCAACAAAGATCGAGGATCGGACTATCACCAATCATATTCCTACCCACTATCACCGTGCTGTCGAGCCGGGCCTGGAATTCGGCCAGCCTCCTCTGGAAGTATTCGTACTCTCCCGAATCGCAGGCTGAAAGAATCTGCAGGGTCCGGAGCCCGATGAAGGGCAGCGTCGCGGGGTCCAGAAAGCTCTCCTCGAAATCGAATGCAAAAGGCGGCTTTTCTAAAAGAGAAAAGCTGGAGTATTTTTCCTCAAAACTCTTTCCCAACAGGCGGACCCCTTCACCCCTCACTACCGAAAAAACGATCGCCCCAGGCGGGGGTACGATCCTCGCCTTTACTGGTTGACCTTTTTCTCCCCAGGTCACGACGGGGTGAACCGTCACCTGCACGCCCCCGATGAAGCGTGTCAACATGGAGAGCCAGGGGTTGGTGACCCACACATCAAGCGCTTCGCTCCTCCCAGCCCATAGCGAAAAAAGAATAAAAAACGAAAGGAACGTGACCTTGGAAAAATCAAGGGAAACTTTGGCATGCGATACTTTTCTCATGTTCGGATGATACCCGTGGCAAAGATAATTACAATCTACCCCCATCCCAAGTTGAAAGCCTTCTGCTCCCCGGCTCAGCCAGAGGGATACCTCTCCGGCATAAGGGGCATTCATCCTGATTATAATTCGAAAAATTGAAGCGAACCAGCGAGATGAGGTCCTTTCCCCCAAGGGACAGGCTGCCGCCTCTGTCGGCGATGCAACCGGCGGCGAGGAAGCGCGTCTCCGCCAGTCCATCCATCACGTTTTTTACCTCTAGGACCGATTTTCCCGAGGTCACCACATCCTCGATGATGATGTACCTCGCTGGGCCGGGGGCGGGAAATCTTCTCAGTTTCATCGTCCCCTTTTCCCTTTCGCAGAAAAAGAAGGGCACACCTAAGTGCTCGGCCACTTCGTGACCTATGATAATTCCGCCCACCGCCGGAGATACCACCAATGACGGTTCAAGGTGAGCAAACTTGCCGGCAAGTAAGGAGCCCGCCAGGGCCGCATTCTCCGGGAACATCAGGAACAGAGCGCATTGAAGATAATGCCCGCTGTGAAGACCTGAAGAGAGCGCGAAATGACCCTCTTGCAGGGCTCCTGATTCTCTTAGAAGGCGCGTGATCCTTTCGGGCGAAATCTCGTTATTCATTGATCGACCTCCATCGCTCGAAGCGTTCAGAGAAATGGGCCATGGCTTCCACCGGTGAGGACGCCTTGATGATGGGTCTCCCTATAACAACGAAGTCAGCTCCCATATCCATCGCCTCTTCCAAACCTGCGGTTCTTTTCTGATCGTCGAGGCTTTCCTTCCCATCCCTTATCCCCGGGACCACACGCAAAAATCCCTCGGTAAAAAATTTTTCCAGGAGAGGAAGGTCTCTCGGAGAACATACAATCCCGTCGAAACCGCAATCCTTGCAGAGAAGTGCGCGACTTTCGAGGGTGTTCCGCAGCCGGGAACCGGGGCACGATTTGTCCAGACTGCGCTGGTCGATGCTGGTGAGGACGGTAACGCCAAGGAGCAGAACATCGGAGTGAACCTGGGCCTTAGCCGAAAGGGCCGCCCTGAGCATAGCCTCTCCCCCGGAAGCGTGGAGCGTCAACGCCCAAATTCCGCTCCGTGCAAGGAGGTCCACGGCTTCCGAGATCGTGTTGGGAATATCGTGAAGTTTAAGGTCAAGAAACACCTTGAACCCGGCGCTCATAACGCGTCTCACGAAGGATAACCCGCCGGCTGAGAAAAGCCGGGGACCAACCTTGACGTGGCGAAGGTGTGCTCCAAGGGTTTCAAGGAGCCTTTCGGCTTCAACAGGTTCTTTGACGTCCAGCGCAAGGATTAAGCCCGGTCCTTCTCTTTTCAACAATGGTCCACCCCGTCCGTCTTCATTTTGTTCCGGGCCCTCCCGACCAGTTCTCGGACGGAAGAAAGATCCCTCCTCAACAGGTGTTGCTCGAGCATTCGGCAGGTCAATGCCGGCAGGAGCGAATTCACGAAGAGGGCCGTTCCAACCTCTACGGCTGCGGCTCCGGCGAGGATCATCGAAAGGGCGTCCTGGGGTCTCGAGACCCCACCACAGCCTATTACGGGAATATTCACGGCCTCGGCCGCCTCCCAAACAGCCCTGAGTGCCAGGGGAAAGACCGCTGGTCCGGAAAGCCCGGCGAAGACGTTTTCGAAAAAAGGTCTCTCCTTTTCGTTGTCTATGGCCATCCCGAGCCAGGTGTTGCCCACCACGACTGCCTCGGCCCCGCACGCTTGGCATATCCTGGCGAATTGGGCTACCGAGGGAACCTGGGGGGACAATTTTACCCAGAGGACGCCATCCCAGGCCTCCCGGGCGACGGTGATAGCGCTCTCCAAGGTATCGCTCTGAATTCCCCAGGTCATTCCTCCCCTCGAGACGTTGGGGCAAGATACGTTCAATTCCAGGGCAGTTATGCTTGGGGCGGCCGCTTTAAGTTCAGCAAGGGCATTGACAAGGTCCTCCAGGGTTTCGAAGGCGATATTCACTATGATGGGTTTGCCCGTATCTCCGAGAGCGGGTAGTTCCTCGGCGAGGAAGGATTCCACTCCGGAATTCTGTAGGCCAACGCTGTTTAAAACCCCCGAATAGGTTTCCATGATCCTGCAGCCCGGGTTGCCCGGCCTGGGGGCAAGGGTCAAACCCTTGCTGCATATCGCGCCAACCCCCTCGAGGAAACCCTCGGGCCAAAGGCCTGGATCCATGGGCCAGACCCCTGAAGCTACTATTACCGGCGTTTCGAGGTTGACGCCTCCGACTTCCGTCCTGAGGCTAAATCCCATGGTCCTCACCGAAAACATCCCGCCACTCGAAAACCGGGCCGTCTACGCAAACTCTCTTCATCCCCGAAGCCGTAGCGATGGTACAACCCAGGCATCCACCAATTCCGCAGCCCATTCTTCTTTCCATGCTGACGAACACTCTTTCGCAACCCTTTCCGTAAATCCTTCCCATTTCCCGCAGCATGGCTTCGGGGCCGCAACCCCACACCTCGTGAGCCGGACCAGCCAAGGAGAGGGAGTCCTCCACGGGGTCACCCCGCTTCCCGAGGGAGCCGTCGTCGGAGTTCAACCGGATACCAGGTATCCTTTCCTTGCACCATTTGGCGAAGGCCTCCCAACCCTTGCCAGGCACACCGAGCACGACCGTAACATCTGCCTTGCCGCAAAGTACCGAGGCAGACCCAAGAAAAGGGGCGATTCCCAACGTGCCGGCAACCAGCAGAAGTTTTTTCCCGGCCGATTCAGGGAAACCGTTCCCGCAGGGACCTCTCAGTTCAAGGGTGGCTCCCGGAGACAACGATGCCAGGCGGCTTGTTCCTCTTCCAGTCACCTGGAAAAGGAACTCAAGTCGGCGACCCTCGGAAGCAATCGAGGCGAGAGGACGACCGAGGAGGGGATCGAACACCCCCCATTCCCTGATCATATAAAACTGCCCCGGCACGGGCAGTGGCAGCATCTCGTCAAGATCGACAGTTATATGTCTGCATTTGTCCCCGACCAGTCGGGAAAAGAGCAGGACACCCTTCCTGTCAGCCGGCGCGATTGATTTTCCCATCGCTGAACCTTCCCATTCAATCAACCTCTTCAATCGGACCTTCGTAAGAGTGAACCATTCGACCATTTACAAAAGTCATGGTCGGCCACCCCCTTAGGCGCCTTCCATTCCATGGGCTCAGCCTTGCTTTGCTCTTCCATTCCTCCACATGGACAACGCGTTCGAGATCGAGATCAAGAACAGTGAGATCGGCGGAAAGGCCTTCTCCGATCTTTCCCGCATCCTTCCATTCTATCGGAAGGATGCCCGCGGGCCCGGAGGTGAAGAGGCTAAGCATCCTTTCGAGGGGACAGGGCTTTCCTCTCCTCGCCCATTCGCTGAGCACAGCTGCCACGGCGCACTCCAGGGAAGCTATCCCAAAGGAGGCTTCCTGAAAGGGCAGGTCCTTTTCGTCCATATGATAAGGTGCATGGTCCGTAGCAATAGCGTCAACCGTTCCATCTGACAGGGCTTCCCAGAGAGCATCCCTGTCCCTGCTCGATCTGAGCGGGGGGTTGACCTTGTAAACGCTATCCGCCCCGGCAGCCAGTATCTCTTCCTCAGTAAGGCAAAGATGATGAGGGGTAACATCGCAGGTGACCGGCAATCCCGAGGCTTTCCCCTCTCTCAGGACGAGGATGGAATCCTCGGCACTGACATGGGTGAAGTGCACCGGTGCCCCGGTATCCCTGCTAAGGGAGCAACCCCTGGAAATATCCGACGCCTCGGCGGAAGAGGGCCATCCCTTGAGTCCCAGGAAGGTGGAACAAATCCCCTCGTTGACCTGAGCTCCTGCCGTGAGGCTAATTTCCTCGGGGTGCTCCATGATCCTGGTCCCAAGCCAGGTGCTGTATTGCAAGGCGAGTCTGAAGAGCCCGGTGTCGCTGACGGGGCTGCCATCATCGGTAAAGATTACGGCTCCTGCCCTGGCCATCTTGCCCATCTCGGCCAGGGTCTTTCCCTTTCTCTCCTTGCTTACACAGCCTGCAGGAAGGATTCTTGAACCGCAACACTTTTCACTCTTTTCCAGGATGTACCTTACGAGGGCTGGAGTATCCAGGGGAGGATCGGTATTGGGCATGCATACAAGGGTGGTAAAACCTCCCGCGGCCCCCGCCTTGGCTCCTGAGTCCAGGTCCTCTCTCCACTCCTGGCCGGGATCCCTGAGGTGGCAATGCAGGTCGATGAAACCGGGGCAAAGGACCTTCCCGGTAAGATCGTGTACAACGTCAAACTTGCCGCTTCGGTCGATTTTCCCGATGGCGGCAATGATACCGTTTTCGATTACGGTATCCATCGTACCCGGGAGAAACCGGGCACCGTCGAATAGCATTGCGTTACCCAGCAGTATTCTCATTGTCTTACACCTCCGAGGCAGACGAAAAGGAGAGCCATCCTAAGTGCGACGCCGCTACGGACCTGCCCCAGGATCATGCTCTGCGGCCCATCGGCTACCTCACTCGCAATCTCGACGCGCCTGTTTATCGGTCCCGGGTGCATAACAAGGGCTTCGGGTGGAGCGTATTCCAGAAGCCTGCTGTCAACGCCGAAGAACTGATGATACTCATCCAGGGAGGGGAACATCCCTTCGGCCTCTCTCTCCCGCTGTATCCTCAACAGGTAGACTATGTCGGCATCCCTGACGGCTTCCCCGGGGTCCATGGTGAAGGTGGCACCGAGAGCTTCCGGGACCTTCGGCATGAGCGTCGGGGGACCGGACAGAACAACCCTGACGCCCATCCGGCTGAAGGCGATTACATTGCTCCTGGCCACTCGGCTGTGAAGCACATCCCCGATAATGGCCATTTTGCGGCCCTTGAGATCGCCAAGTTTTTCCCAGGCGGTGTAAAGGTCGAGGAGAGCCTGGGTCGGGTGCGCATGCGCTCCGTCACCCCCGTTGAAGACGACGCTTTTTTTTAATTTTCTCGCCAAATAATCAGCCGCCCCCACAGACTCGTGTCTGATCACTACCGCATCGGCTCCCATCGCTTCCAGGGTCCAAGCTGTGTCACGAAGGGTCTCCCCCTTTTCTGCGCTGGAGTTGGTAGTGCTCCAGTTGACCACGTCGGCGCTCAGGAATTTTTCGGCCAGTTCAAAAGAGACCCTTGTCCTCGTAGAGGGCTCAAAAAAAAGGTTGACCACCAGTTTGCCTCTAAGGGCCGGTACTTTCTTGATGGGCCTGTCCAGCAACTCGTCCATGGACCGCGTCTGCTCAAGGATGTACTGTAGTTCCTCCCGGCGCCAGGAATCAAGGCCAAGGACGTGACGCCGTTTCCACTCCATTCGTCAAAAACCCTCCCTCTCGCAGATGACGGCCTCATCGAGCCCATCTAGTTCTCTTACCCGGACCTCGACCGTTTCATTCCTGGATGTGGGGACAACCCGGCCCACGTAATCGGGATGGATCGGCAGTTCACGGTGTCCCCTGTCAATGAGGACCGCGAGCTGCACGCAGGACGGCCTGCCCAGGTCCATCAGGGCATCGAGGGCCGCCCTGATCGTTCGTCCGGTGTACAAAACATCGTCGACGAGGAGAATTTTCCTGGCATTCAAATCCTCAGGTATGGCGGTACTGTGGACCACCGGCTGATCGTGAAGTAGGGTCAGGTCGTCTCGATAAAGAGTGATATCAAGAACTCCCGTCGGGACCTTGTAGGATTCGAGGCCGAAGAAAATGTCCCTTAGGCGGTTAGCAAGGTAAACACCTCTCCTCTGTATCCCCACGAGGACCATACCCTCAAGACCTCGATTTTTTTCCAGGATCTCATGGGATATTCTCTTAAGCACTCTTTCCATGTCCTTTTCATTCATTACCTTCGCTTTTTCCTTCAGCACAGGTCCACCTCCCTAAAAAAAGGGACGCGGTTTTCCTCTCTCGAGGAACCGAGCCCCTTTGTCTATCTCTTTCCGGAGATCCAATCTTTCCGGCCGATTTCCCTTTCCCGTCACCGAGTACGCACCCCCTACCCGGGGATTGTACCAAAGAGCATAAATAATGCAACCGGTTGCATTATTTATCGAGGAGAAATCCCAAGGCTGTTTCCGCTGCCTTCCTTTCGGCTTCCTTGATAGTCCTGCCCTCGCCTGCTGCCGATGCGTCGCCCAGCTGTTTCACGACCACCCTGAATAGGGGGGCATGGGGAGGACCGGTCCGGTCCGTCAGCAGGTATTCGGGCTTGCCCAATCCCATTTTTTCCATTAATTCCTGTAGATCCGCCTTCGGATTCCTGGGAATGCTTCTTTCAAAGCCTTCAGAGTCTACGAGGTACTTCTCTATCACTGCCTGGGCCGCCTCGAATCCACCGTCGATCAAAACAGACCCGAATATAGCTTCGGCCGCATCCGCGCTGAGCGCAGGCTGCTGGCGGCCGCCGCTTTTACAAAGACCTCTGCCCAACCTGAGGCTTTGGGGGATACCCACCTTTATGGCCCATTCGCTCAACGAATCCTCGCAAACGAGCGATGCCCTCCTGGCGGACAACTCACCCTCGCTCGCTTCAGGATACCTTTTAAAAAGCATTTCCGATACGCAAAGCTCCAACACCGCGTCGCCCAGGAATTCAAGCCTTTCGTTGCAGTAATCCAGACCGTTCTCGTTGGAATAGGAGGCATGGGTCAGTGCTTCAACCAGCAATTGGCCGTTTCTAAAGCGATAACCGAGTCGTTCCTCCAGGTTCCCAAGCATGCGTTTTACTCCCGCCTCGTCTCCTGGCGGCGAAGGATGTTCCACTTTAATCTCTGAACCTCTCTAAAGCCGCGACCGCGTTGTGGCCCCCGAAACCGAAGTTGCTGACAAGCACCCGGGAGATTTCCCCTTCCAGGGGTTTGCCGTCAGGAACCAGGTTGATCCGACATTCGGGATCGGGATTGACACAATTCGTAGTGGGGTGAACGATCCCCTCAACGATGGCCTGGATGGCGGCTATGGATTCCAGCGCCCCAGCAGCACCCAGGGTGTGACCTATCATGGATTTGGTCGAATGGACCAGGATCTTCCCCGTGTATTCCCCAAAGGCCCTGTTGATGGCCGAGGATTCCATCGTGTCGTTGAGACTTGTCGACGTGCCGTGGGCGTTGATGAGGTCCACTTTATCGAACCGCCATCCGGCCTTTTTGACCGCCTGGATCATGGCCTTGGCCGGTCCTTCGCCCTGGGGATCCGGAGCTGTGATGTGATAGGCGTCGCAGGTCGAGCCGAAACCCTTCACCTCAGCGAATATCCTGGCCCCCCTCTTCCTGGCATGCTCTAATTCTTCAAATACCAGGACCCCGGCACCCTCACCCATTACGAAACCGTCCCTGTCGATATCGAAGGGCCTTGAGGCGTGGAGAGGGTCCTCATTCCTGGTTGAAAGGGCCTTCATGGCGGCAAAACCCGCTACGGCGACAGGAGTGATCGCAGCCTCGGTGCCACCGGCGAGGATTACATCCGCGTCATCTCTGGCAATCGTGTGAAAGGCCTCGCCCATAGTGTGGATGGCTGTGGCACAGGCCGTCACTACGCAGATATTCGGCCCCTTGGCGCCGAAGCGAATCGCCACATAGGCCGCGGGCATATTACTTAACATCATGGGAACGCAGAAAGGGCCGACCCTGGATGGACCTTTCTCCATCAGCACCTTCATTCCTTCGTACATGGTGGAGATACCACCCTCGCCGCTTCCTATAAAAACTCCGAATCTATCCGGGTTCAGGCTGTCCACATCAAGCGAGGCGTCATTAACCGCCATGTCGGAGGCCCCGACAGCAAACTGGATGACCCTGTCAGCCCTCCTGGCTTCCTTGCGATCCATCCATGACTCTGGATCAAAATCCTTCACCTCGGCGGCAATACGCACGGCAAAATCGGAAGGATCGAAAAGGGTGATCCTTCCGACGCCATTTCGACCCTCTTTGAGGGACCTCCAGTATTCTACCCTTCCATTGGCGATGGGAGAGATCACACCCATCCCGGTAATGACAACCCTTCTCAAGACGTGTCACTCCTTCGGTTCCCGCCGACAGGCACCCTGGGGCGGGTAACGGAGTAGGATGGTTTATGCGGCTGATGCCCCATAAACCATCCTATTGTTACCATGCTACTCTTCCACACCAAGTTTGCCCTTGATGTATTCCATGGCTTCGCCGACATTGGTGAGTTTTTCGGCATCCTCATCGGGTATCTCGATGTCGAATACTTCTTCGATCCCCATGATAAGCTCGACGATATCAAGGGAATCAGCTCCAAAATCCTCCACAAAGGAGGCTTCTGGTTTAATCTGGTCCTCTTCAACATCCAGCCTATCCATTACTATTTCCTTTAATCTCGCCGTGATCTCGTCCATCTTCATCTCCTTCACCTCCTTCCCAAGAAACTCTTTGCATGAATCAAGCCATGGTCATTCCGCCATCAACGGCTATCACCTGGCCTGTGACATAGGAAGCTTCTTCAGAAACGAGAAATTTAACCACCGCCGCTACTTCTCCGGGTTGACCCGGTCTTCCCGCAGGGATCCGCGAAATCATCTGGGACCGATACTTCTCATCAAGGGCATCAGTCATGTCGGATTCAATGAATCCCGGAGCAACAGCATTAACCGTTATCCCCCTGGATCCAAATTCCCTGGCGACGCTTTTCGTGAAGCCGATCGCCCCCGCCTTCGCGGCTGCGTAATTCGCCTGGCCCACGTTACCGATCAGCGCTATCACCGAACTGATATTAACTATGCGCCCCCACCTGGAGCGAGACATGTTCCTTACGGCCAGCCGGGTGGTAAGAAAATTCGACAGGAGGTTAGTCTTTATCACGTCCTCCCAGTCGGAATCTTTCATACGCATCAGAAGTCCATCCCTGTTTATTCCCGCGTTGTTGATTAGAACACCAACGGGCCCAAGGGTGGATTCTGTTTCCCTGAAGAGTTTTTCCACTTCAGGCGCGGAGGACACATCCGCCCGGAAAGCCTTGGCCTCGCCTCCGGAGGATACTATCTCCCTGACAAGTTTTTCGGCGGCCTCGGACGAGGCGCGATAGTTCACCGCCACCTTGTGCCCCAGGTCTGCCATCGCAAGCGCTATCACCCTCCCTATTCCACGCCCCGAACCGGTTACAAGGGCGACCCTCTTTTCAGGAATCATCATATTGTCCCCCCTTCAGGAAATCAATCACCTGGCCCAAGCCATCCAAATCAAAGAGTGACAGGCAGTTCGCATCGGCTGAAATTCTCTTGATTAGCCCGGTCAGAACGCTCCCCGGTCCTATTTCGACGAAGTGCCTGACGCCCCTGGAGATGATAAATTCCACGGACCCCGACCAAAGCACGGGCATGAAGGTCTGTAGGAAAAGAGCTTCCTGTATGCTTTCCACATCGGTTTCCTTTTGGGCGGAAACGTTGGCTACAAGGGGCCACTTTGGTTTTTTCCACTCACTCCGGGCGATGGACTCCCTCAACCGGTCCGCCACGGGGCGCATGAGGCGGGAATGAAAGGGAGCGCTTACCTTCAGCGGGAGAGCCCTCTTGGCCCCAGCATCTTTGCACATGGAAATGGCTTTGTCGACAGCCTGCCTCTCCCCTGATATGACGATCTGCCCCGGGGCGTTGAAATTAGCCGCCTGGCAGATCCCCAGTTCAGAAGCGGATTCACAAATGGAAATCACCGACTCGCGGTCGAGTCCGATAATGGCCGCCATGGAACCCACACCCAGGGGGACGGTCTCCTGCATCAACTTACCCCTGAGATGAACCAATCTTACGCCATCTTCCAGGGAGAGAGCCTCCGAAGCGACCAGGGCGGTGTATTCGCCCAGGCTGTGCCCTGCCACGAACTCGGGAGTGAACGCGATCCCTTTCTCCTCCTCGAGGCACCTGAAAAGAGCCATGCTCGTCGTAAGGATAGCCGGCTGGGCGTATTCGGTCTTTTCCAGTTCAATGTCGGGGCCGGAAAAAATTATCCTGCTCAGGTTGAAACCCAAAGCTTCGTCGGATCTTTCAAAAATGGCCCTGGAAGTGGCGTAACGGTCGAAAAAGTCCTTGCCCATTCCCACCTCCTGGGCACCCTGGCCCGGGAATACGACGGCATACTTCATCGGAATACCTCCAGGGACTTCATTGGTTTGAAAATCTGTGGAGGCTTTCAAACATCTCCTGCGTTCCATCGAAAAGTTCCCTTATGATCTCGGCTGCAGGTTGTACCTTGTTAACTAGGGCCGCCGACTGACCTGCCATGACAGAACCATAATCCACGTCACCATCGACCACCGCGGCCCTTAAACGCCCCGTGCCGAGCTTTTCCAGTTCTTCCAAGGATGCCCCGGCCTTTTCCAGCTTCGCGAATTCCCTGGTCAGCCTGTTCTGGATACAACGGACGGGATGCCCTGTGCTGGCTCCCGTGATCGCCGTGCTCCTATCCCTGGCTTTCAGGATCTCGTCTTTGAAAGCACTATGGGCGTTGGATTCACTGGCACATACAAAGCGGGTTCCAACCTGGACACCTTCCGCGCCGAGGGAGAAAGCGGCCAGTACCCCCCGGGGTTCAGCGACACCGCCGGCCGCGACGACCGGGATTTTGACGGCATCAACGATCTGCGGAACCAAGACCATGGTCGTGATCTCACCAATGTGTCCTCCCGCCTCCATCCCTTCCGCTATCACGGCATCGGCTCCCTGTTTTTCAACCCTTTTTGCTTGCGCCACCGAGGCAATGACCGGGATGACCTTTGTCCCCTGTGGCTTAAGCCGCTCGATCACCTTCCCTGGAGCCCCCGCTCCAGTGGTCACGACGGGGACACGGTTTCTCTCTACTACTTCCAGGGCGGCATCCGCGGTCGCCGAAAGGAGCATTATATTGACACCGAAAGGTTTAGCGGTCAGGGTCCTGACCTTGGCTATCTGGCTCTCCAGGAGGTCGGGGGGCATGCTGCCCGCAGCGATGACACCAAGGCCGCCGCCGTTGCTGACCGCCGCCGCCAGATCCGCATCGGCCACCCAGGCCATTCCCCCCTGGAGTACCGGGTAATCGATCTCAAGAAGCCTGGTTATCCTGTTGTTCCCGAACATCGAAACCACCTCAGATCTGGATTATCATGGCCCCGTAGGTCATTCCTGCCCCAAAGCCCACTAACATCACTTTGTCACCCTTTGAGATTTTACCTTCAGCCAAGCCCTCATGAAGGGCCAGGAAAACCGATGCCGCCGAGGTGTTACCGTACTTCTGAAGGTTGACCACGGCCTTCTCCAGGGGAATGTCAAGCCTTCGCATGACCCCTTCGATTATCCGATGGTTGGCCTGGTGGAAGATCCAGGCATCGATATCGCTCAGATCAAGACCTGCTTGATCGCAGAGATCCCTGACAAAGGGAGGGATCACCCTGTTGACATATTTGAAAACCTCGTTGCCCCTCATTTTCACGAAGTGAAGACCCTGTTCAACCGTTTCCGCCGTGGCGGGATGGGCGATAAGGCCTCCCGGGAACTCGATATAATCATCCAGGCTGCCATCGGCATGGACTTCCGCGGCCAGCACTCCATCCTCTCCGTCTCCAGCACCAAAAAGGGCGGCTCCGGCACCATCCCCGAAAAGAACACAAGTATTGCGATCCTTCCAATCGACAATCCTCGAGAGAACTTCCGCTCCTATCACCAGGACCTTTTTCCAGAAACCGGCCCTGATACCGGCTGAGGCTAACATCATGCCATAAACACAGCCCGTGCAACCAGCCTGCACGTCGCAGGCTCCCGCTCTCGAAGCACCGATCCTGGACTGAACTATCGGACCGACACCCGGGAAAAGTCGGTCAGGCGAATTGGTCCCGACAATGATCATGTCCAGCTCTTCAGGCGAGACCGAAGCGTCGTTAAGAGCTTCCATCGCCGCCTTGACGGCAAGGTCGCTGGTCAACTCCTGCTCGGTGGCGATCCGCCTCTCCCTGATACCGGTCCTTTCCACGATCCACTGATCACTGGTGTCAACCATTCCTTCCAGATCTTTATTGGTCACTATCCTTGCGGGAACGCTCATTCCCGTACCAAGAAGCACTACAGGGGCACATTGGTTGAATTTCATTCTCTCCTCACTCCCTCGGTAAGCTCTTCGGCTATGGTTTGTACGCCCCTTTTCGACACGAACTCTCGTGCGACCCTTATCGCGCCGCAGATGGCTCTTGCTCTGGACCTCCCGTGAGCCTTGATAACCGCTCCGTTTACGCCGAGCAACGGCGTGCCGCCGGTCTCCTCGTAGTTGAAACGGGTCCAGAGATCTTTGAGCATGGGAATCATGAACACCATGCCCACCTTCGCAAGGAAGCGCCGGTTGATCTCTTCGCGGATCAGTGAATAAAGCGCCTCCCCGGTACCCTCGATGAACTTCAAAAGGATGTTGCCGGTAAGCCCTTCACAGACCACTACATCGGCCGCCCCGAAGGGAATACCACCTCCTTCGACGTTGCCGATGAAGTTGAGTCTGCCATTTTTGAAATACTCCCTGGCTTCGATTATCAGTTCGTCACCCTTTGCCTCTTCCTGCCCGTTTGAAAGCAGCGCTATGGAGGGGCTTTCAACACTCAGGATCTTCCTCATGTACACGTCACCCATGAGAGCGAACTGGAACAGGTTCAATGGCTTGCAACGGACCGTCGCCCCGATATCGATAAGCATCGATGTTCTGTCCACCGCTGGGAGAGGAACCCCAAGTCCAGGCCTTTCTATGCCCGGTATCCTTCCCACAACGAGGACTCCGCCGGCCACTATAGCTCCTGTGCTTCCCGCCGAGACACAACCCTGGGCCTCCCCTGACCGGACCATCTGCATGGCTATCCTGAGGCTTGAACGCCTCTTCTGCCGTATTGCCACGGCGGGAGGTTCATCCATGGTGATCCTCTCTTCAGCATGGACCAGGTGGAGCCTGGTCCTGACAGAGGCCGTCGTATTCTCAAGAAGAGGCCTGATAATCTCTGAATCACCCACCAGGGCGATTTCGAGGTCGGGAAATTTTTCGCAGGCCATGATCGCTCCAGCACAGGTCTCAACGGGAGCGTTGTCTCCGCCCATAGCCTCAAGAGCCAAAAGCACTGGATTCACCCCTTTCCGACATCGGGGGCCCGTCTTGACATTCCTTTTCGACGGTTATAAACCGTCCGACGAAAATTTCTTGTTCACCTACTCTTATTCTCACACTGACTACATTCTTGTTTCCTTTTTTTGTACCCACCTTGGCCCTCGCTACGAGTCTTTCTCCTACCTTGGCGGGGAACCGGAACCGGACCCGAGCTGAGCCCGTGACGACCATGTCGGCTTCTATGACGGCAATAGCGAGAGAGCTGGCCATGGCGTAGATATAATGATCGGAAACATAGTCAGTATGACGGAAAGCCATCTCCCGCGATGTCTGAAGGGTTGAAAGCGCCCACTCCCCGGGCTGCAAGTCCAGGAGTTCACCGATGACCTCTTCTCGTTTGAGCGATCTGAGCCGGCTCCCGGCCTGGTTAGCCATGGATCTCATCCGTTCCCTGACCTCGGGGATGCCGAGCATGGCCCTGTCAAGCCTGACGGTGCTCATGCTGACCGACAACCTTCCCGCCAGTTCCTGATCGGTCAGAAGAGGATTTGCTTCAAGTTCCGAAATAATCCTGCCCTGGCGGACCTTTCTGCCAGCAGACCTTTGCATTGCCCATCTCCCTTTATCATCTGGTACTAACATCAGGTTATATGATCTGGCAGTATAATGCCCACCAGCTCGATGGTCAATACGTAAGGGAAATTATGTAAGAAAAATTAAGTTGAATAAAGGAGTGTTCGGACGGGGATAATGCCTAAACCCTGGAATTAGAAAAGGCCAGGGGAACTCCTGTCCCCCCTGGCCTTCCGGGACCGGTCTCCGTGAACCGGACGATAATAGGGTTCACGAACTCTTTTCTTTGCCCTCCGCCTTCTGCTTAATGACCTGTCGACCTCGGTACTGCCCGCACTCGAGGCAAGCCCTGTGCATCTGGATCGTTTCTCCGCAGTTAGGGCAGGCGGTAGTTTCCGGGCTCTTCAAAGACCCTAGCCACTGGGCTTTTCTCTGCCTGGTCCTTTTATGAGATGTCCTACTTTTTGGAGTTGCCATTCCTGTTCCCTCCTTTCCCGGGAGCTTCATCATTTCCATTCTCAATTAATTCCGCCAAAACCGCGAACCTTGGATCGGGTTCAGAAGTTGAACATGAGCATTCGCCCCTGTTCCTGTTCCTGCCACAGAGGGGGCATAAACCCAGGCAGCCCTCGCAGCAAAGGATCTTCTCGGGAAGCGAAACAACCAGATATTCCCACACCTGGCCTGAAATGTCTATCTCTCCCTCGATGGACGGGACGAGGACCAGGTTTTCATCATCCTCCGCGTTTCCGTCCTCGACTCGGTCGCCCTTGTTTTCGGGTATGGGTTTTAAAAAAAGTTGGAAGCTTTCGGAAACTTCACAAGAGGTGGCCTCCAGGCAACGCGCGCAATCAACTTCCATCCTCGCCTTAAAGACGATGTCTACATCGAGGCCCAAGGCATCACCTGACACCGTGGCATCGACTACCACGGGATCGGTGAACCTGTACTCTTGTCCCCAGTGTTCAACGGAGCCCGATATCGGGAGTTCACACCTGAGGACCAAGGGTCCCCTCTCCTCGATCACCGCAGCGCCTTTGAAGGAGCAGGACCAGCCCAGTGGTTTTACTTCTATCCCGGTTTTAAAATCTTCGTTGCTCTTTTCCATCGCTTCAGACCTAGTCTATGGCGAGCTCCTTGGTATCCCTCGCGATTACGAGTTCCTCGTTGGTGGGTATGACCATGATGCTCACCCTGGAATCGGGCCCGTTTATAAAGGCCTCCTTGCCTCTCATATTGTTCTTTTCGAGGTCGATCTTCGCCCCAAGGAACTCCAGGTCCTCACAGACCATCTTTCTCACGGTGACGCTGTTCTCGCCGATGCCCGCCGTGAATACGATCGCGTCGATCCCTCCCATGGCTCCCGCATAGGCACAGATGTGCTTGCGAATCCCGTAAAAAAGGATGTCAAGGGCAAGCCGTGCTTTGGAGTTGCCCTTCACTGCGGCCTCCTCCACATCCCTGAGGTCGCTGCTCAGGCCTGTAATGCCTTTAAAGCCACTCTCTTTGTGAATGATGTGGCTCATCGATTTGGGGTCGACTTCATCATGTTCCATGATATAAAGGATCACGGTGGGATCGATATCACCGCAACGGGTTCCCATCAGTACACCCGGGACTGTTCCAAATCCGAGGCTGGTATCGATGGACCGGCCACCTTTTACGGCCGAAATGGAACTACCGTTGCCAAGATGGCAGGTCACAATCTTCAGGTCCTCGATGGGCTTACCCATCATCTCGGCAGCCCTGTGGGCGACATAGAAGTGACTGGTCCCGTGGAACCCATAACGCCTGACCCTGTGCTTTTCGTAGTAATGGTAGGGGAGGCCATAGGTGTAAGCATAATCCGGCATCGTCTGGTGGAAGGCGGTGTCGAAAACCGCCACCTGGGGCACATCGGGCAGGACCTCCATCATGGCCCTGATCCCCATGAGGTTGGCCGGGTTATGAAGGGGCGCAAGGGGACAACATTCTTCGACCACCTTCAGGACTTCGGGGTTGACCACCACGGAGCGGGCGAACTTTTCGCCCCCGTGGACCACCCTGTGACCGACGGCTCTGAGTTCCCCCAGACTCTTGATTACCCCCTGGTCTCCATCGAGAAGGGTATCGAGGACGACCTTGATCCCCACCTTGTGGTCGGGAATAGGGGTATCGAACTTCAGGGGCTCGAGACCGGTTTTTTCATGCCGAACCCTTGAACCCTCGATACCAATCCGCTCCACAAGCCCTTTCGCCAGGACCGCTTCCGTCGTCATATCGAAAAGCTGGTACTTCAAAGAAGAGCTGCCGCAGTTGAGAACCAGAACTTTCATGCTATCAGACCTCCTTCGGTATTGACCGGAACCGTTCCACAGATCTATCGTAGTCTTATTCGACCAGGAAGGAAGGTCCGGATCCTTGCTAAATAAAAACGTTGTAGGAATCATTGCCGAGTATAACCCCTTCCACAATGGACATTTATACCATATGAACCGGTCCCTGGAAACAAGCAGCGCCGATGCCGCGGTAGTGGTGCTTTCGTCGAACTTCGTCCAGCGGGGGGAACCAGCATTCCTGGACAAGTGGTGCCGTGCCGAGATGGCCCTACGATCGGGTGCCAATCTCGTGATCGAGCTTCCGGCGGCTTTCTCCTGTCACAACGCAGGGGTCTTCGGATCCGCCGCGGTTGACCTGATGGCCATGACCGGTGTCGTGACCCATCTCTCTTTCGGCATGGAAGACCCCGACGCTCCCCTTGGGTCTATCGCCAAGATCCTCATCGAAGAACCCGCTGCCTTCCGGAAGGTGCTCCGAGAACGCCTCGACAGCGGCTTTTCTTACGCCGAGGCCAGGACCGCGGCGGTGGAACATATGCTTCCAGGGGCGGGAGAGATACTATCATCTCCCAACAATATCCTCGCCCAGGAGTACGTCCTGAGGATCGTCGAACGCCGCTATTCCCTGGAAGTCTCTCCCGTCAAAAGGATCGGTTCAGGTTACCATTCGGGCTCCTCGGGACCCTTCGCCAGCGCGGGGTGGATAAGGGACACCATGAGAACCGAAGGGTTAAATTATAAGATGATTGACGTCATGCCCTCCCGAGTCCTGTCCATCCTGAAGGAAGAGATCTCCTTGGGCAGGTGCCTGCTCTCTCTTGACATATTCTGGAGGATCCTGCGAACGGTCCTTGTTAGAGACGGTCCCTCCAGGCTTTCGAAGTTCGCCGAGATGAAAGAGGGCATCGAGAATCTGCTTTGGGCCAGCGCCGTGGAGGCTCGTTCCTTCGAGGAATTTATCAGCCTCTGCACAAGCCGGAGGTACCCCGGTAGCAGGATCCGTCGTTCAGCCTGCCATTCCCTGATAGGATACGAACACCAGGCCAACAGGACCGCCCAAAGGCTGGGTCCTCCTTACATCAGGATCTTGGGCTGGGACGCGAAAGGACAGGCAATCCTCAGGCGGATGAGGACCTCTTCAAGGCTTCCGATCATATTCCACCCCAAGGGGAAGCCTCGCACCTACCAGCGAATGATCGCCGACCTTGAATACAGGACCACGGCCCTATGGGAAAACCTGGTCCCAAATCCTGAACTCCTGAGCGAGACGAGAAAGGGCCCCATCAAGCTTGTCTGAACCCCGGCACCGGCGGGAACCTCTCCCTCAATCTCCGAAAAACCCCCGGGGGAACCATGTCGTGGATGGCTCCTCCGAAATGGAAGACTTCCTTCACAGCCCGGCTCGAAAGGTAGGAGTACTTCGCTTCGGTAACGATGAAGAAGGTCTCAATTTCGGGCGCCAGTTGCCGATTCATCAGGGCTAATTGGAACTCGTACTCGAAATCCGAGAGAGCTCTCAATCCCCGGATGATGACGCGACACTGCTCGGCTCTCATGAAATCAACCAGTAGACCTTCGAAATGCTTGATACGTATATTGGGGAGATGGCTCAAGGCCTCCCTGGTCATGGTTTCCCTTTCTTCCTTCGAGAAGGTGTATTTTTTTTGGCTGTTGTTGAGCACACCCACAGTGAGGTCGCCGAATATGGCGGCGGCCCTCTCGGCTATGTAGATATGCCCGTTCGTAATGGGATCAAAGGATCCGGGATACATGGCCCTTATCAATATGGCGGTTCCCTCCCTTCAATAGTTTTCGTGAAGAAGGTCAGCAGGGTGTCCCCATAAAATCTCGATTGGAAAAACCACCCGTCCCATTGGACCGGGTCGACCGCTTCCCTCTTCGTATGCTCAAGGACGAAGGTTCCCTCGTCCTTCGTGATAGCCGCCAGGCGGGACTTCAACGAAGCCATCCTCGCGATCCACCCCGTTTCATAGGGGGGGTCGGCGAATATCACGTTAAAAAGGCGGGCCTGGTTTTCCAGCAGGGAAAGGGCCCTCCGTACATCCATGGTCAGAATTTCTAACCCTTGCCACCCAGGCAATCCGGCTAACCCGTCTAACCTCTTTATAGAGGAGTCGACCATTACCACGGGAGCGAACCCTTTCGAAAGGGCTCGCATTCCTACCCTGCCTGTCCCGGAGAAAAGATCCAAAAAAGACCTCCCTTCACCGGGCCCCAGGATATTGAAAAGGGCTTGCATCACGAGGTCGGAGGTTGGACGGACCTTTTTCACAATCACTGCCTCCCGGGGAAAGCCTCAGATCCCGCGCGCTCCCAGTTTATCCCCCTGGAAGGTTTGATGTCCACCACCGGCGTCCCGTCCACCGCGTCAAGGCCCTCCACCACCAGGACAGGCCCCCTTATACCTTTCAAAAGGACAAGGCTGGCGCCGATATGGTTGGGCCTGTTCGGGCTGCAGGTCGAGAACACCCCCCGGAGTGGGTTCATGGCATCCCCCCTGGGGTGGACTTTCATGGGAAAACCGCGGCAAAGGTGAAACCGGAAAAGAACGAGGAGCCTTTCGCCTTCTTCCAACCCTTCCAGGGCCTCTTCGAATTCAGGCATCAGTTCAATCCTAGAATCGACTCCATGGAATCTCTCCGGCGGCACGGGCACCTTGAAGGGTGAACGCACGTAACCCACGGGGTAAAGGGGGTACCCGTTCATCGGCCAGCATCTTCCAGGAAGGATGCCACATCCTGGAATGCTCCCCTCACCGATGGGGTCGCGAAGGGCCGTGTCGCGAAATCCGTTTTGATCATGCAACCGTCCTTTCCCGGGACAATCCGGAAAAAGAAGGACTGTTCAAAACCCTCATCAGAGGTAAAGGTTTCCACCAGGATAACCCCCGAAGGATTGGCGAAGCAGTCCCTAAAGATCCAACGGGCTTCTCTTTGTCCCGCCGTTATTCCCACCAGCGGGACCAGTTCGGCCAAGTCAGGACAAGGCCTCCCCAAAGCCTTGTGCAATTCGATCACTCCCCTTTCCGGGATTCCCTTCCCGAAGGGCTTCTCCTTTCTGAACCGCATAAGAAAAATCCTCTTACCGGCTTCCAGCCATTTTTTTTCGTACTTGGTACGCCTCCTCCTTGAAGAATCCGATTCGAAAAAATCCATTACGATGGCAGGATGGGATGGGATGGTCATTGCCGCCTCCCGGGCGTATTGTTCATCATCGGTCGCCAGTTCGAAGAAACCTCCGATCTTGAGGACACCCGCCAGGCTGTTTACAAAATGCTTCGAAGTTACCCTCCTCTTTGCGTGCCTGCTCTTCGGCCAAGGGCAGGGGAAGTTCATGAAAATCGCATCCACCCCTTCTTCGGGGAAGCATTCGTTCAAAAGGAAACGGGCATCCCCGAAGAGGAGGCGAACGTTGCCGATTGAGGATCGCTTCGCCCGTTTTGCGGCCTTCATGATGCAATTGCGGGAAACCTCGATGCCGTAAAAAAGACCGTCGGGCCTTTCGGAGGCCATGCGCTGTAAGAACTCGCCGTTGCCGAATCCGATCTCGACCACACGATAAGGGGCTTCTTCGCCGAAGGCCATCGAGTCCAGGCAATCGGGGCCTCTTTTTAAGAGGATATCTCCCAGAGGGATCAAAACAGGCACATCCTTTCGCAAAAAAGGGCGGTGACAGTTTAAAAAAAATTCTGCAGGCTTGACACCAGGTTGCGCCTACATACAATATACATGCAATGTACAGATAATTCTGAAGAGCCTATTCCATGCGATGATTCCTTAGAATTATTTTTCTTGAAGATTCAGCGCTATCTTCGCTTTTTCTTGTTACCAGGGAGTGGAACCTGTCAATGAGGGAAGTGATTCCCTCTCCCTGTTATTATTTTAGGCGTCTTTGGAATTACCCGCAATTAACCGTTCAACGCATCTTCCAAGAAGGAGGGGTACTAATGTCAGAAGTCATCGAAGTTCGATGGCATGGAAGGGGAGGACAGGGAGCAAAGACGGGGTCAGCCATCCTCGCCGAAGTACTTTTCGAGGCCGGCAAGCACACCCAGTCCTTCCCCGAGTACGGAGCAGAGCGTCAGGGAGCGCCCATGAAAGCCTTCAACCGGGTGGGGGACGAACCCATCAGGGACCGATCCGGAGTCCTCACGCCGGACGTCGTGGTCCTGATCGATCCCACGCTGATCGATGCGGTCAAACCTACCGAGGGCGGCAAGGATACCACCCTATACCTGATCAACTCACCGGAATCGCCCGCGGAGCTCAAGAAGAAACTGAAGCTGAAGGATTCGACAAAGGTCATGGCCGTCGACGCAACCAAGATCACCCTCGAGGAATTTGGCCAGAACCGGCCTAACACCCCCATCCTTGGAGCACTGGCTCATTTTTTCAAGGATGTTCCTCTTGAGGCGTTTATCGACCACTTCACCCATAAAATGGGGGCAAAACTATCGGAGAAGATCCTCAAGGCCAACCAGAATTCTATCCGACGCGGATACGAGGAGGTGCAGCAGGGATGAGTTCGTTAAAGGGCTGGAAAGATCTGCCTCTCGCGACAACGGTGCCGGCTTCGACTTCCGAGAAGGTCCAGACCGGACAGTGGCGGAGCATGCGGCCCGTCTGGAACGAGGCGGAGTGCATACACTGCCTCCAGTGTTGGATCCAGTGCCCCGACAATTCGATCAAGGTTTCCCCCGAAGGTAAGATGACAGGCATAGACTACTTCTTCTGTAAAGGCTGTGGTATTTGTGCCGCGGTCTGCCCCAAAAAGGCCATCGAGATGCGGCCTGAATCTGAATTCATCGAGCAGTAGCCCTGCCTGAAGAAAGGATGTGAACAGGATGTCAAGGAAGGATATCACTTCTGGAAACTGGGCAGTGGCCGAGGCGATGAGACAGATCAACCCTGACGTGGTCGCCGCCTACCCCATCACTCCCTCTACCGATATTCCTATGAGATTCTCTGAATTCGTAGCCGACGGCCTGGTCGATACGAATCTCGTCACCGTGGAGAGCGAACACTCGGCCATAAGTGCCTGTCTCGCGGCTTCCGTTTCGGGGGCAAGGGTCATGACGGCTTCGAGCGCCAACGGCGTGGCCCTCATGCACGAAATTTTTCCTATCGCCGCTTCCTACCGGGCTCCGATCGTTTTCGGCCTGGTCAACAGGTCGCTTGGCGCGCCTATCAACATCCACTGCGACCATAGCGACAGCATGGCCGAACGCGATTCCGGATGGATCCACATATACTGCGAGGATGGCCAGGAAGTGTACGATACGATGATCATGGGAGTCCGGATAGCGGAACACAAAGATGTGCTGCTCCCCGTTTTCGTATGCCAGGATGGGTTCATAACGAGCCATTGCTTTGAACCTGTTGAGTTCATGGACGACGGTGAGGTCCAGGCTTTTATAGGCGAAAGAGACCCTCTTTTCCCGCTCCTGGATATCGATAACCCCGTCGCTTACGGGTCCCTAGCGTTGACGGACTACTACTTCGAGATCAAAAGGCAACAGGTCGAAGCTATGAAGCATGTTGAAAGGGTCTACAAGGAGGTAGCCCTTGATTTCGCAGAGAAAACCGGGCGCAATTACCCCGTCGTGGATACTTACAAGACAGAGGATGCCGATCACATCATTGTTATCATGTCCTCCGCCGCCGGGGCCGCCAAGGATACCGTCGACAGCCTCAGGGGAAAAGGACATAAGGTAGGATGCATGAGGATCAGGCTCTTCCGCCCCTTCCC
>LSQX01228691.1_pt1 | contig 33603 bp, 35 predicted proteins | sample 654561 | NCBI WGS metagenome assembly LSQX01 (sample SAMN04489861, study PRJNA283612) | anaerobic digester metagenome | isolation source: 4 biogas reactors fed with cattle manure at either 37C or 55C with and... | place: Denmark: Kongens Lyngby | collected 2014 | reverse complement strand
AAATGATAAGGCAGACAATTTTTGCCGTTGCGACAAGCGACACAAAGGTCGTTCACACAGGAATAAAGTTTGAAATAAGTGAAAACCTGATAAAGCTTATCGCTGTGGACGGGTTCAGGCTCGCGATACGCAAGGAAGCGATTAATTACAGCGGCGAGTTCACGACATTCATTGTCCCGTCAAAGACACTTTCGGAGGCAGTCAAGCTTTTTGGAAGCGGCGACGAGACAATATCAATCTCTGTCGGGAAAAAACATCTCATTTTTGAGATAGGCAGTTACAGTGTTGTGTCACGCCTTCTTGACGGAGAATTTCTTAACTATAACTCGGCAATTCCCGTCGAGTGCGCGACAAAAGTAAAGGTTGAGACAAGAAGCTTTATTGACAGCCTTGAAAGGATATCCCTCATAATCACAGACAAAATCAAAAGCCCGATTCGCTGCGCGTTTAAAGATAACAACATCAATGTTTCAAGCACAACGGCTCTCGGTTCCGCAAACGACGCCGTCAGCGCGTCTATTGAGGGCGCCGATTTAGATATCGGGTTTAATAACAGGTTTTTAATAGAGGCGCTTAGGGTGTGCGACACAGACGAGGTAAATATAAAGCTCAACGGATCTGTTGCGCCGATTTTGATACTTCCTCCGCAAGGCGACAGCTTTTTGTTTCTTATTCTTCCCGTCAGGCTTAAGTCGGATGTTTAAAAACGACCCGAAAAGGTGCGATTAAATGAAAATTAAAGCCCGTATAAAGCAAAAACAAATTGTAACAAAAAAGATTGACACGCCCTTTATAAGGCTTGATTCCTTTATGAAGCTTTGCGGGGCGGCGGCGACAGGCGGACACGCTAAAATCATTATTCAAAACGGAGAAGTAAGAGTAAACAAGGAGATTTGCACGCAGCGCGGAAAAAAGCTTCGCCCGGGCGATGAGGCGGAATATGAAAATATTATATACAAAGTTGATATGTTATGATTATCACCGAATACAGAGCCAAGAACTTTAGGAATATATCGGAAATCTGTCTTTATCCCGACAGCAGGACAAACATATTAGTCGGAGAAAACGGTCAGGGAAAAACAAACATTATCGAAAGCATCTGGCTTTTTACCGGGTGCAACAGCTTTCGCACATATAAATACGGGGAAATGATAAAAGTCGGTGAAAAAGAGGCAGGAACAAAGCTTTTTTTTGAATCTCAAGGTTTGGCGAACGACGCGGCGATAAGAATGGACGGCACAAAGCGCACATACACTCTCAACGGCATCCCAAGAGAAAATTCCCGCAGGTTTTTAGGCGTTTTCCGCGCCGTTGTTTTTTCGCCTCATTCCTTGTCAGTCATACAGGACGCGCCTTCAGAGCGCAGAAAGTTTCTTGACATTGCAGTCAGCATGGTAAAGCCGGCATACGCGTCACATCTTATAAGATATTCAAAAATATTAGCGAACAGAAACGCTCTTTTAAGGCAGATTTCACAGGGCATGGCGGGCGAGGAAACTCTTACGGCATGGGATGAGGAGTTGTCAAGAGCAGGCTCAAAGGTCACGCTTTACAGGCAAAACTATATAAAAAGGCTTGCGCCTGTCGCAAAGGAGATTTACGGAGAGATTTCCGGCGGCAGGGAACAAATGGCGATTGAACACATGCATTGCGGCAAAGGCGCTGAAGCTGATGAATATGAGCTTGTGGAAAATATGTTTATGGCGCTCCAAAAAAACAGAGACTCTGACATACGCAGGCTTTTTACATCAGTCGGCCCTCACAAGGAGGACATCTCAATTAAGCTTGACGGAATGCCTTCAAGAAACTACGCTTCGCAAGGGCAGCAGCGCTCTTGCGCTCTTTCTCTCAAGCTTGCCGAGGCATATCTGATAAGAGAGGATTCGGGCGAATATCCTGTCGTTTTGCTTGACGACGTCATGAGCGAGCTTGACAGCCAAAGGCAGGAGTTTCTTTTGGACTATCTTCGGGACTGGCAGGTTTTTATAACTTGCTGTGACGCGCGGCACTTTTCAAAGCTTAAAAGCTTCAAGACATTTTGTGTCGAAAACGGAAAAGTATCAGAGGTATAGTTTTTATGTATATACATATCGGGCGGGACAAGTTTGTTAAAAGCAGGGATATAATAGGCATTTTTGACCTTGACAACACAACTGTTTCTAAAATAACGAGAGACGCACTGTCAATGTCTGAAAAAAAAGGCAATGTGGTGACAATCGGCTGCGAGCTTCCGATGTCTTTTATTTTATGTGGGAAAAACAGGGAAACAGGAAAGCTGTATATCTCTCCTGTTTCAGCGGCGACGCTTGCAAAAAGGATAGGTAAATGATGACAAAGAAGAAAAAAACACTGTTTGCCGTTGAGGCGCTTGAAAAAGAATATCCTGATCCGGCGTGTTCGTTAAACGCTATGTCGCCTTTTGAGCTGCTTGTCGCCGCCAGGCTTTCGGCACAATGCACAGATGCCAGAGTTAATATGATTACGCCCGCTCTTTTTTCTCGCTATAAGACGCTTGAGGATTTTGCGGGCGCCGATGTCAGCGATGTCGAGGAAATAATCAAGTCATGCGGATTTTTCCGCACAAAGGCAAAGGACATAGTTTCAATGGCTTCGGTTTTGATTTCTGATTTTAACGGCGAGCTGCCCGACACTGTGGATGAGCTGATAAAGCTGCCGGGCGTCGGGCGAAAAACAGCCAACCTTATTGTCGGCGATGTTTTTGGCAAGCCCGCTGTTGTCGCCGACACACATTTGATAAGAATAACAAACTTGCTCGGTCTTGTCGCGACTAAGGACCCGAAAAAGGTTGAAACGGAGCTCGTGAAGCTTCTCCCGCCGGAAAAAAGCAACGATTTTTGCCACCGCTGCGTGCTGCACGGCAGGGCGGTTTGCGTGGCGCGCAGACCAAAATGCGAGATATGCTGCCTGAAAGAAATTTGCGGGCATTATTTATCAAAAAAATAGGCTTTTGACAGGCTTTTTATTTGCGCTTCAAAACAGAGGTGAATTTTTGGACTACTTTATTGAAAGCTATGACGTAGCTGTCATAGGAGCCGGACATGCCGGTATTGAGGCGGGTCTTGCCGCCGCCCGTCTCGGCTGCAAGACGTGTGTTTTTACCATCAACCTTGATTGGGTGGGGAATATGGCGTGTAACCCCTCTATCGGCGGCACGTCCAAAGGTCATCTTGTGCGTGAAATCGACGCTTTGGGCGGCGAAATAGGAAAAGCCGCCGACGCAAACACACTGCAAAGCAGGATGTTAAATTTAGGCAAAGGTCCGGCAGTTCACAGTCTTAGGGCGCAGATTGACCGCAGACGTTACACAGAACACATGAAATATATGCTCGAAAGGCAAAGCGGACTTGATTTAAGGCAGGCTGAAATAGTCGACGTGTCACGCGGTGAAAAAGGCGAATGGGTATTAAAAACAAATATCGGGGCGATATATAACGCCGTATGCGTCGTGCTGGCGACCGGCACATTTCTTGCGGCAAAGGTCTTTGTCGGCGAGTCGTCATATGACAGCGGCCCCGACGGAATGTTCCCCTCAACGGAGCTTGCGGCGTCTTTAAGGCGGCTGGGAGTTCAAATGCAGCGCTTTAAAACAGGTACGCCGTCAAGAATAAACAGAAACAGCGTAGACTTTTCAAAAGTGGAACAGCAAGACGGAGATAAAAAGGTCTCAAGCTTTTCCTTTAACAATGATTCCAAGATAGAAAACAAGGTTTCATGCTACATCACCTATACAAACGAAAAAACAAAAAAGATAATCTTAAAAAATCTCCACCGTTCGCCTTTATATGGTGGAAAAATCGAAGGTATAGGGCCGCGCTACTGTCCGAGCATTGAAGATAAAGTTGTAAGGTTTGCCGAAAAAGACAGGCATCAGGTTTTTATTGAGCCTTGCGGAGAAAAAACAGAGGAGCTGTACCTCCAGGGTCTTTCGACCTCGCTGCCTGAGGATGTGCAGCTGGAGTTTATGCGCACCGTGCCGGGGCTTGAAAATTGCAGGGTCACACGGACGGCATACGCAATAGAATATGATTGTGTCAACGCCCTGACGCTTAGCCATTCTCTTGAGTTTCACGACTTTGAGGGGCTTTTCGGGGCGGGGCAGTTTAACGGCTCAAGCGGTTATGAGGAGGCTGCCGCGCAGGGTCTTGTGGCGGGGATAAATGCCGCGCACAAGGTGCTTGGCAAAAGTGCGTTTGTCCTTGACCGCGCCGGATCTTATATTGGCACGCTGATAGACGATCTCGTGACAAAAGGCTGTTCCGAGCCGTACCGCATGATGACTTCCCGCTCCGAATACAGGCTGCTGCTTCGCCAGGACAACGCGGACAGACGCCTGATGAAATATGGGCATGAGCTTGGGCTTATATCAAAAGAGAGATACGAGGAGTTTCTTTGCAAGCTTGATCGGATAGAGCAGGAGAGCCGCCGCATTGAAAGGACTGTTTTGACGCCGACAGAGGAGCTTAACAAAATGCTTGTTTCACGTGGAACATCTCCGATTGTGACCGGGGCTCGTCTTGTCGAGCTTATGCGCAGACCGCAGCTTAACTATGAGCTGCTTTCACCGTTTGACAAAGACAGGCCGGATTTGCCGGAAGAAATTTTTGAGCAGGTGGAGATTGAAACAAAATATGAGGGATATATAAAAAGGCAAAAGGCTCAAGTTGATGAAATGCGAAGGCTTGAACGCCGCGCGCTCCCCAAAGATATTGACTTTGGAAAGATATCAGGAATCAGGCTTGAGGCCGCCGAAAAGCTTTCAAAAGTAAGGCCTGAAAATGTCGGACAAGCCTCCCGGATTTCCGGAGTAAGCCCCGCCGACATATCTGTCTTGATGATTTATATCGACAAGCTTCACAGGGCAGGCATGAAGACGGAGGACGGGAGCCGATGATAAACAAAGGACTTTTAAAAGAATACGCTCAAGGGTTTGGAATACAGCTTGATGAAACGGCGCTCGACCGTTTTGACTTTTATGCAAAAAGGCTTGTTGAAAAAAACAAAACAATGAACCTCACTTCTATAGTCGAGCCTCAGGACATAGCCGTGAAGTACTTTGCTGACAGCCTGTCGCTGATTTCCAAAACAAGTCTGCCGCGCGGAGCAAAGGTAATAGATATCGGCACAGGCGCGGGATTTCCGGGCGTTCCTCTTTTAATCGCGCGCCCCGATCTCAAAATGACGCTTCTTGACGGCACGGGAAAAAAGCTAAGGTTTATAGAAGAAACGCTTCATGAAATGGATATGGCGGCAGAAATTATCCACGCAAGGGCGGAGGACTCGTCAAAAAGCCCCGAACACAGGGAAATGTTTGACTTTGCGGCGTCTCGGGCGGTTGCGGAGCTTTCCCGGCTTGTTGAATACTGCCTGCCTTTTGTAAAGGTTGGCGGTGTTTTTGCCGCGATGAAGGCAATCAGCGCGGAGCGCGAGCAGGACGGTGCGACAGCCGCCATAAAGCTGCTTGGAGGCGGCGTTCCCGATATTAAAAGATTTTTTCTGCCGGACGGGAGCGAAAGAAGCTTGATTTTTATAAAAAAGATATCGCAGACTCCGACAAAATACCCTCGTCCTTCGGCAAAGATTGCAAAACGGCCGCTCGGATAAAATAAGCGCCTGTCGTTTTCGCCATTATCTCGTCGCACTGTTTTTGTGGACAAACATCCCTTTTGGTGATAAGCTTTATTCAACGTAAGCGAGCGAAAAAGCCTCACCGGGAGGGATTTTTTTGAAGCCACCGGACAGATGCAAAAGCGGCGGACAAATTCTGCTTGTCCCGCAAGAGGATATCGCCCCTAACGTCCACCAGCCGCGAAAGCGTTTTGACAGAGACGAGCTTGAGGGCCTTGCGGAGAGCATAAGATTAAACGGCATTATTCAGCCCGTAAATGTCAGGATAAGGGCGGACGGGAAATATGAGCTGATTTCAGGCGAGCGCCGTCTTAGGGCGGCAAGGATTGTCGGACTTACAAGGATACCGTGTATTGTAATGGACGCAAGCGACGAAAAATCGGCGGTCTATGCGCTGATTGAAAATATCCAGCGGCAGGATCTCGGGTTTTTTGAGGAAGCGGACGCTATCGCTAAGCTTATTACAGAGTTTGGGCTAAGTCAGGAAACAGTCGCGCGGCGTCTGGGCAAGGCTCAATCGACTGTTTCAAACAAATTGCGGCTTTTGAAGCTGCCCCGCGAAATACGCTTCGAGGCGGAAGCGACGGGACTAACCGAGAGACACGCACGGGCGCTTTTAAGGCTTGAAAACGAAAAGCAACAAAAGCACGCCGTTTCAATTATTGTCGGCAGGCGCCTGAATGTCGCCGAAACGGAAAGACTTGTCGAGCAGATGCTTGAGAAAGGTATATCGCCAAAAAAACCGCCGCTCAAGCTCTTTAAAGATATACGTCTGTTTGTAAACACGCTTAACCACGCAGTCGAAACGATGCGCCGCGCCGGAATAAACGCCGATTCGGCAAAGAGCGAGACGGACGAATATATTGAATATGTCGTAAGAATAAGGAAAACGGCAGTATACACTGTCAGGGCAAAAAACAAAGGCGCTTAAATTACCCACTCCTAAACCCAACCATATCTTTCTCTTTCACACCCCACATCAGACAAACGGGCAGACCAAAAGGTCTGCCCGTTTGTCGTTGCGCCGACGCCATAACCGCTGACGGCGGAAAAGAGAAAGGAGAAAAGAGAAAAGAGAAAAGAGAAAAGAGAAAAGAGAAAAGAGAAAAGAGAGCCCCGCTCCGTTTGGCGGCGAATCAGAGAAAAACTAAAATCAAACGCGTTCGCGGAGAGACAAAAAAATCGCTTGGGCGCACTGAAAAAGCGGAAACAATGTGTTTCACGTGAAACAAAGTATAAAAACAATTAAAAAACAAGAAAAACGTCGGAAAACACTTCTCAAGAGCAGATAATTGTGGTACAATTAAAAACAATGAAAAAGAAGGGACGGGGCGGAATGGGTAAAACTGTTGCGATTGTTAACCAAAAAGGCGGCGTCGGAAAGACGACCACCGCCGTAAACCTTGCCGCCGCTGTCGGCACGCTTGGAAAAAAGGTTTTGCTTGTTGATATCGACCCTCAGGGAAACGCAACAAGCGGATTCGGCATAAATAAACGACGGCTTCAAAAGTCGTCTTATGATTCGCTGGTGTGCGGAACGCCTGTTGACGAAACAATCATAAAAACCGAGTTTGGAGACGTCTTTGTCCTCCCGTCAAGCATGAATCTTGCAGGCGCGGAGCTTGAGCTTGTCGAAGCGGAGCAGCGTGAATCAAGGCTGAAAACAATCCTTGCGCCGTCAAAGGACAGATTTGACTATGTTTTCCTCGATTGCCCGCCGTCGCTCGGATTGATCACACTGAACGCGCTTTGCGCGGCAGACACCTTTTTAGTGCCGATTCAGTGCGAATTTTATGCCCTTGAGGGTTTGTCACAGCTTATGTCAACAGTCAGACAAATCAAAAGGCTTTATAATCCGATGCTTGAGTTGGAGGGCGTGTTGCTCACTATGTATGACGGAAGATTAAATTTAACACAACAGGTTGTGGAAGAGGTCAAAAGGTTTTTTCCAAAAAAGGTTTATGCCACGACAATACCAAGGAATGTAAGACTTTCCGAAGCTCCAAGCTTTGGGCGGCCGGTTATTTATTACGATAAGTTTTCAAAGGGCGCGTCGGCATATACGGAGCTTGCGCGGGAGTTTATTTGCTTTAACGAAAGATAATAACGGGAGTGAAAGAAATGGCTGTCAAAAAAAGCGGCTTAGGCAAAGGGCTTGAAGCATTGTTTGTTGATAATTCCACAGAAGAACTAAGAGCCGCAAGCGCGGTGCGTCTGAAGCTTATGGATATCGAGCCGAACAGAAACCAGCCGAGAAAGTCTTTTGACGATGAAAGCTTGGCGGAGCTTGCGGACAGCATCGCAAGGCACGGCATATTGCAGCCGATGCTTGTCAGACCGCTGTCAAACGGAGGCTATCAGCTGATAGCCGGGGAACGGCGGTGGCGCGCCGCAAGGATTGCGGGGCTTTCGGAGGTTCCCGCCGTTGTGCGTGAGATGACAGACGAGGAAGCGGCAGCCCTTTCGCTTATTGAGAATTTGCAAAGAGAAGACTTGAATCCCCTTGAGGAGGCGCAGGGTCTTAAAACTCTCATGGAGAAGTTTCTGCTGACTCAAGAGGAGGTCGCCGAGCGTGTCGGAAAGTCACGCCCCGCCATAGCCAACGCCATGCGGCTGCTGAATCTTCCGCCCGCCGTGCTTTTGATGGTCGGAGAAGGAAGCATTTCGGCAGGTCACGCAAGAGCGCTGCTTTCTTTTGAGACAGAGGAGCAGATGCTCGAAACGGCGGAGAAGATTATTAAAAAGGGATTGTCTGTCCGTGAGGTTGAACGGCTTGCAAGAGCGGCGTCAAGAGAAAAAAGAGAGTCGCAAAAGCAGCGACGGGACTCCTTTTTTGACGAGGTCGAGCTTGCCCTTTCGGGCGCGCTTTGCAGGAGGATTAAGGTAACGGCGGGAAAAAACGGCACAGGCACACTTGAAATCGAATTTAACGACAAGGAGGACTTGTCGCGGATAGCCTCCGCCCTCGGAGACATTGAGGAATAATATGTAAGGAGCGGAAAACCGCCCCACAGCAAAAACATTATTTCATCATATACTGAATGTTGTCAAGCAAGCCGCTGAATGTTTTCAGCGCCTTTGCCGCCGTCTTTTTGCCTGATTTAACAGAGCTTTTGCTCATTACGGAGCTGCCGACAGCGCCGGTTATGCCGCCGAGCGCCATTCCGATGCCGATGCCCTTCGCAATGCCTGAGGCGCCGCTTTTCTTCATTTTGTTTCATCCCTTTCATTTGATAATGCAGCCGATTAAAGCAGCGGCCGCATACGCACGTTGCCTTGCCTTTGTTTTCAACATTATCTTATCCCGTCAGACGGGAATAATCAGTGTAAGATTTTTCAAACCATAAAAAGAAACATGAAACAGAAAGGATATTTCGCATGAAAAAGATGAAGTCCTTTTTTTGCGTCGTTTTTTCACTTTTACTGGCGGCGGCAGTCGTTCTCCCGGGGTTCAAAACGGGAACGGGCACACTGAAAGCCTTTGCGCCGACAGAAATTATGCTGCCGAGCAATGCAAAAGACATGAAGGCAAGCTTGGCTTTGTCCGAAACACACGCGCGTATAAAAGAGGAAGCCATAAAAGCCGAGGGCGTTAAAATTAAGGAGTCGGGCGGCGATTATTTTTGCGATTCGGACGACGACGATATAACAGAGCTGTCAGACGGTGTCGGATATGTTTCCGACGAAATTCTCATTATGTTTGCCGACGGCGTTTCTTTGTTTAAAAAGCTTTCTGTTATAAACGAAATAGGCGGCAAGGTCGTCGGATATACGGCGATATTGAACAAATACCAGATTAAAATAAAAGAGCTGCCTTTTGAGGAGCTTAACGCGATGTGCGAAAAGCTGACGGCGCAAAAAGAAATCGCTCTTGCCGCGCCCAATATGGCGTTTTTGCGCAGCGAAGCGGCAATACCGGACGACCCTTGGACAAATTCCGAGGGCGAAGATGAGACACGCGGATGGGATGAGAGCAACCCCAACGGCGGCAACTGGTGGCTTGAGGCGACTGAGACTGTCAGCGCGTGGGATTATTCCGAGTATTTCGGAAAAATCAAGGTTGGAGTGCTTGACGGCGGCTTTGACACTCTGCACGAAGATCTTGAGGGGAAGATATCGTTCCCTTCCAAGTGGCTTGAGCGGAAAAATGAGGAATCGTCACACGGAACGCACGTCGCCGGCATAATATCGGCAAACGCGAACAACGGCAAAGGGATCACGGGGATATGCGACAACGCGGAGCTTGTCTGCGTGGACTGGTCGGCGGACGGGGACAAGCAGCACTGGGCAAACGGTGAGAGGATTATAACGGGCTTTATAACTCTCGTTAAAAGCGGCGCGAAGGTCATAAATCTTTCGCTCGGCTCAAGCGGTTCATTTGACAAGCGGTACACATTTTTTTGGGATATCGGCATGAATATTGAGGCCGGATTTTTTTCGTTTGTCATTTCGCGCCTGCTTGATAAAGGGTATGACTTTGTTGTTGTTCAGTCCGCGGGAAACGGCGAAAAGGTTTTGGGGATGCCCTGCGACGCTTTTTACAACGGGACGTTTGCGTGCATCCGTGAAAATAACGTGTTCACGGGACTGTCGCGCGTTAAAAAGCGAGACGTGCTTGACAGGATTATTATTGTGGGCAGCGCCGCAAATATTCGCGACGGCAAAAGCTATTATCAGTCGTCTTTTTCAAATTTCGGTGACAACGTCGATGTCTGCGCGCCGGGCAGCTATGTTTTCAGCTGTGATATATCGGAAAACGGTCTGTACAGCTACAAATCAGGCACATCCATGGCCGCTCCCGTCGTGACGGGAATCGCCGCGCTTGTCTGGTCGGTTAATCCGCGGCTTACGGGAGCGCAGGTGAGGGATATTGTCTGCTCCCCGGAAAACAGCAGATACAGCGCCGCAGCGAATTATTACGAGCACATAGATTATGAATACCCGCTTGTAAACGCAAGGCTTTCTGTTGAAGCGGCAATAGCTACACTCCCTGCTGAAACTGAAACTGAAACAGAGACAGAAACAGAGACAGAAACGGGAACAGAGACAGGGAAAGGAATAGAGACAGGAACAGAAACAGAAACAGGGACGGAGACTTTGCCGTTGAACGAAGAAAAGATAAAAGAGCATGTTTTCGTGGAAAGCAACATCACGCCGGAACTTGTCGAACGATATCGAGGGGAAAAGGGAGAATAGCTTTTTTGAAGGCCCTTTAAATTCCGTGATGGTGGTATATATTGACATATGATTCACTATACTATATTATAAAGCAGTAAGGGAAACAAACTGCCTTGCAATTTATAAGGAGTGAACAGCCTATATGAAAAGATGTATGGAGAAAGCCCTTGCCCTGCTGACGATGTTGATTATACTCGGAAGCGGCACAGTGGTTTTTGCCGCGGCGGACAGCGACTCTCCGCCTGAAAACACAATAGTCATTTCATCAGAGTCAATGTCAGTCACAAAAAACAAAACTGTCAAGATGACGGCTGACCTTGTAACGGCCGACGGAGAAAGCCGCACAGTAACGTGGAGCTCGTCCGACACAGGCGTCGCAAAGGTGGATTCGCAAGGGCTTGTCACAGGCGTCTCGATAGGACACGCCACCATAACGGCGTCGGTCAGCGAGCTGAATATCTCCGACTCCTTTGTCATTTATTGTGTAAAGAGCAGAAACTTTTTGCTGGACTTGCTTGAAAAAAAGCAAAGGCTCGGCTATCGCTACAGCTATCAGAACGACTATTATTACACGGACGACAAGGACTGCTGGCAAAAGGCGTTTGGCTTTTACAACTTGTACGATCTTATTTCACCGTATATTCTCCTGGAATATGACTATATACGAGTATATTTCAGATACGACGAACTTGACTGGATGATTCAGCTTTGGAAAGGGCAGTACGGTCTGCTGTTTTACGGAAGTGAAATCGGCATTTATACAAAGGAGAAGTCCGACAAAAAGGTGACGGCGTTTACACATTTCCTATGCGCGGACAAGGAAAACTGGCTCGACATGGGTATGACGCTTCACCACGACAAAAAGAACGACGGCAATTTTACTTTTGAGCTTGAGCGCCCGTATGACAACTATTGGTGGTGCACCGGGTTCAAGGCGGGGCATCTAAAGAAGGTCGAGCCCGCCAAAGAGCTTAGAATGACGGCGACCATCACAATGAAAGATGAGGAGATGGTCAACCTCTTTTCACAGGGTCTTATTGATTGCGGATTTATAAGATGCGACACGGAGCAGGAGCTTTCACATGATAAGTTTTATGTCGACGGCAACGATTTCCACATAATCTGGCAGGACATTTCCGAGGCGGAGAACACAATGGCGATAAAGACGACTTTCGGTGTTCTTGCCACCTCCGGCGTCATCGGAATGTTCCTCCTTCTGCTCATAGCCATAGCTGTTTTGCTCGTTGGCGGCGGATTTCTGGCGCTGCTGATTATTATAATATGATGCGAATAAGCTGACAAACCGACAAACAGACAAACACAACAGGAGCCGCTGCGCAAAAGTGCAGCGGCTCCGATTTTATAAAAAGGTTTCGGGTTTTTTACAGAAACGGATAAGCCGCCATTGTGTCGGGAAGGTCAAGGCTTGTCGGCAGTCATTAAAATGCGCGAAACGTCAGGGATTCGTGTCCCGCTCTTTTCACGGCAAGTACGGCGGTGCGGAATTTGCCGCCGGTCTTTGCAAAAAGGCAAGGGTGCCGGTGAACGAGTGACCTTTTGCGGCAAAAGCCGTAAAAACTTGAAAAGCAATGCCGCCCCCTGCACAAGCAAAGGAGCGGCACACAAACAATGTTCTGTTTTGAGCTGTCGGCATACGGCGTCTGTTCGGCGTTTCGGCGGGAATTTTAGCTTGCGTAAAAAGCTTGCCGCTCTTAGGCTCTCGAAAAAAGAGCAAAGTAAAACGGACCGCAAAAAGCCTTGACTGAATTAAAATACGCGGCGGCGCGGTGCCGGAGGCGCTCGTTTGCGCAAAAGCTGTGCCTGTGCGATGGTGCCCGCCGCAAAAAGTTTTCAGGCTTTGAAAAAACCTTGATACAGCCGCGTTTAAAGATATGCGCCGCCCGGCTATTTTTTATATTTTTCCTTTGTGGCAAGACCACCGCGGATATGGCGCTGCGACTTGTTTATATCAAGCACCCGGCGCACCTCGCTGTAAAGCTGTGGATTAAGCTTGCGAAGCCGCTGGGAGACGTCCATATGTACTGTGGATTTGCTTACTCCGAACTGTTTTGCCGCGGCGCGCACCGTGGTCTTGTTTTCGACGATATACTCGCCCAGGTCGACGGCTCTTTCCTCAACGATGCCTTTCAAAAAATGACCTCCCTTGCAGATGTATCACTAATAGTATGCCGCAAAGAGGATGAATATGATTGTTTTTGCTTGCCGATGTGACAATGAACAAAATGCGGATAAATACGGGCGCGAACACAAAAATAAGGCGCCGCGCGGAGCAATATCTGCGCCAGCTCCCAAAGCAAGCTGTACGGATTCAGAACATTTAAAAGCCGCCAATGTTTTGCCCGCCCGATTGTTCGCTTGCTTAAACAAACAACGAATTATCCGACACCACGGAAAAAATGCGTGATAAAACAGGATTTATGAGCAATAATAAGCTCGGCGGTGATATTTATGCTTTCTGCATGGTCAGACAACTCAAGGCTCCCCGAATTTGAAAGCCTCAAGCAAAAAGTCAAAACAGATGTTCTTATAATAGGCGGCGGACTGGCGGGAATCCTTTGCGCCCATATGCTTGCCCGACAGTCGATTGATTATATTCTTGTCGAAGCAGAAACAATCTGCAAAGGCGTTACAAAAAACACGACGGCTAAAATAACTTCACAGCACGGGCTTATCTACGACAAGCTGATAAAAAAATACGGCGCCGAAAAAGCGCTGATGTATCTGCGCGCGAACCAGGAGGCGCTTGCGGAATACAAAAAGCTTTGCGCTGAAATAGACTGCGACTTTGAGGAAAAAGACGCGTTTGTTTATTCGCTTGATAAAAGGGATAAAATTGAAAAGGAAGTTGAGGCGTTGAAAAGGCTGAATTTCAACGCTGAATTCACAGAAAAAACAAACCTTCCCTTTTCTGTCGCCGGAGCGGAAAGGTTTAAGGGTCAGGCACAGTTTAACCCCTTAAAATTTGTTTCGGAGATATCGAAGAACCTGAACATTTTTGAGCATACAAACGTCAGGGAGCTTACAGAGCATACGGCGGTAACGGGGGAAGGCGGGATTGAGGCAAAAAAAATAATCGTAGCGACACATTTCCCGTTTATAAACAAGCACGGCGCCTATTTTCTCAAAATGTTTCAGCACCGTTCGTATGTAATAGCCATTGAAAACGCACAGGACATCTCCGGAATGTATGTGGACGAATCAGAAAAAGGTATGTCTTTCCGCAATTACGAAAATCTCCTTCTCATTGGGGGCGGCGGACACCGCACGGGAAAAAAGGGCGGCGACTGGCGAGAGCTGCGCGAATATGCCGCCGGATATTATCCCAACTCTAAAGAAAAATATTTTTGGGCGACGCAGGACTGTATGACGCTTGACGGCGTGCCGTATATAGGAAACTATTCAAAAAACACCCCCGATTTTTACGTCGCGACGGGCTTTAACAAATGGGGTATAACAACGTCAATGGCGGCGGCGAAGATTCTTTGCGATATGGTTACAGGCAAGCAAAACGAATTTGCCGAGGTGTTCGATCCGGGGAGAAGCATGATTGCTCCGCAGCTGCTTATAAATACGTTTGAAGCAGTCGTAAATTTACTGACTGTTTCAAAAAGGCGGTGTCCTCATCTCGGCTGTGCGTTAAAATGGAATGCCGCGGAACGCTCGTGGGACTGCCCCTGTCACGGCTCACGCTTTGATGAAAACGGCGGTTTAATAAACAATCCCGCGACAGGAAACATGAAAAACCCCGATTGACCGCCAAGACAGATGAAACACTTAAGGCAACACCGCACAACAATCATTGTGCGGTGTTGCCTTAAAGCCTGACAAAACCGTCGGGCTTTTTTGCTTTCAGTTTTTTTGAATTTAGCGGCGCGGGATAATAGGCGGGGCGCACGCCGGACAAGAGGACGACGGCACCCGCGGCAAATTACGAAAGCCGCCGCGGCTTTAAGCTTAATTGCGGCGGCGGACATTAAGCCTGACAGCGAAAACACAGTTCAAGATATCAATAAGGCATTAAAAAGCGAAAAAAATAAAAATTAAAAATCTTGACAAAAGAAATCCCTTGTGATAAACTATGTATACCTCTGATTGAGGGCTATTTTTTTGTGCCCTTTTTTACGTTTCGGAGGGAGGTAAATAATCCAAATGGAGGTGCCGTTATGAGGGTTAAAATCACTCTTTCCTGCACGGAGTGCAAGCAGCGTAACTACGATACGATGAAAGACAAGAAAAACACGCCGGACAGGCTGGAGAGAAACAAGTATTGCAGGTTCTGCAAGAAGCATACTCTCCACCGTGAAACGAAGTAAGCGGGGAGGAAAAAATGGCTAAAAAAGAAAAGTCAGAAGCAGCCGAGAAGATTGTCAAGGCTGAAAAGGCAAAATCAAAAAAACAAAAGTCAGATAAGCCGGGCGCGTTTGCCCGCTTTAGGAAATCCACCGTCCGCTTTTTTAAGGATTTTCGCGGTGAAATCAAAAAAATTGTATGGCCTGATTTAAAAATGGTGTTGAAAAGCTCCGGAGTCGTTATCGCGTCAATAGCCATATTCCTTGTGTTCATATGGCTGATAGATCTCGGTCTTTCAAAGTCCATAGATCTCCTCAGCGACGTCGCAAGGGGCGCGGACAGCGGGGCGGGCGAAGACGCCGACGAGACACCGACGGCGGCGGACGAGCTTGAAGGCATCATTGACGACGAGACAGCGGACGAAACAGAAAAGGAAGAAGAGGCATCTGTTTCCGACACCGCCGAGTCAACTGACACCGGCGATTAAATGCTTGGAGGTAAAGCGATGTCTACGGACTCCAGGTGGTATGTAATCCACACCTATTCCGGCTACGAAAACAAAGTGGCCGCAAATATTGAAAAGATTGTCGAAAACCGCCGCATGAACGACCAGATACTTGAGGTCAAGATTCCGACGGAGACTGTGACTGAAATTGTGGGCGAAAAAAAACGCGAGGTCGAGCGCAAGCTTTTCCCCGGTTACGTCCTTGTTAAGGTTGCGGTCACCTTCGACGACAAGGACATCCCCTCGATGAGCGACGACGCTTGGTTTGTCATCCGAAACACAAGAGGCGTCACAGGCTTTGTCGGGCCCGACAGCAAGGCGATTCCGCTCTCTGACGATGAGGTCTTGAAGCTCGGCGTTGAAAAGCGCAGCGTTGAGGTCACATACAAGGTCGGGGACACCGTCAACATCATCGACGAAATTTTTGACGGCTTTTCAGGCGTCGTCGAAGAAGTCGACACAGAAAAAAATCTTGTTCGCGTAACAGTGTCTGCTCTTTTTGGCAAAGAAACCATGGTCGAGCTTGAGCTTGACCAGGTCGAGCCGATATCAGACTGACGGCGCGCCGGGTTTTATAATTATTTTAAATTTCAGGTAACATTTGGAGGTATAAATAATGGCGCAAAAGGTTGTAGGCTTGATAAAGCTTCAGATTCCTGCCGGCAAGGCGACGCCCGCACCGCCTGTGGGTCCGGCGCTCGGCCAGCACAGTGTTAATATAATGGGCTTTACAAAAGAGTTCAACGAAAGAACAAAAAACGACATCGGCTTGATTGTCCCGGTCGTTATCACCGTATATGCGGATCGCTCTTTTTCTTTCATCACAAAGACTCCGCCCGCGTCCGTTCTCATTAAAAAGGAATGCGGCATCGAAAGCGGCTCCGGAGTTCCCAACAAGACAAAAGTCGCGACAATTAAGTCAGAACAAATCAGGAAGATAGCGGAGCTGAAAATGCCTGACCTCAATGCTTCAAGCGTGGAAACCGCAATGAAGATGGTCGCGGGCACGGCCCGCAGCATGGGCGTCACTGTCGTGGACTGACAGTGCCCGTGTGTGGGAGGAAACATCCGATTAACCACATAAATGAAGGAGTTTAGCTATGAAACACGGAAAAAAATATAACGAAAGCGCAAAGCTCGTCGACAGAGAAAAGCTTTATGACCCCGACGAAGCGCTTGATACGGCAATCAAAACAGCAACGGCAAAGTTTGACGAAACAGTAGAAGTTCATGTCCGCCTGGGAGTCGATTCACGCCACGCTGACCAGCAGGTCAGGGGCGCCGTAGTCCTGCCTAACGGCACCGGAAGGACTGTAAGAGTCGCTGTTTTCGCAAAGGGAGACGAGGCAAAGGCGGCGGAGGCCGCCGGCGCGGAGATAGTCGGCGCCGAGGATCTTGTGGCAAGGATTCAAGGCGAAGGGTTTATGGATTTTGACGTCGCGATAGCGGCGCCCAACATGATGGGCTTAGTCGGGCGTTTGGGAAAGGTTCTCGGACCGCGCGGCCTCATGCCCAGCCCCAAGGCCGGCACAGTCACACCCGATGTCGCAAGGGCGGTGACGGAAGCCAAGGCGGGTAAAATTGAATACCGGCTTGACAAAACCAACATCATTCATTGCCCCATCGGCAAGGTTTCGTTCGGAAAAGACAAGCTCAACGAAAACTTCACGGTGCTTCTTGACGCGATAGTAAAGGCAAGACCCTCCGCCGCTAAAGGACAGTATATTCGCTCATGCGTCGTGGCGTCGACAATGGGTCCCGGTATACGCATAAATCCGATGAAGCTTATCGGCTGATTCGATTAAGAGTAAATTTCGCTCCGTATGCGGGAAATCCGCATACGGAGCTTGCGAAAAACTTGCCCCCGTAGTTAAATGGATATAACGGGCCCCTCCTAAGGGCCAGTTATCGGTTCGATTCCGGTCGGGGGTGCCAACGCTTCGCGTCAAAAGCTTGAAACATTTCGGGCGGCTGCCCGCTTGATTGTCATTCACTTTTGGCGCTCATTTTTTCTCTTTTCAATCAAATTTAATCGAGGCGTAGCTCAGTTTGGTAGAGTGCTTGGTTTGGGACCAAGATGCCGCAGGTTCAAGTCCTGTCGCCTCGACCAGCGGCGAGTCGCCGCGGACAAGTCGCGCACTATCGTTGGTGCGTGGCTTTTTCTTTTATCGCCCGCGATTATGCAGTATTTTTTTCAGTCAAAACAGCTTGACTGCCGCCGCCGCAAAGAGATAAAAAAGCGCGATCCGAACATAATCCGAACCGCGCTTTTGATGTGGCAAATATGGTCAGCCGATCGTGCCGCTTGACTGATTAATTGTTGCCGTGCCGGCGATGACAGATTTGAGGAACAGATAGTCTGTCGTGGTCAGGAAGCCGTCGCCGTTGAGGTCGGCGGCAATGTGACACGGGGAACCTTCAATGTAAGTGCCGGAGCCGGATGTGTAGGACTTAAGAAGCATAAGGTCTGTTTGAGTCGTGACACCGTCGCCGTTAAGGTCGCCGAAGATGATAAGCGAATATGATTTTATGACTGCGCCGTCCGAAGAGCGGACAAGCTTGATTTCAGTGCCTGTGCCGATTGTGCCGGAGTGAACATATATTATGTGTCCGTCGCCGATTACGTTAAGATAATTTTCGTTCAGCAGGGCTTCGCTTATGCTGCCCGATTCCACCGTTATGCCGCAAATATATCCCTTGCTTTCGTTTATGACACAGCCGGAGTTTGGCTTTGCCTCAAGAACCGGCTCGGAAACCGGGTCAGTCGTCGTTTCCGTGGTCGTCTCGGTGGTGGTTTCAGTAGTCGTCTCGGTCGTCGTTTCGGTGGTCGTTTCAGTGGTCGTTTCAGTGGTCGTTTCGGGAGCTGTTTCATATATGAACGTGATGATGTTTTCCTCGCCTGTGAGGGATGTGCGGTATGAATCCGCGGCAGGCACATAGCCGTCTATGTAAGCCGCGACTTCCGCGATATTGATGCCGCAGGGTTGAACCGAGAAGCTTTTTTGCGGATATAGTTCGACGCCGGTGTCGGAAATATATTTGACGGTGCAGGATGTGATTTCAGTTGATTCGTCGTCAAGCAAAACAAAGTCGGAAAACTGGCAAACAAGAAGATCGTCGTATGCAAGCGAATCGCTGAAGCAATATACATCGGGAACAGACGGGTCGCCCGGTATTGTGTGAACGCCGATGCCAAAGGACACCACTTCGCCGATGTCAAGCTGCACGTCAAATATGCCGGAAACATGAGCGGAGGAAGTCAGCACGACAAGACTTTCAAGATCCTCACAGCCGAAAAAGGCGCAGGTGCCGATGTGTGTTACCTGCGAGGGGACTGTGACGCTGACAAGCGACGAGCAGCCCCAGTATGCTCCTTCTCCGATTGTTACGAGGTTATCGGGGAAAGAGGCGTTAAGCAGTGAGGAGCAGCCCTCAAACGCGTAGCTGCCGATTGACGTGACGGTGGATGGCATGAAAAAGCAGGTGACATCCGAAAAATGCCTGAACGCCTTATCGCCAATGGCGACGACAGTGTAACCGTCGATGGCGGAGGGGAGCATCACGGCGCCCGACAAATCGGAAGTGCATCCCGTAATGGTGGCGTTGCCGCCGTCAAGGGAATATGTGTAAGATGATTCCGGCACATCCCCGGTGCCGAGAACAGAAAACTTGACAATTATAAAAGAAAGAACCGCAACAAGAATTAATGCCGTCGGTTTAAGTATCTTTTCTTTCATTAGATACATCCTTTCGGTTTGCCAGCAATCGCTGATTATGATAAAAAACAATACGACTAAAAAACACCGCTATGAATGTATTATATAATGTTTCCGAGGCACAGTCAAGTAAAAATTATTGTTGACAGAAAAAACTAAACAATATTTTCGTTTGCCCTGTACGGCGCGCAACGCGGCAAAAACAAGAAGTATTGACGGATGAATTTAATTTGCATAAACGGTATACTATATACAAAAGCCAATGCATGAAACATTTTCCAAATAAGATAAAATACTTTTAAGTAAAGAGTATAACTTTACAAATTAATAAAAAACATGTTAAAAACTCAAAGTTATCAACATTTTCCACTGAGTTATTCACAGGTTGTAATGCTTTTAACTTTACGCGTATATACAGTAATGTGACAGAATATACAGTGAATATATTCACTAATCAGCAAGACAGCGCGCGTTTATATTGCGAAAGAGAAACCGAAATAGCAAAGACGCAAAAAATGTTCAAATCAGCATTAAAACTATTGTGGATTCTGACGAAAACAACGCTCAAACAATCAAAAAACAGCAGAATCTGATTAAAATCTTTGACATAAAGGCAGAGTTTAAAGGTCGTTTCCCGTAAATATGCGTGTAAGGCTTATGCCTTTACAGCAAGTTCATAAATTAAGTGAATATATATTAACCGACAAAAGGGTGTTGATAATAAAGGATCCGGCAAAAACTAAAGTTTAATTAATAATGATATATTAGCCGCGGCGGGACAAATACTGTAAAGCACTTGACCATTACATATAATTTTGGTACAATTGCACAAAGACAGTTGAATTCAGGCGAAAAACGCCAAAAGGTTCTTAGTTTTTTCAAAAAGCCGCGGAATCCGGTCTTGACAAATCACGCAAATGTTTTAATATATTTTTATATATATGTATTAATGTGTCTGCAAATATTTTGCGCAAAGGAGTAAAAATTATGGTGTTTGGAAAGATAAGAGAGCTTATTTGCGAGCAGCTTGGAGTTGAAGAGGACAAGGTGACAATGGACTCCAACATGGTGATTGATCTCGGCGCCGACAGTCTTGACGTCATCGATCTCGCGATGTCGATTGAGGATGAGTTCAACATCGAGGTTCCCGACGATGAAATCAAAAACATTGTCACAGTCGGAGATATTGTCAGGTTTATCGAGCAAAAGTGAGCGCGGCACAGACGAACCGCGCCTGAAAGGGAGTATAGATTTTTGGCGGAACAAAAAAAGATGGTTGAGGAAATCACCTCGATGGAGGAAGATTTCGCAAAGTGGTATACCGACATTGTTAAAAAGGCCGAGCTGCTGGATTATTCAAGCGTGAAGGGCTGCATGGTGATAAAGCCTTACGGATACGCTGTCTGGGAAAACATCAAAAGCCTGCTTGATTCGCGCTTTAAAGCGACAGGCCACGAAAATGTTTATATGCCGATGTTCATACCGGAGAGCCTCCTGCAAAAAGAAAAGGACCATGTCGAGGGGTTTGCGCCGGAGGTGGCTTGGGTCACTCACGGAGGTAGCGAGCCGCTTAGCGAAAGGCTTTGCGTGCGGCCGACGTCGGAGACTCTTTTTTGCGAGCATTACGCAAATGTGATTCAATCATACAGGGACCTGCCAAAGCTTTATAACCAGTGGTGTTCTGTCGTTCGCTGGGAAAAGACGACGCGCCCGTTTCTGCGTTCAAGGGAGTTTCTTTGGCAGGAGGGACACACGGCGCACGCCTGCGCGCAAGAAGCGATTGCCGAAACTGAAAAGATGCTTGACGTTTACGCGGATTTTTGCGAGGACGTTCTTTGTATGCCTGTAATAAAAGGCAAAAAGACAGAAAGCGATAAGTTTGCCGGCGCCGTGGCGACATATGCCATCGAGGCGATGATGCATGACGGCAAGGCACTTCAGGCAGGCACGTCTCATTATTTCGGCGACGGCTTCGCGAGAGCTTTTGACATCAAATTTTCCGACAAAAATAACGAGCTGAAATATGTTCATCAGACCTCTTGGGGAGTCACGACAAGGCTCATAGGCGCGATTATAATGTCTCACGGCGACGACAACGGGCTTGTTCTTCCGCCTGACGTCGCGCCTGTCCAGATTGTTATTATCCCTGTCGCCGCGCACAAGGAGGGAGTTGCCGAAAAGGCCGCCGAGCTGAAGGCAAGGCTTGAGAGCCGGTTCAGGGTTAAGCTTGACGTTTCCGACAATTCGCCGGGCTGGAAATTTGCCGAATACGAGATGAAGGGCGTGCCGATAAGGCTTGAAATAGGACCCAGAGACATTGCCGACAGCCGCTGCGTGCTTGTAAGGCGCGACACAGGCGAAAAGAGCTTTGTTCCGCTTGACAGGCTTGAGGCGGAGGCGGAGCGCCTGCTTGGCGAGCTTGCGGAGTCGATTTATGAAAAAGCTTTGGCAAACCTTAAAAACCGCACATACTCCTGCGCGAGCGTTGATGAAATCATCAAGACGCTTTGCGAAAAAGGCGACGGCTTCATCAAAGCGATGTGGTGCGGGGATGAGGCTTGCGAGGACGAGGTAAAGGAAAAGACAGGCGTCAGCTCGCGGTGCATTCCTTTTGAACAAGAAGATTTGTGCGATAAATGTGTTTGCTGCGGAAAGCCCGCCAAACATATGCTTTATTGGGGAAAGGCTTACTGATGGATATTGTCATAAAGGGCGCGGTGATTTGTAATTCCGAATTTGAGCCGCAAAGGGCGGATTTGTCTGTCCGCGGCGAAAAGATTTATAAAATCGGCGGCATATCGGGCGGCAAGGTTATCGACTTTTCCGGATGCACTGTTTTGCCGGGCTTTATCGACATACATATACACGGCTGCGGCGGAGCCGACGTTGACGGCGCCGACACGGCGTCGCTGAAAAAGATGTCTGACTTCCTTGTCAAAAAAGGCGTCACATCTTTTTGCCCGACAACAATGACAATGCCCGAGTCAAGCCTTGCACAGCAGTTTGCCGCCGTTTCAGATTATATGGGTCGTGAAAGCGGGGCGTACATACACGGTATAAACATGGAGGGGCCGTTTATATCGCACGAAAAAAAGGGAGCGCAGCACGGCGGGCACATACGCACTCCCGATTTGGGCGAATTCAAAAGGCTTGTTAAGCTTTGCGACGTCCGCCTCATAGACGTCGCGCCGGAAACAAAAGGCGCTTTTGATTTTGCCGCGGAGGCTTCAAAGCACTGCGTTGTTTCCGCCGCCCACACAGCGGCCGACTATGAAACCGCCATGGAATCTTTCAAGCACGGGTTTTCGCACGCGACACATCTTTTCAACGCGATGCCGCCGATGAAAAACCGCGAGCCGGGCATGGCGGGCGCGGTGCTTGACAGCAAAGGTGTCACGGCGGAGCTTATTTGCGACGGATTTCACAACCACCCCGCTGTTATCAGGCTGGCGTTCGGGCTGCTTGGCGAGGACAGAGCTGTTGTTATAAGCGACGCGATGAAGGCGGCGGGCTGCGGCGACGGGGACTATGAGCTTGGAGGTCAGACTGTTTATGTGCGCGGCGGCAGGGCCGCTTTGAAGGACGGCACAATAGCCGCAAGCACAACAAATCTTTTTGACGAATTTAAAAATCTGCTTGATTTCGGGATACCGTTCAAGCAGGCTGTCAAAGCATGCACAATAAATCCCGCCAAAGTAATCGGCGCGGACGATGTCACCGGCAGCATAAAAGAGGGAAAATCCGCCGATCTTCTCATAATTGACGACAGCTTGGAAATAAAGGCGGTCTTTGTCAAAGGCAGGATTTTCACGGCGCGGCAAAGCGGCTTTTAAAAAGCGGCTCACGAATCTGACCGGTTTCCGACGACTTCGCAAGGCTTTTTATATGTGAATATCGTGCGTGAGGCGGCGATTTGTCTTTGCGTTTTGTGCCGTCAAGCGCATTTTTATTGCGCGCTACATCTGATATTTTCGGCGTGCCGCCCATGACAAGCGGCGGGATAAAGCATAAATTTATGTGTGTCACAAAATTCATTTTAAGTTCGACATCGGTATGCAGACTTTTGCAATATAATTGTCGGGATGTGGTTTTTGTGAAAAAGACCCGCTATGCTCCGCTTGTGTTTTTTATTGTGCCGCTGTTTATTTATTTAACGGCCGTTAATTCCCGCGCCATAACGATAGACGGCATCGCCGGCAGAAGCGAGTGGGAGGGCAGCGTTGACTTTACCATTGTCAATATCGGCGAGCAGTCAAACTGTGATATTGTCTTCGCAACAGTAAAAACTATTATCGCGGACGATGAAAACAGGCTGTATATAGAGTTAAGCTGCAAGGCAAAAGGCGAGGCGGAGGACGGCGGCTTAATCGGCGCCGAATTTTGCATAAACGGCGGCGATATGCTGTCTGTTTTTTATGACGAGCAGTTAAACATCTGCGACCAATATTATTACAGTCTCGAATCAGCTTTCATTCACGACAAATATACAAAGACTTTTTGCGGCGAAATTTGCATAGGTATAAAGTTCGGAGTTCCTCAAGCGATTTGCCTTGGGATCAGGATATTCGACTTCGGCGGAATCCCGTCAAATTATTATACTGTTATGATATATAAAAATAATGGCGGCGAAAACCAAAAGCAAAGCTGCGGCACGGAGCGGCACAGCTCCACGACGGAGACAAGCACCTGCACCACAAAAACGCAGACAACAATGACGACGACGACAAAAAAAGCGGAAACAACCGCGCAGGGGACTTCCGCCGTTTTTACGACAGTGGCACATGTGCCCGCCGAATTGTTCCGCTCCGAAACGTCAAAAACCAAAGCAACTCAGCCAAGGCAAGAGACTTCGGCGGAAAAGACAGCACCTCCGAACACAGCCGGGAGTGTGTCGTCTGTTCATAAAGAGACAGAGCCTCATAACACCGCACCCGCAACAAAAAGCGACACGGAGGCATTTGCCGTTCGGGCTTACGCGGACATTGAATCCGCGGCGGACGAATGGACGGCGGCCGACGTCGGAGAGCTTGGCACGGGCGGAGATATGGGCAGAAAGAAAGCAATCGGCATAGCCGTTGCCGCCGCCTTGCTTTCGGCGGCCGTCCTTGACGCGCTGATAACCGGCGGCTTTAAAAGGACAAAAAAGACAACGACCGCGCAGAGCGGCGAAGAAACGGACAAATAAACACTCGCCGCAATATACACGACAGTTTTTTCGGCACAAGCGGTTTTGGCTTTAAGATTTGAGCCTTTGCCGTTGTTCGGCGCCTTGTGTCTGGCAATCAAAAATCTGTTTTCAAAACTTTAATTATGCGCCTGCTTCGCTTTATACGGCGGGGCAGGTATATTTTTTTGTAAAAATGCAAACAATAATCGAAACTTAAAAATGGCGGTGATTTTTTGAGCATAGTGCTTGACTTGTTAAAAGCGTTTTTTATAGGCGGCTTAATCTGCGTCGTCGGGCAAATTCTTATTGACACGACAAAAATGACGCCGGGCAGGATACTTGTCTGTTTTGTCGTCCTCGGCGTTTTTCTCGGTGCGACAGGTCTGTATGCCCCCATTGTAAAATGGGCGGGCGCGGGCGCGACGGTGCCGCTGACCGGCTTTGGGTACACTCTTGCCGACGGAACAAAAAAGGCGATAAGCGAGGACGGGCTTTTGGGCGTGATAAGCGGACCGTTGACGGCGGGCGCGGCGGGACTGACGGCGGCGCTGCTCAGCGGGCTTATATTTTCCGTAATCGCAAAGCCCAAGGCGAAGTAGACTTTTAAAAAGCCGAATCCTGTTCGCGGGTTTTGGCTTTTTCCTGTGCGTCGTTTTTTCCGCAAAAAAAAGAACCCCGTTTTCAGATTGAAATCAGGGTTCTCGGACTGCGCTTCTGACAAAAGGACATATTTTTGACATCGGTTAACTATTCGGATTCCTCGCCGCCGTTTTCGGCGGGAGTCTCGGCGGGAGTGCTTTCGTCGCAAGGCTCGGTGCCGCACTCCTCACAGTCGCAGCACTCACACGGGACAAACTCGTCCGCGTAATCCGCGGATTCCTTGCGTGCGGTGATCTTTTTGACGGCAATGTAAATGCCTGCCGCCGCGCCTGCGATTGCTGCTATGACGCCGATAACCTTAAGAAACTTTTTGAAGCCTTTACACATATTCGCTAACCTCCATTAATTTTATCAGTCATTCAGAAGCTTTGCGAGCGCCGACTTTTTGCGTGCTGCGTTGTTTTTGTGAAGCAGACCTTTTGTGTGTGCCTGGTCAACCTTTTTGATTGCCGCCGCAACTAACGCCGCCTTATCGGCTTCGTTCGCGCTGACAGCCGCGTGAGCCTTTTTGATGGCGGTTTTCAGCGCGGAATTAGCCGATTTATTACGCAAAGCCCTTGCCTTGTTAACGTTGACGCGCTTTTTAGAAGATTTTATATTTGGCATGTATGCGACACCTCCTTTTTCAGTCATAGAGGCAGGCGATTGCGAAAGCCCGGGTCTGATGGTGCCTGTCAATGCCAAACGCCGTATGACAAATTTATAGTATGGTAAAAACTGAACTTTCGCAGTCGTCTACTATACAGCTATGTATGATATCATATTGTGCCCCAAAATGCAAGAAAAATTTCAAAAACTTTCCGCGTTTTATCAATTAAAAGTTTTCGTCAAGAAAGAAGGATTATTTTGAATTTCAGAACCGACCTTGCGCTTGAAAAAAGCGAGACATACGGCGACGGGCTTCCGGACGGAGTAAGCTGCGCCGTGACAGAAAAGGACGGCGTAAAAATAACGCGAATCGAGGTGCGAAACGAAAAGGGCGAACAGGCAATCGGAAAACCTATCGGGAAATATATTACAGTCGAAGTGCCGCCGTTTTCAAAATCATCTCAGCTTTTTGACGACAGGCTCGGAGCTGTCGCCGACGCCCTGCGCGAGCTGCTGCCCGACGAGGGGACGGTCCTTGTCGCCGGTCTCGGCAACGAGGACATAACGCCCGACGCGCTGGGGCCGAAATGTTCCGCCCTCATTTTGGCGACGCGTCACATAGGAAAAGAGCTTGCCGGCTCGGCGGGGCTTGGAAATCTTCGGCCGGTGGCGAATATTGTTCCCGGTGTTCTCGGGAAAACAGGCGTCGAAACAGGTGAAATTATAGCGGGAGCGGTGAGGTCTGTAAAACCCTGTGCAGTAATTACGATTGACGCTTTGGCGGCAAGGCGGCTGTCAAGGCTGGGACGCACGATTCAAATGTCGGACACAGGAGTTATTCCCGGCTCCGGAGTGGGAAACGCAAGAACGGCCATCAACAAGGAGCTGCTCGGCGTGCCTGTTATATCCGTGGGAGTGCCGACTGTTGTCGACGCCGTGACTCTTGCGGGTGATTTGCTTTCCGGCGGCGACAGCGAAAACCTGAAGGCAAAGATGGAGCCGGAGGGCGCTCAGATGATGATTACTCCGCGCGAAATAGACCTCATGATAGACAGAGCGGCGCACCTTATCGCCATGTCTGTCAACATGGCGCTGCAGCCGCATTTATCGCCCGAGGATATGCTGATGCTTGTGTCGTGACAGTATAATCACAGTCAATTCGGCATATATAATTGTTATACAGACACTAAGAAAGGCCGGCGGGACAAACCTATGCGAGGTGAAACAAGAACAAAGCGGAAAAGTATGCCCGAATATGTGATGTCGCTGGCGACGGCGGCGGTTATTTTGTCTGCAATCTTTGTTCCGCGGGAAATCAAAAACAAGGCTGTGATTGCCTGCGCCTGCGCCGCGCTGCCGGAAGGCGGCCGCGCTTATATAAGGGAAGCGTTATTTAACTTGCCAGAAACAGACGTTATATCAGAATCGGCCGGCTTGTCGGCGCAGCGGCAGACAGAAATATCAGATGAGCGTTCAGGCGACGCCGCCGAAACGCCGAAAGACATACTGAAGCTGATGGAAGACGCGAAAAAAAGCTCCGCCGACGATAAAAAGGATGGGAGTATAAAGCCGTGGACCTACGGCAAATCAAGCGCGACTTCAATTTTCGGCAATGTTCTTGTCCGAAACGCCACCGACACAAAGGCAATCAACATTGAAAAGGTGTTAAAGGAAGGCACGGACTTAAAAATAAAGGATAAGTCAAAGCCGTCAGTGCTTATATACCACACACATACGACAGAGGGTTTTGAGCTTTTGGACAGGGATTGGTACGCCGCCGACAAGTCGTCAAGGACCGCCGACTCGTCAAGAAACATTGTGCGCGTCGGAAAAGAGATAGCCAAAGAGCTTGAGGCGGCGGGCTTCAACGTCATTCACGATGAAACAGTTCACGACTTAAAATATTCAGGAGCCTATGACCGTTCAAGGGAGACAGTCCGAAAACACCTTGAAAAACATCCGGAAATACAGGTGACAATAGATGTACACAGAGACGCCATACAAGAAAATGACGGGACGAAGATAAAGCCGATTTCAGAAATAGGCGGCAAAAAGTCGGCGCAGGTGATGATTATTACAGGCGCTCAGGAGGGGACGGTAAAGGACTTTCAAAACTGGGAATCAAACTTGAGATTCGCGCTCGGCTTACAAAAATCATGCGAGGATATGTCTCCCGGTCTGATGAGGCCGGTGTTCTTTTGCCAAAGGAAATACAATATGGACATGACAAAATATTCGCTTCTTGTGGAGGTCGGAAGCGAGGCTAATACACTTGAGGAAGCGGCTTATGCCGGGCGGCTTTTCGGGCGGGGGCTTGCTGCTCTGCTTGAAAAACACGTTTCTGCATAAAAGGAAAGGAAGGTACAAAAAAATGAAATACAAAACATCGGCAATGAAAATCTGGAGAGCGTATGTGTTTGCGCTGCTTGCTTGTCTTTGTGTGACGACTGTCGCCTGCGGAGTCGCGTTGGCTGACACAAACACCAAAACAACAGCTGCCGGAGACGACAGCGCCGTGGCGGCTGCCGTCCAAAACGAAAACCAAATCACCTTGAGCGTCGACGAAAAGGTTTTGAGTGTGGAGATTCCGCGCAATTGGCGCGCCGTGCTAAAGCTTATTCCGGCACCCCTCGGAAACTTAATCGCGCTGCCTGAATGCATCGCCGAGCTTATTGAATTTTATATTTGACAAATAAACCCAAAGGCTTGTAAAGGTTAAACAAAAAAGCCTGCTAAGTTTTATCAAAATTGACGGTACAGACAAAGAATATTAAAATAATTTCAAAAAAGCTATTGCTAAAATGATCATTATAGTTTAAAATAATGCAGTATCATTATAAGTGTGTGCCATTGCATCGCTTGTTGATAACAGCATTATTTTTTTTCAAAGGGAGGAAGCAGCCATGAAAAAACTTGTCGCCACCATGCTTGCGGTCTTGATGACCGTCGGAATTTGCGCCGTTTCAGTCATAGCGGACGAGCCGCCTGTCGGCACAACGTACAATTCGCTTGACATAGTTTTTCCCATATCCACAAAGAATTCCGACAAGGATGTGACAATTCTCAAGCCCGGGGATACAGTTAATTTTGAAACAAAAACAAGGAAGCTGGAAGTGACTTTTCTTTCGGATGCGCTTAACATCGCGGCAGCGAGCATAAAGAACACCACATGGAGAGATTATGTTAACTCGCTCGGCACTGTAAGCACATTCGCGTCAAGCGCAAACAAATACAAGAGCTTCTATTATTCCGAAGATTACAGTCCCGCGGACTTTGCCGGTGTTACGATACCCGACATAAACAGCGAGGACGATGTTTATGAAGCAAGGGACAAGTCCAACTATATTTGGGGTATATTGCCCATAGACTACTGCCTTAAGAACGAAAGCGGCGGCAACGTCGAATTCCTCGGATGGGTTGTGGGTGAGATGAGCAACAAGTCGTCGGCGACCAGCATCAAGCTTTATGCTTGCTGGGACAGGAAGCCGTCGGAGGATCCGACAGACCCGACAGACCCGACTGATCCGACAGACCCCGACGATGAAAACAAATCTGAAATAATGAAGCTGCTTGACAAATTCTTTGCTCTTTTTTCAGAGACAAGCCAGTTCGATAAAAAAGACTGGAGATATTATCTTTCTTTTATACCGAAGCTTCCCGCGTTGATTTTCGGCTTTATCGCCGCGTTCCTTTCAGACCGCGGAAACCTGCAAAAAGTATATGAATTTTTCGGCATAAAAGTGGACTAAGGAGGAAGAAGCTATGACTAAAAGATTTTTAGCGGCACTACTGTCCCTGTCGCTTGTGTTTTGCGTGTTCGGAACAACCGCGTCCGCGGCGGACGTGACGGAGCCGAGCGGCGCCGTCCACAAGATGAGCGACATAAAGTCGGCGTTTAAGGCGGGAGAGGAATATTTGATCCAGCCGGGCGACACTGTTGAGCTTGACGGCACAGCAAGCCAAATCCTCATTGTGGATTATCTCACCAACTACAAAGACGGCTCAAAGTCGGTAAGCGACGGAGGATACGATTTTTTCAGGGACAACAACAAGACGACAGGCTATGCCGTAAAGGCGATAGGCGACGAGACGACATATGCCGACAACGTCGACAACACCGGCAGAGAAATAGATTTTTCAAACCCCTACTCATACGAGTTTAAGGGCTGGAAAGTTACATACGCATACTCGGAAAGCAATTTCAACCAGATAAATCTCACAGCGACGTGGGAAATTCCCGTGCTTGAGGGCTGGGAAGGTTTTCTGGTGATGATAAGGTCCTATTTAAGGACATTCATCGACTATCTCTTTGCGTACATTGTCGACTTGTCAAAGCGCATGGTCGATTATTTCGGTTAATAGTGGAGGAAAAGTGAAATGAAAAAAGCACTTGCGATAATTCTTGCTGCGGCGACCGCCTTGTTATGTCTCGGCGTTACCGTTTATGCCGATGAGCCCGCACTATCCCCCTCGGGGTTTTATGTCGGGCAGGTCTTGGAGGTGGGTTATTCATTTTCATCATTTTTTGATGCTGAGATGTGCGTTGTAACCTACACCGTCGGCGTTGACGAAGTCGAAAACGTAACAAGCGGACTTGGCAAAAAATTCGCTCCCGACCTTCCAATCACACAGTTTAGAGACTCCATTCCAAGCTTTGTGTCACAGTACGGCGGAATTTACACCGTCAAGGGTTACGGCGAAGAAGTTAAGAACATGATGGACAACAAGGGAGAATTTGTAGCGTCGACAGACCTTAAAACAGGCAGCAAGGACGATGAAGTTATCATCACAATCGACTACAAATACAATGAAACGACTCTTTATAAATATATGTCTATTTCAGGCTGGACTGTCGTTAAGATAAACAAGGACAACAGCTATGATCTTGACATTACGTTAGAGCCGGTATGGTCAAAGCGCGAGCCGACGAAGCTTGAGGCGTTCGGCGAGACTCTTTACACACAATACCTTGTGGTTCGCGATATCCTGCGCGACATTTTCGGCAACGTTATGCTTGAGGCGCTGCCTAAGTTCTTTGCGAATTTGGCGCAGTTCTTTAAGAGCATCAGCAAGGTATAACAAGTATAAAGCGACAGTGAAAGGATGATTTTAATGCTAAAGAAACTTTTGTCCGCTTTTCTCGTGATGCTGACGCTCTTGGGCGTATGCTCCGTTTTTGCCACGGCGGACAATCCCGGCCCGGGCGGCGACGCCGACTATATTGTCATGGAGGACGATGATTTCACTTCCTTGACCGAATACACGGAAGGCAACGAAAAGGCGACAATTCTTTATCCCGGCGACACAATCTTTTTCCAAAAAGAGCTGAAAACAAGCGTAACATATTTTCCCGATGTCGACGCTAACGCCGCCGGCTTGTGGGAGGCCGCAAACGAGGAAATGACTGCGTTCAGCATTTCCGCAAAGCGTTTTTTGACAGACGAGGTTTCAAAATCAAAATTTGCGGCTAACGAAAACAAATACACTGTACTCGGACTTGACCAAAAGGTCAATGAGGGCACGACTAACGAGGCGGAATTCGACTTCACCATCAATTATCCCGAAAGCAACACCTTCATAGGATGGGTGGTTTTCCGTGCCAAAACCGTCGATCAAGGCAACGTAAACAGCCTTGTCCTTTACGGCCTTTGGGACAAAACCTTCCACGAAGACAGCAATGGCGAGGAAGACGACGATTTGACGGTGATACTCGACACAAACGCCACCTGGCTGCAAAAGCTTACCGCGCCCTTCCTTGCTTACAACAAGCAGATAGTAAACGCAATTCTTAACGGGCTGCAAAAGGTGCTTGATAAAATGACAGGCACAGAAACGGAAAGCAGCGGCGATGTCGGCGTATATCAAGCGTCTGTCCAATCTATTAAGATAATGTTTGAGATATTCGCACGCTGGCTCGATTCATGGGTGACGCCGATAATAAGCCTGTTTGACTGACAGTCCTCCGAAAATATGCCCCGGATGCTCAGGGATTTAACATGATTCCCGGACTCCGGGGTTTTTCATTTGCAAAAAAGGCAAGCAAGCGTGCAACAAAGGCTTNNTCATTGCGCGGTGTTGCCCAAGATAAAATATTGCAAAATGCGGCAACCTATGTGAAAACTCTGGACAAACGGCAAAAATAGTAATACAATAGAAGTGCGGTTTTGTGGATTTACGAAAAAGGAAGGATGGTTTTTATGAAAAAGCTGTTAATAGCGGCGCTTGTAATTGTAATCGGCGGAGTGGGCATCATATGGTATATGCAATGCCAAAAGCCTGAAAACCAGATTGTAGGTCAGTGGAAAGGTTCATATGAGATCGGCAGCTTTGACTTCAAAAAAGACGGGGCAGTGACAGTGGGATTTGTCGGACTGTCGGCGGACGGAGAGTATGAGATTGATTCCGACAATTCGGTGATTTCAATCACGTACACACTTCTCGGGATTTCTTACACAAAAAAATATGATTTTGTTTTGGAAAAAAACAAACTGACTCTAACAGACCACACCTTTTCAAACATAAAGCTATATTACAGCAGAGAAGAAAAATAAGTTTTTTGTCGGCAGGCGCAAATTTGCGCCTGCTTTTTTTTTGCACAGCTTCTAAAAAGTTTTGCTCCGACTTTAAAATTACCTCAAATATTATGACTGAAAGAGGTCAAATTATTAAAGCGCCGATAAAACGTCAATAATTAAAATATGATTTTGACGCGGCGCAAAAGATTTGCCGCCGGAGGTGAATGATGCGGAGTTTTATCAGGCTTTTGAGTTTATGTGCCTTTTTTTGCTGTTTTGTTTTATTTGCGCTTATAGGCTATGCGGAACTTGTGCTTCCGGGCGAATACCTTGTCTTAGAGGGCGACGCCCCTGTTGTTCCGATGCCTTACTCGATATCATACGGCGATCCGTCAGCCGACAGGGTCTGCGTTTCGCTTGATACACGCGCGGAGGGCTTTGAGAGCGGCGCGAAAATATCGCTTTTTGAAGCTATACCCGTAAAAGCCGCCAAGGTCAGGACAACACAAAGGAACTATGTTGTGCCGTTAGGCAGCGCGTTTGGCATAAAGCTTTATACAAGGGGCGTTGTAGTAGTCAAAACAGACGAAGTCACAACAAGGCAGGGCAGCATCAACCCGGCGAGCAGCGCCGGAATAAGGACGGGCGACGTCATAATGGCAATCAGCGGCACAGCGGTCGAGCGCAACGAGGACGTTTCAAGGGCCTTTTCCGAAAGTGGCGGTAAAGAGCTTGTGCTCAACATCTTAAGAGGGGAGGAAAACCTGTTTATCAAGGTTAGACCTGTCCAATCTGCTGTTGACGGCAAGTTCAAGGTTGGCATTTGGGTTCGCGACAGCTCGGCGGGAATAGGGACATTGACGTTCTTTGACAAAAAGACAGGAGTTTTTGCCGGGCTTGGGCACGCGGTCTGTGACGTGGACACTGGAGAAATAATGCCGCTTGCGGGCGGCGAGGCGGTGGAGGCTGAAATTAAAGGGAGCTACCGCGGAGAAAGCGGAGCGCCCGGAGAGCTGTGCGGTGTTTTTAAAAACGCCGTGATAGGCAAATTGATGCTGAACAGCGACACAGGCGTATACGGGCTTGTATCGGCTCTCAGGCACGAAAACAAAACGCTGCCGGTAGCGATGAGTTATGAAATCAATATCGGTCCCGCACAGATAATAGCGGAGGTCAACGAGGACGGTGAAAGGTATTACGATGTAGAAATCACCAAAATTTATCCCAACTCAGATTCGCATCAGAAGAACATGGTGGTAAGGGTCACGGACGAGGAGCTGAAAAAGGAAACGGGCGGCATTGTTCAGGGGATGAGCG
>LSQX01045947.1_pt2 | contig 33618 bp, 26 predicted proteins | sample 654561 | NCBI WGS metagenome assembly LSQX01 (sample SAMN04489861, study PRJNA283612) | anaerobic digester metagenome | isolation source: 4 biogas reactors fed with cattle manure at either 37C or 55C with and... | place: Denmark: Kongens Lyngby | collected 2014 | reverse complement strand
TGACGTCAAGAAGTGTCTGCTATAATTAAAATACTTGGGACAGCGGCCTTTGCTTTTGCCTGATCAGGCAGCAAGCAGATACTGAAGCCTTGATTGGAATCCGATCCAGGTTTTCCGCCGGACCCGGCCCGCTTGCCGGGAACCTGTACCTGCCGCATTATGCGGCCTCCCTTTCAGAGATACCCATGAAGATTCGCCGCCTGCCTGACCAGGGCAAGCATTCCGCATCTCCAAAGAAGGGATGAAGTGACCATGAAAACCAAGCATTCCAGGAACAAAAAGAACCGTCAAGTCATGCCGGGCATGATACTGGCTGCCGTCTTCATAAGCATCGGCCTGTCGCTTTTAGCCAATGGCAGGGCTCGGGAAATCCATTCGTTCTCCCTTCCCTCTGTACCGTTGATTATTCCTTCAGCATTCCTTCCCCAAGAGGTTGACATCCCTGACCCCAGCCTGGAGAAGGCCCTGCTTGAAGCCTGCGGGAAGTCTCCCGGCTACAAGCTGACCGATAACGACCTTTGGGGGCTGACCGGCAGGCTGGGTGTCGACAGAAGAAATATCAAGGACCTGGAAGGGATCCAGCACTGCGTCAATGTGACCAGGCTTGACGCGTCGGGTAATCCCGTCAACCATCTGCCTGACATACAGTCCATGAAGAAACTGGAAGATCTCGACTTGCAACAATGTCAACTGACCCAGGTTCCTCCGATTGTCTCAAAACTCCCCAACCTTCGAGAACTCATTCTATCCGAAAATCCCATCGGCAATACGCTGCAAGGGCTGGATGGCTGCAAAAATCTTGAGCGGCTCTATCTTAGAGGATGCGGGATCAGCAGTTTTCCTGCCGACCTGGACCTGCCCAAGCTGGGTTACCTGGGCCTGTCTAATAATCAGCTCACCAGTTTCCCGTTCCTTAAGGGTCACAAGACCTTGGAGTGTATCGATGTCGCTGACAATCAGATCTCCGAACTGCCGGCCGACCTGGGGGTTTACCCCAAGCTGGAGGGCCTCCATATTGATGGAAACAAAGTCAAGCGCCTGCCGGACAAAATGGGGAATCTGATCAAGTTAGATGCATTTGGAAATGAACTTACAGGCCTGCCCGACTCCATCGGCAAGAGCAAGCTGGAGCAATTGCATGTTCGGGGGAACAATCTGACCTCGTTGCCTCTTTCACTTTTTGCTTCCTCCAATCTGAAGGAATTGGATGTATCTTACAACAGGCTGACCAGCCTTCCGCAAGGCTTGGATGGGGTCATCGGAACCAGCGGGCTGATCGAACTGGATGTCTCGTACAATCAGCTGACTTCATTGTCTGAGGCCCTCTTTAAAGCCAAGCATCGACCCGCTTTTACGCGGAATTCAACCGGCTATGCAGCCTGCCTCCCAGTATCACGGAAAAGTCCTGGGGATACTTTGATATCTGCTACAACTACCTGGATATCTCATCCGGCAGCAGCACCCTGAAACTGCTGCAAAGCCTCAAGGACGTGAATATATATTTTGAACCCCAATTGACACCGGTGAAAGGCCTGAAAGCGGAGGCCGGTGAAGACTGGATCAAGCTTTCCTGGAAAGCCTGTCCTGATTTTACCTACCAACAAGATACAATAACGGTCGCGCATTACGAGGTTTTCCTCGACCAGGGAGGCAAGTGGACATCCCTGGGCAAGGTCGACAAGGGCTCTCCCTCCTTCACCCACTCAGCACTTTCACCCGGCACCGGCTACAAGTATTCCGTTCAGGTCGCCAACGATATTTTGTACATGTACGAAGGTGTGTTTCACAAACTCAGCTCCTATTCCAGCAGTCGGCTGTCAGCCCAAACCATTCAGGCGGCAACTACCGCATCAACCACTCCGGCCTCGACAGACCGTCAAACTGTATAGCGTAATCTAAAAACACCCAAAAAAATCACGAGGCATGGCCAAAAAGATCATGGGGAAATCCCCAAAAAGATCAACAAAAAGGGACAGGTTGAGCCCCTGTCCCAAAATGCCTATTCTTTCGGATAAGAAAAGAAGAAAGAGAGGCTGGGAAGGAATGCTCAACATGCCCCAAATCGATAGTATCAAAAATGCCTACGCGAATGGCAGTTACATCAGCGAGATAGCCCGTGACCTGGGCTATGACAGGAAAACGGTCAGAAAATACCTTGAAGCACAGGATTTCACCGAGAAAATGCCCTTGAAGAAGGAACGCGTCTCCATCCTGGATCCCTATAAGGCTCTCATCAACCGGTGGCTTTCTGATGACCGTAACAGCTGGCATAAGCAACGTCATACCGCCAAAAGGATTTACGACCGTCTCTTGCAGGAAACGGACTACCAGGGCTCCTATCCCACCGTCCAGCGCTACGTGAAAGCATGGCGCAGGAAACACCATGAAGGGACGACCTTCCTGGAACTGCATTGGTATCCAGGCCAGGCACAAGCGGACTTCGGGCAGGCAGACTTTCTTGTGTCAGGGAAGCTGGAACGTCTCCATTACCTTACCCTGTCATTTCCCTACAGCAACCAGGCCTACGTCCAGGTCTTCCGTGGTGAGACGGCCGAGTGTGCCTGTCAAGGGCTTTTGGATATCTTTTACCATATAGGGGCGATACCTCTTGTAATTGTCTTTGACAACGCAGCTGGCGTGGGAGTACGCATCGAGAATGTCATGCGGGAAGCCGACCTCTTTCGTCGTTTTCGATTACATCACGGTTTCAAGATCCGTTTTTGCAATCCCAACAGTGGGCATGAGAAAGGCCATGTTGAAAACAAGGTCGGTTATATCCGACGTAACCTCTTTGTCCCTGTACGTGAGCTGGAGGATCTCGTATCTTTCAACCGGGAGCTTTTACACGAATGTGAATCACAGGGGCAAGACCGCCACTACAAGAAGTCGAAGTTGGTCCTGGAGCTCTTCGATGAAGATCGCGATGCCATGCGTGAACTTCCCGCCGCCCGGTTTGACGTCGTTCGCTACGAGACCCGGCAAGCGGATAACTACGGCAAGATCTGTCTGGACGGTAAGCACTATTACTCCAGCTGCCCGGAGTTAAGGCAAGAGGAGATCCTGGTTGGTATTCGCGCTCACATGGTTGAGCTGTTTGACACTAATGGGCGGTCAGTGGCTTCACATGAACGGCGCTTTGGAAACCAACGAACGGATTCGACCGACCATTACACCACCTTACTGCAACTTGTGCGCGCCCCCAATGCCTGGCGCAACAGTGGGCTTCGAGAGCACATGCCTTCGAGTGTCCGTGATCGGCTGGATGACTTGGACGCTGTGGAATTGAAGCGGGCGCTACGGGTTCTTTTGCAACTGTCTGAGCGCTACAGCAAGGAGATAAGTCTCCAGGCCTTATTACGCTCATTAGACGAAGGGAACGGCGGCTATGCCACAGCTTCCCTTTATGCGGCCCAGATCCTGGACAGTGGGATAGAGGGAGGAAGGGAATCTTCTTCCCGTATCGATCTTGGCGTCTACGACCGGTTCTTCTTAAGCAGAAAGGCAGGTGCCTAGGATGGATCGGGAAGATTTGAGGCAAAGACTTTCCGCCTATTGCAAACAGCTCAAGCTTTCCCAGCGTGTGGTTGCTTTGAGCGAACAGAGGGCCAATGAGGAACAAGAGCGCTTCCTGCATGATGTACTCCATGCTGAGGTGGAACACCGCAACCAAAGCCGCCGGGCCAAAAGACTTAACAAAGCCAACTTCCCTTCCCGGAAACGATTGGAAGACTTTGACTTTTCGAATGTACAGTTTCCTACAGGGGTCACGATTGAAGATCTGGCTGATGGCAGCTATATCCGGCAGAAACAAAATCTCATCTTCTACGGACAGGTCGGGACTGGCAAGACTCACCTGGCCATTGCGCTCGGCATGCTGGCCTGCGAACAGGATTATGCTGTGCGCTTCTACACGCTTTCTGACCTTGTGTTGCGTTTGGGTGAAGCACATCGTTCAGGGAGGCTTGAGCGGCTCATGGCAGAGATCCAGGGACTGGATTTACTCATCCTCGATGAGTGGGGGTATGTGCCCGTCGACCGACAGGGAAGTCAACTGCTCTTTCGTGTCATCTCGGACTGCTACGAACGTAAGAGCCTCATTGTGACAACCAACATGGAGTTCTCTGCCTGGGGAACCATCTTCACCGATGAACAGATGGCGGCTGCCATGATTGACCGCCTGGTCCACTTTGGCTATCTAATCCTGTGCGGTGGACCAAGTTACCGTATTGCCAATGCGCTCATGCGAAAGAATACGGCTGCAGTAATGGAGGTAGGTATGGCTTGAAGGTAGATTCCATCACCTCTGGCTCAAGGTGATAAAAGTGGGGAATTCCTCGTGATAACTTTGGCCAAATAACCGTGATGATTTCGGGACTTGGACTTGATTTTTCACAGTCAAACGACCGGTCAAAGTGAAGAGCCTGAGCCTGAAACCCGCTTGGCCACCGATCCGCATGAAACCACAGCACAAGTTCAAACCACCCGCCAAACGGAAACTGATATCCGCGAAAGCCTGCCAGGTTCCGAAGCAACATCCGGGAAAGGGACCAGTCCCCTCCTCTGGCTGATCCCCCTGATCGTACTGGTTCTTGCCACAGCGGGTGGTTTGGTTTGGTTTTTTGTCATCAGAAGAAACCATAAGAAAGATTCTTCACTCCCTGGGGAATGAACCTTCTTTCTCTACCAAATGAATATTTTTCTTCGTAAAGCCATGGGATCGGCTCTACAGAACAAAAGGCAAGCCAAGGGCCTTGTCCCATTCAATCACCTGCCGGTCAATACAACATGCTTCTTGATCGACAAAAATTTCCGTTGCAGGGATCCTCGTTTTTTGGAGCTTTCTCTTTTACAATACTTCTGCAATGGAGCAAACATTTCCCAGTCTTCCAACTACCTTGTCAAGATGCCGACAGCCTCCTCAATCGTCATCCCGGATTGGATACGTGAGTCGTAAAGGAGGGTCAGCAACTGTATATCGGTTATACCCAGGCGTTTGAGCTCGTTGCCCTGCGCGAGGACACTGTCAAAGGCCTGCGACCTGTCACCCAAGACTCCTAAACTCCTCATAAAAAAGCTTCGGGTATAGCCATTTCTGGTTGCCAGCTTATCTTCTTCTGAACCGTAATCCATAGCCAGCTGCGAGTTGATCACGACACTCATCTTTGTAAGCTCTTTTGTCCCGGGATCATTCAAGCATCCAAAATAGGCATCGAACTCGAGATTATCGCCAGATAAACTACTGAATACTTCTGGAAATCGGGATTTTTCTATGTAATAAAAGAAAACATTGCCATCACTTTCCACCAGCTCGATTGGCGGTAAAAGACGCAGCAGCTTGGCATCCTCAATCAATGGCTGCAGACAGGAGTAGTCTGTATCGATCACATTCCCGGCAAGCTGGATCCTGATAGGTTTCTCCCAGCGCTGTAAAGTTCCCCCGCTGTGTTGATCGGGAATGATATTCAGGAATAGGTCGAGCATTTCCGGTCCCGGCCATGCTTCGGTTGTTGGTTCTGTCGTGGAAGGAGGAGGGCTGGTGGGGAGGCTTGTGGATTCTTGAGACTCCTTCTGGGTCGTCGCTTTTGTCCGGGAAGAAGGCCGGGTCCTGGAAGGAGTTACAAAAAGGCTCCCCGAAGGCCCTTCCGGGGCCGGCTTTTCCGGCTTCAGGAATAGATGCCAGACCCCAAAGGCTGCTCCTCCCAACAAGGTCAGGGAGACCAGCACAATGAGGACGACCGCAGAGGCTGGCAGACCGCTCTTCTTTTTCACAACTGGAGGTGGATAGGGGGGATAGGCCTGATAGGGGGGTGGGTAGAAAGGGGCCTCGACGGGAGCTTGCCTCGGGCTCCCACAGCGGATACAAAAGGCCTCTTCCTCAGCCATAGGATTCCCGCAACGGGGACAATAGGAAGGATTCATGGTTCTGTCTCCCAGATTTTTTGCTCTTCCGATGGCCGGTCACATAAGACATTCTGCGTTTAATAATTATACTACAATTGGTGCCGGGATATAGCCTCCTGCCAGGGCGGCCATGGCGCAAGACACCGGTATCAAGCATCAAAGGCATAACTGTTGTGCGGTAACCCCATGTCAAGCAACACGCTTGTCTGATTTCGATTCATCCGTTTGATCGATATGACACAGTCGATGCCAAAACGCGTCAGATCATGATAGAGTGTACAGCCCATGCACCCGACCTTATGGCCACAAATAAAGCGCAGTTCCCCTCCTGTTTTTCCTTGTATCGTTCCTTGATTCGATTCAGGTGGCGCCAAACTTCGGTTGCCGATGTCTTGACCTCCATCTAGCTGAAGAAGGCATCTTTTCGGATCGATTAGGCTGCAAGCAGCAAGGGGTGATGCCGGTCGTATGGATATCCATACCAACAGAAACAATACGCTTCATAGTAACCTCTCCATTGTGCGCGGTAATCTCCGCTTTTTGTGTTCTTCAGCAAGACTATGGGCAAATCCGCGACCGTGCAATCGCGGAGGTCACTTCATATTCTCGATGGGGCGCACCGAGAAAAGATCATACTCCCCGCCCACGATATTCGCTTTGTAACTGAACAGGAAATTTGATTTTGCACTCTCTTCGCCGGATCTGGCCGGTTCACTTGGTGTGACAGCCTGTCCGGCAAATCCTTGTCAAAATGGCCCAGCTCTTTCCGGTCATCTGACGCTGGCAGTAACGGCAAGCAAAGACCTCACATTTGCATCACCCAGACACACCAGCTGCCTTTTTCCTTCGTGATCAGATCTTTTGGTTGGCAGCCAAGTTCGGAACAGTTCAATGTGAGCCCCCGGATACTGCTTGTATTACAGAGTGTTCCTCCTCCGTCGGGTATGATCTGCAGACGGTTCAGGCAGGGTGGTTTATGCAGATTATTGCGTTGGGCTGCATGCTTCTTGGATGGGCTTGACGCTGAAACCATGACTGGACAGGCGACTGCCCCGGAATGCCGAATAACCGATTGCACCATATAAGAAAGGTTCGTGATCGTCCACATAAGAAAACACCTGTTCACCATTGACGAACACCGTGTATGCTGCTTTTTTTGCCCGGACGGTAATGGTGTAGGATTCATCTTGTTGCCAAACGAAAGGCCGGCTTAGCAGGGACGAATAGCCGCTGTCGTTCTTGAGCAGGCAAATTCGGTCTCCCTCCAAGAAGGCGACCGCGTAGCAGCGCATTGCCCCTTGCACCCGGAAGTTGACTCTGACTTCAGGTCCTGCCAAGGGCGTTAACTCAAAAGTCACTTCATAATCGCGCCAATCGTGACTGCCAGTGTAAATCTCAGCAAAATCCGCTGCGGAGAGGTGCATTCGGCCATTGTCCAGATAGTGATTTCCCTTGAGCCTTGAAAACTGTGCCAATGTTCTATGAGTTTGACTCCAAACGTCTATCGTGGAGTCGGAGAAATCCAAGCGGTAATCAGGACAACCTTCTGCAAATAAGTCGTCAATAAAGGCAACTGCCTGGACAGGCCGGTCCGATCTGTACCTGACATTGAAGACAAAGCCAATTTCATCAATCAGGGTTGGGCATCCTGCCGGAAGCTGCCAGCTCAATCTTTTCCATTGGCCGGCTTCCAGGGTCTGGGCTTCGGAGCGAAGAATATTATTGTTGATCAAGTCATGGGCGTAAAGCTGTACAGACAATGCGCAACCATAAGCGGGAGCCATCGCTGCGCCCCTGATGGTTTGGCCGGAGTACACAAGAGGTGAAAAGCAGGGGTCATACCTGCTGTCATCAAAATCATCAGGAAGATAGTATGTTTTTTTGTACACAAAAAATTCTTCCCAGTCATGGACGGCGGGGATGGCAATTTTCAAGGAACGTTGACCGGAAAAAGCTGTTTCGGTGCTATTGATAATCGACAGGGGGCCGGAATAGGTTGAGTCAGCGTGTGATGTTCCCAAGCGCGCCCTGATGGCATGAGTTGAACCGGGGAATTCGAAATGGCAAGCGTTGACAGCTTGCGAAACAATCGTTCGCCAAGGCTCCGAAAGTTCTTGTCCGGCCATGGCGGCGGCCAGTTTGACCATGTAGGCTGCCCCATAAGGAATATCCATGATATTCAGGGATCCTACGACACTCGAGCAAATAAGCAGATCATTGACCGGCCTTCTCCACTTCTCGTAATCGATGGCATCCAGTCCGTTGCGGACGCCCATGATAGTCGCGACATTGCCTGCGTTACAGTCCGTATCCCAGCCACAACGATTGCAAATGGTGATTGTCTTTGAAAAATCACCTTCACCGTACAGCAGCGACAAAATGATCACGGCAGCGTTGGGGATGATGTGGCAGGCACCTGGATATTTGTCGTAGCCAAAATGTTTGTAAATATAGTGGTAACAATTTTCCCAGCTCGCTTGGTCGTGGTTTTTTTCACGGTCTTTTTGATGAAAATCGATGACTGCGTTCACAACGCGGCGATACTCACAATCTTCGGGCAGATAGGCCAAGCCCTTTTCGATGATGCGCCCGATATCCTTTTCGACAAAAGCTTCGCTGATAGCGGCAGCAATGAAAACACCGCCAAATACTCCATTCTGCCCATGTGTAACACTTGCTGCCGCTTCCGCCAGGCATGCGGCAAGATCAGGGTTGCCGGGGGCAACCAACCCCCACGTATCAATAAAGATTTGCCCGCCAATCTGCTCCGCAAGCATGAGGCCATTTTGTTCGGCACTGCCGCTGCGCGGTGCCGGGATTCCATTTTGCAGATTCAGGTAGGCCGTGTGTTCCGTCGATACGCCGTAACCGCCCCACCAGAAAAATCCGTGCTCATAAGGAACATAATTCAGCAAAGCTGTCGCTACATGAGCGGGTTCCAAAGGCTGACCGGGTGGCTTATCCTCCAAAGCTCTCAGGAAAAAAATCGAGCCGTTCGTGTCATCATCCGCTGCGAAATTCCTGTAGTTTGCAACGTAACCGTCTGGCTGACCCAGGGTGTGGCGGATTTTGTCGTAAGTCCAGCCCTCGATGGGCGCGCCAAGCCTGACGCCAATTACTTTCGCCAGCCAGCCGGCGTAAATCTTTTCGATGTATTCATCAGGAAATACCGCCATCGATCGCTCCATTCAACTATGAGCATAACATGCATCCTGTCCTGCCCTGACAAGGTTCCGTGCTTTGGCTGACCTGAGAGCAAATGCAGCTTATGACCTGCGGGTCAAGAGTTCATTCAACAGGGCGTATTCCTGCCGACCCGCATGGTAGAGCATGCCCGTATTCAGATCATTGATGGTCACCTGAGCAATTTTGTTGATGTCGAGAAGCCCGGGGATATCCATGAATACACCATTGACCTCCTCAAGGACCGTACCGAAAAACTTGCCATAAAGAGACGTGGATTGAAAACACAGGGCGTCAGCGAGTTTCTGGACGTCTTCCTCCGGCTTGGCATCCAGAACAAGATATGCCCTGCCCGCATAATGCAGAAGATCATCGGGGAAAGGTCTGTTATAGTCGTTGGGATCTTTTCCAAGAGGGGCAACGGGTGAACTGCCGATCAACTGTTTAACCCTGGTGGAATCGCTGCCGATGCTTTGTTCCATGGAAAAAATGACATTCTCATTGACCCTGCCGGCGATTTGCGTGGCGCCGGCCACACTCAGGATGGGGGCGACCACCAGAGTCAAATCCGGTGGCCGGAGACCGCTTTGACTTGCCAGTGACTTGACCCATGCCTCTGAAGGAAGGTCATCGGACTGGACGACGGCAATGCCGCAGGCCTTGACTGGCTCAATCATTATGTTAGGTTCTCCCCGCTCGCTGGTTTCCAAACAAAGACGGATGGGGCCTGATACCATTTTTCCGTCAACATCGCGGGCTGCCTGCAATTTATAGGCTGAAAAGGTTGGGAAAAAGGATTGGACAGTGATCCGGGGCAAGACGATACCCCCGATGTCCGTCAGATCAAGCGATGTGGTGCAACACCCCCCCTGGCAGAGTTCAGTGATCAGCCGCCCCGCCTCAAGGGAGCCCCGGACTTCCACACCTGCATCAACGATCTGCGCGCCTGAGCCGAGTGTCGCAAATCTCAGGCCGTAGTCCTCCCTGTGATTCCACAGCCGCTCCAGTAAGGTCCTGCACCTTTTGTCCATTTGAAATTGTTCTTCAAACAAGCGTCCACCCTCCTGCCGGATTCACTTCATTCCCAGACTTGACCGTCCGCATAATAACGACCTGCTGCCACAATTTCATCATAGAGCAAGTCTTCATCGATGCAGAGGAACTTTCTGTCCCGCATGACCAGTTTGCCATTAATGATGACTGACTCGACGTCACCGGCTTTCGCACAATAAACCAGAGCCGGCACAAGGTCGGAATCAAAGCTCAGCAGATGAGGCGCGTCAAAATCCAAGATGACAAGATCCGCAAGTTTCCCGGGCGCAATGATGCCAGCGTCCAGCCTGCAGGCTTTGGCCCCCCCGCTGGTTGCCATCCGGAGCAGTTGATGTGCGCTGGCTGCCGCGGGGTCTTCGCGCGTCGCTTTTTGCAGCATGACACCTGCCCGCATCTCTTCAAAGGGATCCAAAAGGTCATTGGAGGCCGCTCCGTCAGTTGCCAACGCGATCTCCAGTCCAGCGTCCAGCATTTCTTTCAGCGGTGCAACTCCGCTTCCAAGTTTCATATTGCTTTTTGGGCAATAGACGGGAACAACGGCGTAACGGCGTGCCAGTTCGATTTCTTGTGGAGTCAGGTGCACGCAATGGACTGCAGAAACCGGACAGGAGAGAAGACCCGTTGTCTCCAAATACTCAAGGGGATGTTTCCCCCATCTTGCGAGAGCCTCCTCCACTTCGCCTTTTGTCTCGGAGACATGGATTTGGATTCCCAGCCCGTAAGTTTCTGCCTGTTGCTTCACCCAGGCCAGCAAAGTCTCACTGCAGATAAAAGGTGCAGAGGGTCCCAGGGCTACCTGGACCAGATTATCTCCTGTCCAGGGGCGGTGCCAGCGCTCGACCAGATCCAGAACGTTTTCCATCTCATCTTCAATCGAGGCTCCTTCTGCTGAAGATCCCCACTGGTCGGACATCTCAACGGCAATCACACCCCTCATTCCCAAATCAACCCAGGCCTGGGGTATCAGATGGGATTGGAAGCCGAGGTCCATGTCAATGACCGTGGTAATTCCAGACCGCACCATTTCCATAGCGCCCAGCATGGACCACAAATAGGAGATCTCTCCCGAGCCTTTCCTCCCATCACACTGAGTCAGCTTTTTGAGGAAAGGCAAGATGATCTCATCGCACCAGGGAGTCAATGGCAGATCATCTCTTTTCCCCTTGAGGAATGATTGCCATAAATGGGTGTGGGAATTGATCAATCCCGGCATGACCAGTTTCCCCCGCCCATCCAGGACCGTGTGACAGCGATCAGGATCCTGCACAAGATCTGTTCCAATCGCCGCGATAGTATTCCCTTCGATTAAAAGATCCAGGTCATGTTTGATCTCATCGTCATGGCAAACCATAAAGGAAACGTTTTTTACCAGGATCATCTGTCACTCCTTATCATTTGATGTCGATGGCCTACAATCCGCTTGTTCCGGGACCGCCCTTGCCCTTCCGCATGGAATAAAGCATCGTGATCAAGAGTGCGCCTATGAAGGGAAAGGCCATCAGCAGGCGGGGGGAGAAATGGGTTGTTGCCTGGATGATGTCCGCTGCAGCGGAGATTGCTCCGAAGGCCCAAGCCACCATCAGTATCCTCAGCGGATTGTTGTTTCCAATGACAACGACAGCCATGGCAAGCCAGCCCCGGCCGTTAGTCATTCCAACAGGGCCACCCATAAAAGCGCCGATGGGCAGTGACAAGGCGGCTCCGGCCAAACCACAAAACAACCCGCATCCAAGATAGGACAAGTACCTGATCTTATCCACCGGGATCCCCCTCGCATGCGCGACCCAGGGGCTGATGCCGACAGCCATCGAATGGCGTCCAAAGGTCGTGTAGAAAACGATCAGATAGAGCAGAATGGTCAGTACAATTCCAAGGTAGTCGATCAGGTGGTGGCCGTTCAGAAAACCATTCAGCAAAGGAATGTCGCGGATCAGCGGAATATCCAAAAGAGCCAACCGGGGGGCATCCTTGAAAAGCAGCGTGCCTTTGAGTCCCAGGAGCCAACTTCCAAGAAAGGTTGTCAGCCCTGTTGATAGCAAATTGGTAGCGATGCCCACGACGAAGATGTCGGCTTTGAGCTTGGTCGAAATAAAGACCATCATTAAACCCACCAGCATGGCAACGCCGACGCCCGCGCCCAAACCCAAAACAAGGCTGCCAGTGGCGTTACAGGTGAAGACCGAAAAGAAAGCTGCCATCAGCATCATTCCTTCCAGCCCCACATTGAACATACCGCTCATGCCAGTTAGCAAACCACCCTGTGAGGCCAATAAGATGGGCGTGGAAGTCGCGACGATTGTGAATAGAAAGCTGTTGATCTGATTATAAAGCACGAAGTCACCTCATCGCCTCTCGTAAATCTTTACGTCTTTTTGAAAAACTGAAAAGTGCCTCTCCGGTCACCAGAAATAAAATGGCTGCCTGAATAAGTTGGGCAATGTCAGGTGAAATATCTGAGAATAGAGAGGCATTTTCCGCGCCCTTTTGCAACAAGGCAAAAAAGAAAGCCACAAAAACTGTGAAAACAGGATTGTTGCGTGCAATCAGGGCAATAGAAATTCCGTCCCAGCCGAAGCCGCTCATGTAGGCCAACATGCGTCCCTGGGTGCCCAGGATATCAGTCATTCCTGCGAGTCCGGCCAAACCGCCGCTGAGTAACATGGCCAGGGCTGCCACCTTGGGGGCATTCATTCCTCCATACTGCGCGAATAAAGGATTCTTTCCGGTAATCCCGATTTCGTAGCCCAGCACCCTGTGCTTCATCATGATGTGGATGACTGCCACCAGAAGGAGGGCAAAAAACAGGCCGGCATGGAGCTCCGATGGAGCCAGAATGCGGGGGAGCATGAATTTGGAGTTGAAGCGGGGTGAGGTGATGCCCGCACCCGAGGTGGGGTCATTGAAGGGCCCTTCAAGAATAAAGTTGACCAGATAAAATACCGCATTGGAGATCAACAAAGAGGACACAATGACATCCACCCGCATTTTTTGCTGCAAAAAGGCGGACAGGGCCGCAACACTTCCTCCCGCGACAAAAGCCACCACCAAAATCAAGGGAACTGCCATGACAGCCGGCATGGAAGGGAGCTGAAAAGCGGCGTAGGTACCGCACAACATGCCAAAATACATCTGTCCCTCAAGTCCCATATTCCAAACCGACGCTGAAAAAGAAACACAGGCGGCAAGCCCTGTAATAATCAGGGGGATGGCATAGCTGATCATGTTGCCCAAAAAGTAACGGCTGCTGAAGGGTCCAATAAAGAAGTATTTTATGGCGGTAAAAGGTTCCTTGCTGGTGAGCAGGATCACGATGCAGGCCATCAGCAAGCCGAACCCGATCACGAGAATCTGAGTCAAATGTTGTTTGATTTTTTTCACGACGGACTACCTCTCAACGCCTTTTAGCTTACTTCCTTCAACTGGCGGTCCTGAACCTTGAGCCCAAGCATGTATTCACCCAACTCCTCCTTGTTGAAGTCTTCACTTCGGGGAAAGTGGGCAACAATTTCCCCCTCATGAATGACGAGTATTCTGTCAGCAAGGCTCATCACTTCGTTGATATTGCTTGACAAGAGCAGGACTGCTTTTTGTTCTCTCCGCATGTTGAGCAGCATGTCGTAAACGTATCGGCACGACTCGACATCCAGACCCATGGTAATCTCGCATGCAAAAAGAAGCTTGGGATCCGCGCTTAATTCTCTGGCGATGATAGTTCTTTGGATATTGCCGCCGGATAAGGTTCCGATCATGCAGTCAGTGTTGGCAGTCTTGATCTTATACTTGGCGACCAGTTCCCGTGCCAGCGCATGCATCGTTTTGAGATTGATCCAGCCCCGTTTGGCCAGGGGTGCCTCGAAATATCGATCCACGATCATGTTTTCAGCCAGGGTGGCTGTGGCACATGAACCGACCTGGATCCTGTCTTCGGGGATATAACAGACCCCCCTTTGTCTGCGTTGACGCGGGGTCAGTCCCGTCACTTCCTCTTCTCCAATATAGATCTGGCCACTGGCGGGCTCCCTGAAGCCCAGGATGGCTTCGATCATCTCCTGCTGACCGTTTCCGCTGATGCCTGCCACAGCAACAATTTCACCGGCCCGCAGCTCAAAGGAGACATTCTTGACCGTTTGGATCAAACCATTATCAATGCTCAGATTTTTTACTTCCAGCAGCACATCTCCCGCCGCCTGTTGTTCTTTCTCCACTTCAAGCGGGATGTGTTTACCGACCATCATCTGTACCATTTTTTCGGCGTTGATTGTTTCGGTCGCGACGCGGGCAACTGTTTTGCCTGAACGCAAAACAGTTACCTCGTCGGTTATCTTCAAGATCTCCTCCACCTTGTGGCTGATGTAAATGATTGTTTTCCCCTTGGCCTTAAGCAAGGCGATGGTCCTCAGCAGACTCTCAACTTCCTGCTCGATAAGCACCGAAGTAGGCTCGTCAAAAATCAACAATTCTGAGTTGCTGTAAAGGAGTCTCAAGATCTCCACCTTCTGGCGCTGTCCCATGGAAAGGCTGCCTACCTTTGCCTTAAGATCCAGCTTGAAGCCACATTCCTGTGCCATCCGGGATAAAGTTTCGCGCACCTCTTTCATGCTAATGACGCCAGGAAAACGTGTTGGTTCAATTCCCAGGACAACATTTTCCTCCACGGTAAAGTCTTCAATCAGGCTGAAATGCTGGTGAACCATCCCGATACCGAGTTCGGCGGCCTGGGAAGCACTTCTCAATCTTGCTTCCCGGCCGTTGAACTGAACGGAACCGGCGTCCATCTTTTCGACACCGCCAAGGATCTTCATCAGGGTGGATTTGCCCGCACCATTTTCCCCCAAAAGCCCATGAACAGTACCTTTTTTCACGCTGATGGATGCATCATCCAGTGCTTTGATTTGCGTGCCGTAGGCCTCATAGGTTTTGCAGATTCCCGTCATTTCCAAAAAGTTTTGCACAACCAAAAACCTCCTTAAGACAACAGGAGTACCAAGCGACATTCATGGCAATGTCCGTTATTTTGCTAGCGTATCAATTTTCCCGTCAACCAAATCTTTGTAGATGGCTTCCATCGCGTCCCTGATATCTTTCGGAACTTTCTCCAGATAGCTTGGATCATCGAACGTGAAGCTTACAACACCTTCTTTGGCTCCCATTACATCAGCAGTGCCGTAGGGCAGCTCACCTTTGTAGGCTTTAATGAAAGCGTCTTTTGCCGACTCTCTGCCTTCGATCAATGTACAACCCAGAATGACTTCGGGCGCGTCCGCGATTCCGTTGTTATCACTGCATATCGCGTACTTGTTCTGCCTTTTCGCTTCATCGACAGCTCCGTAGGTGGATGCCCCTGTCGTAAACCAGACCACATCCACACCTTGCGCGAACTGTGCCCTGGCAACTTCAGCCCCTTTGAGGGGATCGACCCAGTTGCCCACCACGGAAAAGACAACTTCCACCTCGGGATCAACAGCCTTGACGCCGTTCTCAAATCCCGGCTGGGTGTAATTGCTCCATGTGGGATAGATGTCCGTGAAGATCAGTCCAACTTTGAGATCCGCATTGGCATTTGGCAAGTCACTTTTGGTAATAAGAGCAGCGAAACATCCCCCCAGATAACCGAGATCCTCGTTCTTGAAACGGGCTGAGTAGACATTGGAAGGGTTTTTCTGCCCTGTGGCAGGAATATCCCCATCAAGAAGCAGAATCTTCTGCTCAGGGAAAGTTTCAGCGATGCTCAGTACATCTTCAACCATGCTGTCGGTGTAGGTGATTAAAAGGTCATATGATTTAGCTTCCGCCAGACTCAGGAGCAGGTTTCCGTATCCCGCATAATCATCGCCGCCCTCGACCACCTTTGGTTTGTCATATCCCGCCTCTGCGGCAGCTTCCTCCGCACCTCCCACCATCATCTGAAAAATGGGATTGTCCCCCAATGTACCGGGTATTAAGATGGCACTGGTGAAAGTCTTTTCAGGTTCCTCTTCAGGCGGTGTGCTTGGTGCGCAGGCTGTAACGATGAGCATCAGGAGCAGCATCAAGGCCAAAATTGCAATCGTTGTCTTTTTCATAATTCTCTCCTTATGATTTGTTCTGGCCAGTCAGTTTTGGCCAAAAAAAGAGGCCCGTATGTTCTTGCCTTGCCTACCGTCATGATCCGTGCATGCCGTCAACCAGACAGGAACATTCAAACCCTCCTTTTCCCCATTCTCCGTGCAGCCACGCCATTGCGTGCCAATACAGTCACATGCCGCAACTGCCTTGTTCTGAACCTTGTTTCCCGGCACTCACAACAAAACGGAAGCGATGTGAACACCTTGTATTTATATAGAACCGGCACAAAACGGCCAGATCAATCAATTGAAACGTCAAACATCGTCAGCAATTGACTTGACGAGTAGATGCTAACATAATTTTGTTACGATAATCAACTTTCCGTTTAATATATCGATTATATTTTTGCAGGTTGTACCAACAAAATAGGTAGGTTGAGCACTGCCGCTTTGAGCTCCCATGCCGGCTGTTTCCCGTTCCCATGAGGTAATAAAGTATGTCCAGCCAGGTTGCATTATGAGGGGCTGTCGAAAGATGAGAGGTCGTTTGTGCCTTAAAATTATAGGGCAATTGAACTGGAGAACACACGCAACGGCAAGGAGGGTACCGTGCGTTTTGGCGCGGATCAATGGCCTGCAGCAGCGTTTTGAAGATTTGTCCAGGTTTAAACCTGGATCACTTCCTGGAAAGAGCATCTGAAGCGCCTGTTTGATTTGAAAATGGCATCGCCGCCGCCATCAACCTGAGGGACCGAAAGACCTATGGTGACATCGTCACCTTTGTGTCCGCCATGAAAACGGAAGAGGAAACGGACCCCGGATCGGTTCGATGGCCTCTTTCCAGGAAGTCCCGCAACACCCGGGCGATGAACACTGCCATTACCGCTTTGCCGGCTGGTCCGGGACGGCGGACGGCACAAAAGGTGAAGACTATACCTCATTTTTCATCACCGACCACCGGACTCTTTACGCGATCTATGATCGGGAACTCCGGGATATGGCGGTCACTTTTGACGCCAACCAAGGTCAATTTACTGATGGGACGACTCAAAAATCCCTCACGGCACCCTACCAGACAAACGTTTCCTTTGAAGAGGTGCCTGCTTGAGAACCTCACGCCTGACGCCTGGACGGTCCGCCTTTACCGGCCCCTTACAGTCCTGGGAGTCGGCGCCGGGGCCGGCCTGACCTTGAAGTCCATCGACACCGTGACCATCTACGCCAACCGCCCCTGGAGCGTGCATTCGATTAGGCTGGATGTTTCGCTCACAGGGACTTGGCTCCCTTAGAAGAAGTCATCCCCTTGTTCAGTGACAGCGGCCCGGGAGCTTTAAATGGATCTTCACCGATTCAAGTGTCCGCATCCAGTCTGAAGGCCTGGGCGCCTTTTTCGAAAGCGATATGGAACTTGAGAATTCGACTTTGTACTCAAGCGGATATGCAACCCACGTTTCGGGTGACCTGGTGCTCAAGGGCAGCTCTTCCGTTGACATTCGCTCGTCAGGTGACTTGGGGCTCGGAGTGAACGGCCAGCTCATTTTCAACCAATTCAAGGGTACTTTCCACCTGAAGCGCGCTGACGATGGCGTGGCTCTTAAGGCAGATGGAGCGATCCAGTTCATTGGAGAAGTCTACAACCTTAACGGCGCTGGGATCGATCAGCTCCAAGATGAGCTTCATGGATTCGATTACTATACCTTTGTGTCGGGTGGGCTGCCCTTGGCGGAGGTGACAGTGACGAGGGATTAGGAGTTCTATCCGCCGAAGGACGAAAATTTGATTCAAGGGGCTGTCTCAAAACACAAAAAGTGTGAAGGGACGGCCCCTTGAGTTCTCAGGTCAACATGGTCAGGCGTGCGGAATATCGGCGTATTCGGCCAGATCCCGATCGACGGTACAGAGGTCTTCCAAGGTCAGTTGGTGGATCTTGTCGTGCCCCGTGACTCTCCCGTAGATTTTGAGTTCTTCCGCTGACACTTTGAGGAAATTGTAGACTCTTTGCCCGGCGACGTCGACGTGGAGCCGTTTGCGGAGTTCCGGATCCTGGCTCGTCACTCCCGTGGGGCAATAGCCGGTGTGGCAGATCTTGTACTGCTGGCAGGCCGCTGCCATCAGGGCCGCCGAAGCGATGGCCACAGCATCGGCGCCAAGGGCGATGGCTTTGGCAAAATCCGAGGAAACCCGAAGGCCCCCGGTGATGACCAGTTCGATATCTGACCCGATGGAGTCCAGAAATTTTCTGGCCCGGCGCAGGGCGTAAATGGTCGGGAGACCTGTGGCATCCCGCAAGAGTTTTGGGCTTGCCCCCGTGGCGCCTCCCCTGCCGTCGATGGTAACAAAATCGATGCCGGCCCCGACCGCAAAGGCCAGATCTTTTTCGATTCTGCCAGCAGCCAGCTTGATGCCGATGGGCCTGCCGCCGGATCTTTCTCTCAAGCTGTCCACCAGTTTTTTCAAATCGTCCTGACTCTCAATCCCCGGGAAGCGGGAGGGACTCAGGATATCCTCTCCCACCGGGCGGTTTCTGATTGCCGCGATCTCCGAGGTGACCTTGTGACCGGGCAGCTGTCCGCCCATCCCCGGTTTGGCCGCCTGGCCAATTTTGATTTCGATGGCATCGGCCTTCCGCAGATTTTCATCGGTGACGCTGTATTGGTTGGGCACGTATTCGAAGATGTACTTGTAAGCCGCCTCCATTTCCTCGGGCAGGATCCCGCCTTCACCACTGCACATGGCGGTTTTCGCCATGGCCGCACCTTTGGCCAAGGATATTTTGGCCTCTTTGGACAGGGCTCCAAAGGACATATGGGAGATGTAGACGGGCATGTCCAGCACCATGGGCTTGGCCGCGCGTCTGCCAATTACGGTTGTGATATCCACGGGGGCGTGCTCATCCAGGGGCATGGGATCCAGTTGAGCTCCCAGGATGAAGATGTCGTCCCAAGAAGGCCTGACAGCTCGAGGACCCATGGAACCAATGATTGTCTTCCCTTCTTTCGCCATTTCATGGATGTCATCCATGTAATGTTCTTCGGGGTCGGTCCTCATGGTTTCGCTATCGTAGTCCAGGTCGTGGGAGTTTTCCCGGCTCCCGCTCTTCGAGCTTGCCGGGTCTTCTTCCGCCACCTCTCCCCCGTCAATGCGCTTGAAGACGGAGGCAGGCGAATGGCAGCGGGGGCAGTGGGTCAGTTCTTCAAACTTCTTGCCCTCCGCCTTTTCATCAAAGATGTAGCCGCAAACGCCGCACTGATAGACCCTTCCGGAATCCGAGTCTTCTTTTGAAGCTTCCTCCCCCTCTTCTTTCAAGGGTTTGAAAACCGAGGCCGGGGAGTGACAATTGGGGCAGCGAGTCAGCTCTTCGAATTTCTTACCTTCGGCCTCCTCATCAAAGATATATCCGCATACACCACACACATACTTCATGGTTTTCGATCCTTTCTCCTTCAGATCTGTCTTAGCACCTTCATACACTCATCTCACAAGTCCGGCAGATGGCAGGCTCGGCGACCCCGGCCGGTCGGTCTCATCACTTTTTTTAATTATCTAATAATATCAATTTCCTTGCCCGCCCTCCAGCAAAATACCAGGTCCTCTTTATCTGGGCTCATTGAGATTGATACAATTTCATTAGCCCTCCAGCATGGCCCAGAGGCGCGTGAAAACATGAGGGCTGCGGCGATCGGGAACCGCAGAAGATGACTTTTTTATCAGGAGACGATGGATGTCGAAAGAATACGGACACTTAAGCACCCTGTTTTATGAATTGACCAAGCCTGTCGGCTGCTCCCTTGATGGGGATATTGACTACTATTCAAAAAAATGTGAGAAGGTGACCGGCCGTATTTTGGAAGCCGGTGTGGGGACGGGGCGGATCTTGATCCCCTTAATCGGAAGGGGTCATACCGTCGATGGCGTGGATTCATCCGCAGACATGCTGGAACAATGCCGGAGTAATTTGGAAAGACACCAGGTTAAAGCCCTCCTGTATGAGCAGGACTTGGCAGATCTGTCTTTGCCTCATCGATACGATGCCATCATCATGCCCGCGGGAACATTTTGTCTTCTACCCGGGGAAAAGGTAAAAGAGGTTCTTAGGAATTTCCATCAACATCTCAATGCAGGAGGGCAAATCATCCTTGACCTGGAAATGCCCGTGTCCTTCAAAGCGGGGCAGACAAGCACAAGTCGTTTTCCAATGACCGAGGACAGGGAACTCATATTCACAAGCCACAGCGAAAACATCGATTGGCTGAACCAGAAGACATCCTTTGTCAACCGATATGAACTGATCCAAAGAGGGAAGGTTATGATGACGGAGACAGCTCATTTGGTTTTGTATTGGTATGGGATCCGGGAATTTGAGATGCTCTTATCCCACATGCACTTCAAGGACATCAGCCATGAAACAGGCTATGGCAAAGAAGTGTCAGCCATGGTTACTTTTACGGCCACAAAGGACGCCTAACATCACGTGACTGATTGGTGCCGCTGACCGGTAAAGCTGAAGCATCACGCGGCATGGCCAGAACCGGTTGTATCAACGACTTGTGCTTTGAGGCCTGGAACGGACAGGAACCCATCTTGATCACAGACAGGTACCTCTTCCGGTCCGATGGTGATGATACGGAGTGATGCTGGTGTCGCGCGCTGGTAAAGACCATTTGGATTGAATCCAACACCTAGATAATTCCCCGGCTCACTCCGGCGATAAAAATTCTTCAAAAATAGCTGCCAGCGTAGCCTTTTCTTTTGAAACTTGATCCCAAGAGCTGCCTGGGTCAGCATGATAGCTGATAAGTGCTTTCCAAAGGGCCCAACCCCGCGCCCGGTCCCAGGTGTTCTCATCCAGATTCACGGCCTCTTTGAAGCTTATGCGGCTTTTCCTGTCAAAGAATGTCCAGGCCAAGACCAGATCACAGGCAGGATCGCCGATGCCCAGCAAACCAAAGTCGATCACCCCGCTCAATCTGCCAGATTGGTCGACCAGGAGATTTCCCTGGTCCATGTCACCATGGATCCAGAGAGGTTCTGCACCCCACGCTGTCGAGAGCGCTCTTTCCCAGATCGCCAGGCAAAGCGAAGCATCTAATTCATCCCTGAACCGCTCAATGGCGGCCCTGCTTTCATCATCATAAACGGCCAGGGATCCGCCGCGATAAAAATTATGTTCACCAGGAGCAGGGCCGTCTGAAGGGTCAATTGATTGCAAGCAGGTTAAAAATGCCGCTAGATCGATTGCAAACTTTTCCAAATCTTTTACCCTCTCCCGGCTTGCCGTATTCCCGTCGACCCAACTCCTGACCGACCAGGGCCAAAGATAGCCTGATCCGGGTCGCCCCTTGGCTATAGGAATAGGGATTGGCACTTGTAGCTTATCCGACAGGTAAGGGAGCCATCGATCTTCTTTGTCCACTTGCGGGACATAGGCTTCCTCGCTGGGCAACCTGATGCTCATGCGATCTCCCAAATGGAAGGTCCGATGATCGTGACCGCTTTCTTCTACTGGATAGATGGGAAGTTCTGCCCATTGTGGGAACTGTTCTTTCACCAAGGCCCGGGCCAATGCACTGCTGATTTCAAGCATTTCATCCTCCGGATGCAGGAAGTAACATGCTGTCACCACCCTCCATCAGTCGCTAGGCTCTCAGCGTGAAGCCCCCTGCGATTGCGAAGATACCGCTTGCCAGCTGGACCATGTAAACGAAGTTGGCGAATTTGGCGTTGGGGATCTCCTGGTGGAGGCGGTTGCCGATGAAAAAGGCGATCAGGACCAGGGGGATGGAATAGAGGACATTCAACCAGATGGCCGGGGTGTAAACATCAAGGACAAAGACCCGGTAGAAGAGGGAGATGGTATTGGTGATCAGCCAGACCATGACCATGGTGGCCCGGAACTTGCTTTTGTCCTTGATCCGGGTCAGGGCATAGACATTGATCAAGGCTCCGCCCATGGACAGCATGCCCTGGACAACGGCCCCGATGGCGAAGGTGGTGTAGACAAACCATTTGGGGGGATCACCTGCCTCCTTCCTGATCATTTTTCGCCAGATTTCCCGGCCGGCGACAAAACAGACGATCAGGCCCATGACCAGGCGCAGCGCCCATTCATAAGGGCGGAGCCTGGAAAAGAGCAGGTAACCGACCGGCATGATGGGGACAATGGCGGCCAGCATGAAAAAGAGTTCCTTGAACTGGATTTGTTTTCGGCCATTGCAGGCGATGAGCAAGCAGAGGACCAGGCCTGCGGCAGAAAAGAGGGCAACGGAGGTCTCAGTACCCAGAACCAGGGACAGGATGGGGATGGCAATGGCCGGGGAGCCGAAGCCGGCGATGGCTTCCAGGATGTGGGTGAGAAAGAGGAGGATGAAGAATAGAATCATGCGGGCTGGGCCAACTTTCCGTTTGACTTTCTTTATTGAACCATAAATGAGGGCAGGTGTCTTTGTGAGGCCGGGTCAGGCAACGAAATCACCCGCGCCGCTCAGCGCTGCCGGATGCTTTCCACATCTGTTTCATCCGGTAAATGAGCCACCGCCGGTTCCCAAAAAACGTACAACTTTTCAACTGGGGCCTCAGGCACCGAAAATCTTTATCATCACTGTAGAACAAAGGGATGTCTCCTCTTCTTATGTTAAGCTGGTCGGCAGGAGGGAAAATGATGAACAAACTGATCCTGGCAGTTGGTGTGGTGCTGGTCTTGTCGCTTCTTTCTTCCTGTGCCGGCAAGGAAACAATCAAAGAGGAAGACATGCCGGGTGGCTTGAGGGACAAATCCTGGGAGGCGCCCAAGACCATCCAGTCAAAGGAAATCCTGCGATTCGAGTGTGAGCTCAATTTCAACACCATACAGGAGGGTGGCTACGACTTTGCCGTTTTTCAGCTGGTGCGCGAAAAGGATCATGCCTCCTACCAAATGAGCGCTTATGGCAATGGGATTGAGCCCATCGGTCTGCAGCTGGATCTCCCTCTTGCCACCCTTGATGATTTGCAGACACTGGTTGACCAGTACGACCTTCCCCGGTACAACGGCATCGACAGACAGGTCAATGGCCTGCCGGAAGGTTTAGGTTCCCTCCTGCTTATTAAGTATGCCTCCGGTGAACGCGTCTACGCCCATGACAATTCCAGCGGTTTTATGGATTACCGGGCAGTGAATGCCATCCATGACTTCTTTCTTGAACTGGCCTCTCTGTCAGAAGACCCCGCATCACCTTAGAAAAACAGTGAGCAGTCTGCTTCTCCAAGATCCGTTTGGTAACAAGACCTATGGCATCAAAACGACGCCGGTGCCTGGTACCGAAAAGGAGTCATCGGGAAGAGCTGAGATGGTTCCTATTCCATCGGATCAATGGCATTGGTCTACAAAGGCCAGACCATGAGGATGATGGGGGTTCCTACTGCGATCGACAAAATTGACAGGGGCAGGCCCAAGTGCCAATAGTCCGCGAATTTTAAGCCTCCGGGGCCCATGATTAAGGTGTTGGATTGATGGCCGATGGGTGTCATGTAGGAGATGGAGGCACCGACACAGACAGCCATTAAAAAGGGGTCGTGTGAGGCGCCAAGCAAGGCAGCGACACGCAGGGCGATGGGAGCCATTAAAATGGTCGCGGCATTATTGTTCACAATATTGGTCAGGATCACCGTCATGGCCATGATTAAAGCCAGCATCAGTCCAGGTGATAAGTAGGCAGAGGCCGTGGAGATGAGATGGGCCAGGGTTTCAGAACCCCCGCTTGTCTCCAGTGCCTCTCCCAGGGCAAAGAGGGAACCGATCATAATAATGGTGGGCCACTCGATTGCCTGGTAAAATTCTCTGGGACTGATGATCCGAAACATGACAAGGGCCAGGCTGGCCAGAGCAAAAGAGACCTGTACCGGCATGACTTCCAAAACGGTCAGGATGATTGAAATTCCAAAAATCAGGACCGTGATCGTCTGTTCCCTTGATGAGTCCAAAACTTTCAAGCCGGTCTCCCTTTGGGCCAGAGGCAGACACCTTATTTTGCTGAAGACATCATCCATGGAAGAGGTGGCTACTTGCAGCAAAAGGATATCCCCCCGATTGAATTTCAAGGACTTTAGCCGCTCAACATTGACGGTGCCCTTGCGGGACACGGCAATTAAATTGGCATTGTACCTTGTCCTCAACTGGGTTTCGACCGCGGTCCTCCCGATGAGAGGGGAATCATCTCTCAAAACGACTTCAACCAGGGATATATCACTGGAGCGCAGGTTGTTTTCGGAAATCAGCTTCTGACTTTTGGGTCCCTTTAATTGCAGACAACTTTTACGGGTCAGGTCATTCAATCTTTCAGAGGAGGATTTGACGATCAATAAGTCCTTGGGAAAGATCTTCTGACTGGCACCCGGTGAGAGAATCTGATCGCTTTCCCGCATAATATTGACGACATTGACCGACTCCCCATAGAGGCCTTGAAAATCTTTCAGCTTAATCCCCTGGCTTGGGCAGGCTTCCGTCACGATCAGCTCAAAAAGATAATTATCCAGGTTAAACCTGTCTTCAAGCTTTGATGACCCTCGGACAGGAATCAATTTCCAGCCAATCAGGGAGGTGAACAGGATGCCTGCCAAAGCGACCGTCAATCCAACAGGCGTGAAGGCCAGGAAGGAAAAGGGATCGGATCCTGCCTGAACCCGGTAGGTGGAGATGATGAGATTGGGCGGGGTCCCGATCCCCGTGATCATGCCCCCGAGCAGAGAGGCAAAGGCAACCGGCATTAAGAGCTTGGAGGGCGGGATGTCCTTGTCTTTGGCGAGCGTCATGCAGATGGGCATGATTAAAGCCAGGGCACCTACATTGTTCATAAAGGCGGACAGCAGGGCTGTGATGGACATGAGGCTGAAAATCTTCAGCCGAATACTGTCATTTCCCCTGCCAAGCAGAGCGACCAGCTTTTCAATGGCGCCTGTCTTGATTAAGGCACTGGAAATGATCAAAACGGCCGCGACGGTGATCACAGCAGGATGGCCAAAACCTTTAAAGGCCTCTTTCCCATCGATCATTCCGGTCAGGACCAGGGCCACCAGCGCCAGGAGAGCGACAAAGTCATAGCGGATTCTTCCGTCAACAAAGAGGTAAAGGGTCGCCAGGATAATTAAAATGACGATCAATTGATCAGCCATAAAGCCGCCCTCACAGGTCTTTGATCATTACCGATGAACCGATGGTCCCGAGATCTCTCAGCAAACACCCTTCACTCGATGGAAGTCACTTCCATTCAATTCTGTTTATTATATCTTTTATTGTTTCGCTTAGCTTAGCTAACCTTCTGGGAGCTTATGTCTGTTTCAAGCTTGAGAATAGCCACACCCGACTCGGAATGAAGTCAATATGGCTTCCGCAATAAGCACAGGTTTCACTGTGTGGATTCAAGACGGCTCCGCAGTTGGGGCAGTTTGCCGTTAATAGTCTTTGATCGGTTTCCTGATAGTGGTCCGGATTGATGACATGAATCAGGGTCTGGTCAAAGCGCAGTTGATTCAAGTGATCCAGACTGCCCCTTATGATCTTGCCCTCCCGGTCCAAGAGGGCAATCCGGGCTTCCAGGGCTGACTGGAAGATAATCTCCGATGCCGACGCCCGGTGCTTAAACGCACTGATGACAGTCTTGTGGATCTTCGCTTGTTCAACCCGCAGGCTTTGACCGGCGCCTTTCATGGCCCGGATGGCTTGATGGATTTGCTCCCTGTAACTTGGACCCGCTTGGTAAAGCAGGCTCAAATCTTGATGCTTGACAGACTCCAGGGCACTTAAAAGCAGCACCTCCGCATGACTTCTGAATTCTTCCAGATTGAATGACCCAAAGGCCTTTTCGATCTGGGGCAGATAGATCCGGTCCAGGCCACTTAAGGATCGGGGCCTTTCCAGGCTCATGTCAACCTGGCCGCCTTTCAACTCTTTTCGAAGGGCTCCGATCAGGCTGAAGAGAACGGTTTGTCGCAGTCTGCGCCGGATGAGACCATAAGCGATCGCCAGGACAAGGATCACCACAAGAGCGATCCCGAAAGCACTGCCCAAAAATTTGCCTAAAAAGTCAGCTGACATTTGTGCTCCCCTCATGTGATCAATCCGGCGTCCAGCAATCCGTTTTTCTATTATAGCCTGACAAAAAAACGATTAGCCAGGCAGAGGGGTGGAAGGCAAAAGGTCACTTTCTGTGTTGTTTCTGTTTAACGGTCACCGCGGCATCGACAACTTTTCACATCGACAATGGCCATATCTGTCAAGTTCTGTCGCGGCTTGCCCGCCGGATGAGATGTCTTCTTGAATTGCTACACTTTCAATCAATGCATGGCAGCAACTGCCTCCATGGCTTATACTGCGAGAAGGTAGTCAGTCCGATTCATTGATTACTCTTATCCGCACATCAGGACTGGGAGTCGGCAAAGGCCCTGATCAGCCGTTCCGGCTACACAGTTCCGCGCTGTGATCAAAGAGTGAATCTGGAGGACTTAATAGATGAATAAGACGGTTCCGGCTACCTTGCTGTGCCTTTTGATGCTGGCCGCCTCGCTTCCCCTCATTGCCATCGCGGCAACGTTTAATCAAAGCCCCATCCCTGTTGCGGCTGAACCTCCGGATGAGGTCACCGTGATCTTTAAGCCCGGCTATGATTATCCGGATCTTATCCGGACGATCCCCCGCGGAAGTACGGTTGCAAGGCCTGCAGACCCGGAAGTACCTGAAGGAGAGAAGGTTGTTTTCAGTCGCTGGGTCTTTTTAGACTACGATGACTCCTACACTGATTGGAAATTCTCCGATCCTGTCAACAGCGATCTGATCCTTCATGCCCGCTGGCTCAATTGGCCCACCTATAATCTGGGTGTCACTGTCGATTGGGCGCCTTTCACTGATGCCGTCATCACCGCAAGATCCAGGAGCGACTCGACTGAATGCTATGAATTCACCAACAAGGACAACGGTCAATACTCGGTCCAGCTGCCAGCGGGAGTTTATGATCTTGAAGTCCATGGTCAGCGTTTCAGGACTATATCCCCGGCAAATGGCACCACCACCCATGCCTCAGTCAATTTCAGCAAAATAACTTTTGATGCCAACGAGCAGGACCTGGTGGAAGGCACCCTGCCCTCCTCTCAGTACAGAACCTCGTTGATGTCTGCCACCATCCCACCTGCCCCTGAGGCTTCGGACCCGGCCTACGTCTTCACCCGCTGGACAACAGGACCCGAGGTCACATCCCCTACCTATGGCTTTAATCTTCCACCGACCTCGTCACTGACCCTTTACGCCCAATGGACAGAGATCGGCGAAGATCAATATCCGGTTCTTGTCAGCGGAGCCGACTGGGAAGGCAGTCCCGTGGCAACGCACGGCCAAGCTTTCACGGGGAAACTTCTGCCTCAAACCCACTTTGCTTTGCCATCGGACACCGCTCAAGTCACGGTCGATGGAACGTCGCTAACTTATCTTACCGATTACACTTATAACAGCAACACCGGTGACTTGGAGATTTTTGGACAAAATGTCACGGGACCCATTGTTATTACCGTCCAGATGAAGCGTATGTACACCGTCCACTTTGATGCCAATGGCGGCACAGGCACAATGGAAACAGTCGTGACACCGAAGGCCAATTACTATCCTTTGCCGGAACCTCAATTCAGCGCGCCGGATGATAGGCCCTACTTTGGCGGCTGGCGTTTGAACAATCCATTGACAGGTTCCCTCTACAACGTTGGTGACGAAGTCTTCGCACTCCAAACCGAACAGACCTTCTATGCCACCTGGAATATTGGCATCAACTGGGTGCGTGTGCATGTGCACCTCACGCTTAACGAACAAATCGATGGCGGCACCACCCGCAACAAGATCGTCAGTGCGGAAGTGAGCCAGCACCAAGGCCTCCCCCCGGATGCCGGAAAGGTGTCGTGGTCAATCAGCGGAAATACCAGCCCGGATACATTCATAAACCAGCAAGGTGATTTGACCGTGGGCTGGGATGAAAAGTCCAGGAAGATTACGATCCGGGCTACCTCTGATTTTGACCCGACGGTTTGGGGTGAGGGGACCGCCGCTATCAACAACACCTATAAACTGACGGTCAACCATGGGACGGGCAGCGGCCAATACTTCTTTTACCGAGGCCTGTTCTACATCGATCCGGATCCCGCGCCGGCCGGACAGGTCTTTGACAAATGGGTCCTCGAAAGCGGCGGCGTCAGTCTGACTGCCGATCCAAGGGTTCCCAACCGCTATAGGGCCTATATAAACCGCCAGGATGTCGTGGTCACAGCAACCTATGCCAATCTTTACCGAGTCGACTTTGACACGGCGGGCGGCCTACCGATCCCCGACTTTCAGGAGGTCAGGCAGGACGGGAAGGTCACCTTGCCAGCCACGGACCCTGAAAAAATCGGCTTCACCTTTGACGGCTGGACCAAGGAAGCTGATGGAACCGATCCTTGGGATTTCGACAATGACACAGTCACCTCAGACCTGACCCTCTACGCCAAGTGGACTCCGGAGGCACTTGACGGGTTTGTATCCTTGACGGGATCCTCTGTCTTCGGTGAGGCCCTGTCCGTCGACACAAGTGCCATCACCAACAATACTGGCACCTTATCTTACCAATGGCTGCGCGGAGGCAGCGCGATCGATGGGGTCACCGGACCGGCCTATACCCTGATTGAGACAGATATCGGGCAAATCATCAGCTGCCGGGTGACCAGTGATGTTCAGACAGGAAGCCTGACCGCCGTGACAAACGCACCTGTAACGAAAGCGGCGGGCCCCGCTGTCACCGGTGTTTCAAAGACCGACTGCACAACTTTGGCGAACAATGACGGCAGCCTTCTGGGCGTGACCAGTGCCATGGAATATAAAGGCCCTGAAGACACCCTCTGGCTTGACGGTACCGACAGCGCACTCACGGGGCTTGGGGACGGCACTTATCAGGTCCGAGTCAAAGAAACGGCGACCCACGCTGCCGGCGAAATCAGCTCTTTCGTGATCGCCCCTTATCAGCCCCAGCACCTCCCTATGACCTTGACCGACCCTCAGACAGGCATTTCTGTCTCCGGCAATATCCGGGAAGATGCCGAGCTGGTCGTCACGGAGGCCGAGCCGCATGATCCGGGAGAATGCGCCGCCTGTGACGCCATCCGGAAAAGAGCGGAGAATGAGGTTGACAGCCTTTTGCTGCACTGGGATATCTCGCTTACCCAGGCTTTTTCGGGTGAGCTGACGATTAGTCTTCCAGTCGATCCCACGTATAACGGCAAGAAGGTGGATATCCTGCATTGCGCTCAGGGTAGACTCAAGACCTACACAACGGTCGTTCAGAACGGTCGTGCAACCTTCACGGTCACCGAACTTTCTCCCCTCGCGGTCTTTGCCGGTGCGGAGGGCCAAGGGGCCCCCGCGACAGGCGTCCATCTTACTTATCCGTTATTGGGGCTCCTGGTCTTCGGCCTGGTGGGTACACTGGCTCTGATCATGTACAGAAGGGAACAAAGGACATAAGCAAGATACTCTTGGAGTGGTAAAGGACGGCGTTTATGTCGCCGTCTTTTACGGTTAATTTTTGGTCTGCCGCAATACGGCCAGCTCGCCTTTGAATCGTGAATGCTGTCATGAATTAGTCATCTTGTTAAGTCAAGATGGTGATCCGGGAATGGATCAAACAGTCACAAGTTAGATCCTTTTGTCCAACTTATGGGGTCACTCTACACCAGATAGCCCATTTTTTCGTCCGAGAAATGAGATACCCCCGGCCCCCTGGAAGACATGAAACCAAACAGCTGAGATGCCTGGCGCCGAGACTGTTATACTAGTGGAAAAGGCATCAAAGGAAGAAGGTTGTTCCATGTCAAGTCAGCTCTACCCCCTCTCTTCACTATATCCGAATCGGCTCTTCCGGGTTCCCGATTATCAAAGAGGTTATGCCTGGAAAAAAGAACAACTTGAAGATTTCTGGGAAGATTTGCTTAACCTCCATGATGAAAGGTATCACTATACAGGCTTATTGTCCTTGAAGAAAATAGGCAAAGAGGCTCTGCTCACTTCTAAAGATGATAGTTGGTTGCTTGAATCTGGATATAATGCCTATCACATTGTTGACGGCCAACAGCGATTAACGACCTTCTCCATCCTCATTTACGAGATCATTCGTTTGGTTGAGAACCTGGACGAGAACCAAGATAGACTAGAAGATGAAATGTTTATCGGTTTTGAATCGGTTAGATCCATCAAAGAAAAGTACATCGTCAAAGAGAGGCCGCCTGAAAATCTTATCAAAACTTATAAATTCGGGTATGAGCGAGACAACCCGAGTTATAACTACCTGAAACATCGGATATTTGAAGAACCTTATGGTGGCAAAATTGATGAAACTTATTACACGCAGAACCTGATGTTCGCAAAGAGATTTTTTTCCTCCAATCTCAAAGCTCTATATCAAGAAGAGGGGTTGACTGCAATCGAGAGCCTATATAAAAAATTAACACTTAATCTGACGTTTAACCTGCACGAGATCGAAGACGACTATGATGTTTTTGTTGCTTTCGAGACCATGAATAACCGTGGCAAAAAATTGAGTAATTTGGAGCTCCTAAAAAACCGGTTAATTTATTTGACCACCCTATACGATTCCGGGCAACTCGATAGGCAGGATGGAAGTAAACTGAGAGACAATATCAACAATGCTTGGAAAGAAATTTATTACCAGTTGGGAAGAAATAGAGACCACCCCTTGCATGATGATGAACTGCTGAGGAACCACTGGACGAGCTACTTCAAGTACACCCGTCGTAAGGGTGATGACTACATCCGGTTCTTGCTAGAGAAATTTTCAACAAAAAATGTTTTTGAAAAGCATCCTGTCTTAGTGGAAAATGAAATTTTAGAACCTGAACTTTCCGACGAGGACTATTCGGATGATGAACTCTATGATCATGATGAAGTCGATGTGAACTTGGTCAGCGACCTCGCACCTCAAGAGATCAAAGACTACGTTAACAGCTTGAAGGAATTTTCCGAGTATTGGTATTACACCTTTTTCCCTGGCGACAGTAAAGAACTCTCTGAAAATGAGAAGGAATGGATAAACAAGCTTGACCGACTGGGCATGGGTTACTTTCGCCCTTTGGTTGCGGTCGCTCTGTCACTGGGGAATCAAGTCACCCAAGAGGAGAGGATTTATCTTTTGAAAGAGATTGAGAGATTTATATTCCTTAACTTCCGGATGGCCAGATTCAACCCAAGCTATCAAAGCGCGTTTTATTACAATAAAGCCAGAGAGCTGGCGCAGGACAATTCAAATTTGACCGCGCTGGCGGATGACTTGAGACAGAAGACCGACGACGTTTTGCATCCCATCATTTCCAACTTCATGGCCAGAACTGACAAAAGATTTGAAAATGATGCAGGTTTCTATGCTTGGCGGGATCTACGCTACTTTTTGTTTGAATACGAAAGCCATCTTTCCGTAAAGAACAATCTGCCTAAGGTGTTTTGGCAGCAGTTCTCGAAATCTGAAAAAGATAAGGTCACCATTGAACACATTTTGCCCCAGACCCCTAACAAATGGTACTGGCGAAATCAGTTCCGACACTTCAGTGACGACGAAATCAAGTTTTTGTCCGGCAGTTTGGGCAATCTTCTACCCCTCGCTCAGAGCATTAATTCTTCTTTGCAAAATGATAGCTTCCCTGAAAAAAAGCACTCTTCGTCAAAGAGGAGAGGTTATATGAATGGATCACACTCTGAAATCGAGGTCGCCCAGGAAGAAGATTGGACGGCATCTTCCATCATGGACAGAGGCCTTCGACTGTTGAGCTTTATGGAAATTCGATGGAGACTGCGTTTCACCGACGAACAAAAGCAGGCTTTGCTCCACATTTCCTTTGTGAATGAATACAGGGATGAAAAGCCTGAGTTACCTAAACCTTCCTATGAATTTGACTTAGAGCGGGACTATGAATATCTAGCCGAAACAGAAGATTTGAATGACCTGCAAATGGAACGCTTGAAGTTCTGGACCCATTTTGTTGAATATTGTCAATCGACTGGCAGGAGCAACGATATAGGCTCCAGGCAAGCGAGTCAATCGAGAACTTATGACGTCTCGATTGGCAGCAGTGAATACATTGCCTTCTTCCAGGTGATGAAGACGGGGAATCTGCGTATTGGCCTGCATATTTACCAAACTGAACGTTTTGAGAAGTTGAAGTCTATGAAAGCGGAAATGGAGGTGATTTATGGTTCAACTCTTGAGTGGGATGTGAGTCGCAAAAACAGCAAATCAAAGAGAATCATCCATGAGATTAAGGCGGATGCATTCAATCCGGAACGTTATCGAAAGAATTTCGATTGGCTGGTTAATCAGTTCGATAAGTTGATGTCTGCGTTAGCCGAAGTTGATGATGATTTTTGAGTCTTTGCACATAGATCGCCATCGGGTGCTGTCAAAGATTTTGCACATTTATCTCTCTCGTTTGAAGTGACGATCCCCGTTACCATGGAGACGGAAAATTTGACAACTTGGGGGCCAAGTATCCCTTAGTTCAATTTTGACATATTCTGTTCTTCCATGTCTTTTAGCTTTTTTCCTTTTTCCGTGCACCATGCAGTTCTTCCATTAGCGGCTCGGCCCAGAACTATACTTGCGGCGGTTGAAGGACTTGTAAAAATGTAATCGCGGATGAAACGATAATTGGAGTCGAGAATATTTCTTTTTATCAGCAAGTCCCTGAGACTGTGATATGAATCTGGGAAGCTGGGGACAGTCTCGTACGCAACCACCGATCCTTCGATAACCACAAAACCGTCAACCACAACATAACCTTGTGCATTCGCACCACGTGGCCCAGTGAGTAAATATTGGATCCTCTGTTCGTCTTGCTTGATGACTGTTTCTTCCACCGAGTCAAATACTTTATGCCCCAGCACATTTACCAAAAGCCTTGTGTTGCTGATAAATTCTGCGAGCATCGCTTCATCATATTCAGATATGGAGGATCTCGTAGGAGTTGTTTGGTTCTGGATAATTGCACGCTCTGAATTTTTGGCAAATTCAAAAAATTGATTTTCAAGATATTTTATATGTGCCTTGTTAAGCACATCATCTTTGCTAATAATGGCAATCGCATCATTCCAATATCGGCTGTCATTAAGGTGTTGCTTAAGGCGAGTTAAGATGTGCTCCGATTCACCGATATAAATCGTATCAACGTTAAAATCATCTTTTCCTAGCAAAAAATAGATTCCTGTATTGTCTGCGTCTCCTCGTTCAGCAAATTTGGAAAGTTCACTTCTCGCTATTTTATAGACACGTCCATTCCAGTTTGACAATTCACACATTATGCGCCCGTTTGGATTTCCGTCTGGAAACCACGCATAAAGAAGGCCACCTCCGCGCCGATAAAAGGCCAATCGCGCGGATGACGGAGGCCA
>LSQX01124454.1_pt1 | contig 33628 bp, 27 predicted proteins | sample 654561 | NCBI WGS metagenome assembly LSQX01 (sample SAMN04489861, study PRJNA283612) | anaerobic digester metagenome | isolation source: 4 biogas reactors fed with cattle manure at either 37C or 55C with and... | place: Denmark: Kongens Lyngby | collected 2014 | reverse complement strand
CAGTGATTATTGGTAATATTCCTTCTTTTGCCAGTGGAGCGCAGCCATTCTTGGATAGCGAAATAGCCGACGGTATCTTAGAAGTGGTGCCTGTGCCTAGTTTATGGCGCTTTTTAGGCGCATTGAGCATGGGCCAGAGCTTTGTGAAGGTGTTTTTACCGAACCTAAAAGCTCTAGAGTTGATTTTAGAACTAGACTCCTTTGAGTTTGTGCAATTGGATGGGGAGGATATCAGCAATAAAGTGGCAGAAAAAATCCATATAAAACACGCAACGAATATAAATGTCTTAACACTATAATCTTATTTTTCATTTTTCTATATTAATAAAAAATAATTTTAGGAATAAATATGAAACTTTCCATTCTTTTGACACTATTGTTGACTTTCGTAGGTACTTCTAGCGCCCAATTATTAGGTGGAGCAAATCTTCCGGTAATTAAAGTTGGTAAGGTGGAATATACCCAAGGAAAAATAGACTCCCTTACTAGATTACTGGCCACACAACAAGCTCAAGGACAACAAGTGCCTCCCGAAGCCATGACTCAACTCCGTTGGGCGGTAATCGACAATTTAGTGGGTCAAGAACTTTTGCGTCTAGAAGCAGAAGCTTTGAAACTAAAAGCTAATCCTAAAACTGTGGATAGCTTGATTACGCTTTTTAAATCCCAATTTCCTTCAGAAGACCAGTTCAACAAAGAATTGAGAAAAAGTGGTTCAAATCAAGCAGATTTTATGAAAAAAATTGAAAAACAAGTACAATCTGATATGCTACTTGAATCTAAAGTGCCTTATCCTAAAGAGCCCACGGATAAAGAGCGCAGAGATTATTTTGCCAAGCATAAACACGAAGCTGTGGTAAACGATACTATTTCTGGGGTGCAAATTTATTTGAAAATAGCTAAAGGCGAATCGGCTCAAGCTATTACTGATAAAAAACGTATTCTCGATGGGCTTTCTGCACAGTTACGCGCTAGAAAAATCACGGATTTAATGACTTTAGCCCAGCAATTTCAGCTTTTAGCAGCTCAATATAGCGATGACCCCACAGCTAGGGAGCAAGGCGGCTTATTGAAGCCTTTTGTGCCTAAAACCATGGGGAATGATTTTGTTAAAGCGATCGCTAAATTAAAAGTGGGGCAAGTATCAGACGCTTTTGTGGGCAAAAATGGCGTTACCATCTTTTTACTTACTGAAAAGAACGATGGTAAATACGAATCCTATGAACATAAAATTGAATATATATTGCGCCTAGAAAAAGAAAAAGAAAGACAGTTGGGGGTAAAAGCTTATTTAGATCAGTTGGCTAAAAAATATCCCGTTAATTATTTGAATAAAGATTATACTTCGCCCACAGGAATAGGAGTAAAAGCTCAGTGATAGCTACAAATCATAGTTTATTGTTGTCCTTAAGAGAACGCATAGATAAACTTTGGGGGTATCTTTGACTTAACGGTGCGTAAAGAGGAACTTAGTGTTCTCGAAAAACAAAGCACCGCTGAGGGCTTTTGGGATGATCAAGATGCCGCCCAAGGAATTTTAAAACAGATTCGCCAAATTCAAGACCGCTTGGAAACTTGGCACGAAGTTTCTGCTCAATGCAACGATTTAGCAGAAATGTATGAATTAGCTCGCTTAGAAGATGAAATTGAAATGCTAGCTGATATAGAAGCTGATATTAGTGTTTTAGACGAAAGAGTGGTGGAGTTAGAGTTTCAGAAAATGCTTTCGGGTCCAGATGATCATTGTCCTGCATTGATGACAATTAATGCGGGGGCAGGGGGCACAGAATCCCAAGATTGGGCCAGTATGCTCTTTCGCATGTACACCCGTTTTTTTGAAAGAGAAGATTTGTCTTTTAAAGTCTTGGATTTGCAAGATGGTGACGAAGCTGGAATCAAATCCGCTACCATAGAACTTAGCGATGAAATGTCTTATGGCATGTTGCGCTCAGAAATCGGGGTTCACCGCTTGGTGCGTATTAGTCCTTTTGATGCTAATTCTCGCCGCCACACAAGTTTTTGTGCCGTGTATTTGTACCCCATGCACGAAGATGTTGATATAGATATAAATCCCTCCGACTTGCGAGTTGACACCTACAGAGCATCTGGCGCTGGGGGACAGCATGTGAACAAAACAGATTCAGCGGTGCGCATTACCCATATTCCCACGGGAATGGTGGCTAGTTGCCAAACCGAAAGATCGCAAATTCAAAACCGCGAAACTGCCATGAAAGTATTGCGTACTTTGGTGGCCAACCATTATCGCGAAGAAGCTGAAGCCCAAAGGGCGGACAGAATGGCCAGTAAACAAAAAATTGAGTGGGGAAGTCAAATTCGCAGCTATGTTTTGCACCCCTATCAAATGGTAAAAGACCTGCGTACCGAGGCAGAAAGTTCAGATACCACTGGCGTTTTAGATGGAAAAATCAAAAACTTTATTAATGCATATTTGCTCTCAGATCAAGGAAATTAACCATGAAAGATAAAAACGATCAGGTCGTAGCTCGTTTAAACAAGTTAGAACGCATTAGAGAAATGGGTTTAAACCCTTATCCTCATAAATTTGAGCTGTGTCATGATTCAGCAGCTTTATTAGCAGAAAAAGACAAACTTTTAGAATCCGAAGAATCCATTAGCTTTGCTGGGCGCATTGTGCGTTACAATCGCAAAGGTAAAATGTGCTTTATGCACCTCAAAGATCAACATGGCCGTTTGCAAGTGGTGGCAGCAGCGAGTTTGGTAAGTCCAGAAGATTATGAAGTGGTGAAAATCCTTGATATCGGAGACTGGATAGGGGTTCGTGGTTCGATGTTCACTACCAGAAAGGGCGAATATAGCGTGAAAGTTTTGGGCTTAGAAATGTTATCCAAAGCGGTGCGTCCCTTACCCATTCCCAAAGAAAAAATAGATGAACAGGGCAATAGGGTTATTTTTGACGAGTTTAAAGATGTGGAAACTCGTTACCGCCAACGCTATTTAGATTTAGTGCTCAATGACGATGTGCGCGATGTGTTTTACAAACGTTCTCGCATTGTGCAAACCATTAGAGAATATTTGCTGGCGCAAAATTATTTGGAAGTGGAAACGCCTACTTTGCAACCCGTTTATGGCGGAGCCAATGCACGTCCTTTTTCCACCCATCACAACGCTGCCGATATGACTTTATATTTGCGCGTAGCCAACGAACTTTACCTCAAGCGCTGCATTGTGGGTGGTTTAGATAGGGTTTTTGAGTTTACCAAAAACTTTCGCAACGAAGGCATGGATCGCACCCATAGCCCCGAGTTTAGTTCCATAGAATTTTACGAAGCTTATGCAGATTATAACGATATGATGGTGCATTTCGAAAATATTTGGGAAAAAGCGTGTGTTGCGGCCAATGGCAGCACGAAAATTGAGTATCAAAGCCAAGAAATAGACTTTAAAGCCCCATGGCCCCGCCTCACTGTTTACGAAGCTATCAAAAAATATGCGGATTTAGAGGTGGAATCCATGAACGACGATGAAATTCGCGCCGAATTGGATAAGCGCAATGTGGAACTTGAAGGCGAATGGATGCGCGGGCGTGCTATTTTAGAACTTTTTGAAGTAACTTGTGAACATCATCTAATTCAACCCACTTTTATCATAGATTTCCCCAAAGAATCTACTCCTTTGTGCAAAGAACATAGGGAAAATCCAGATTTAGTGGAACAATTTGAACCCTATGTCAACGGTTGGGAAGTCGGCAACGCTTATAGCGAACTCAACGACCCTTTGCGTCAGCGCGAGTTGCTTGAAGAACAGTTAGAAAGAGGCCGTGGTGGGGAAGATGAAACTCATCCCATGGACGAAAACTTCTTGCACGCCATCGAGTGTGGAATGCCTCCCACTGGTGGGGTGGGAATAGGCATCGATCGTATGATTATGCTACTCACCAACCAGCAAACCATTCGAGATGTACAGCTGTTTCCTCTGATGAAACCAGAGCATAGCGAAACTAGTGCTGCCGAGTAATTTATGAAATGGTTTAGTAAATTAGAGCTGCAAATAGCGTGGCGTTATACTCGAGCCCAACGGAAAAATCTATTTGTGTCTCTGATTTCTCTGTTTTCCATGGCTGGGGTGTGCATTGGGACTTTTGCCCTGATTGTGGCACTTTCCGCTACCAATGGTTTCGAAGCAGAAGTTACCCAACAAATGATTGGCAAAGACAGCCATTTTGAAGTTATGACCTATGGTTCTCGTCCTTTTGCTAATCCTGACTCCATTGATGCTTTGTTGCGCAAAAATGACCCTAAATTGCAGCAATCAGCTCCTTATGTGATATATAAAGTGGGAATATCTTCACAAAAGGTCAATGACGGCATCGTAGTTTATGGCATTGATGCTGAAAAATCTGCCCAGGTGATAAACTTGCATGAAAATGTGAAATGGGGAACTTATAGTTTNNAGTTTAGATACTGCTGTGGATTTAAAGGGCAAAGCTAGACCGGGAATACTGTTGGGAACAGTTTTGGCAAATAGGTTAAAAGTTCTGGTGGGGGACAGGGTGGTTTTACAAATGTTCCAATCCCCTGAAGATGCCGGTTTAGGTGCGGTGGCTCCACGCATGATACAGTTCGTGGTTACCGGAGTATTTGAAACCGGCATGTACGAGTATGATGCCAATTTGGCCTATATAGGCTTAGCCGAAGCTCAAAAACTTTTAGATTTAGGCAACGAAGTTAGTGGTATTCAATATAAAGTTCCCAACCCTTGGAATAGCGAAATTCACGCCCAAAAAGCCCAAGAATTTTTAGGTTATCCATATTATACCGCAGATTGGAAGGCTAAAAATGCCAATTTGTTGAAATGGATGAACTACGAAAAAGTCATCGTGGCAGCGGTGATTAGCTTGATAATTTTAGTGGCGGCATTTAATATTATATCGTCCTTGATTATGGTGGTTTTGCAAAAAACTCGCGAAATAGGAATATTGCGTTCCATGGGTTTGCCTAGCACTTCGATTTTGAAAATATTTATGCTGATGGGGTCTTTTATTGGAATTGTGGGCACGGTTTTAGGCGGTGGGGCTGGGTTGATTTTATGCGCTATTCAAGAGCATTGGCACATAATAAAGCTTCCCGGTGATGTTTATATGTTGGATTACTTTCCCGTACGCATAGAATGGCTAGATGTGGCTTTGGTATTTGTGATTGGTAATGCTTTGTGTGTCTTAGCTACTTTGTTGCCCGCTTGGAAGGCTTCAAAATTAGACCCTGTGGGAGCAATTAGACATGAATAATCGAGAATTGTTGCTAGAAACCAGAGATTTGTGGAAAATTTTTAATGAAACGGGCACCACTTTAGAAATCTTGCGTGGAGTGAATTTTAAGCTCTACGCTGGAGAAACCGTGGCGATTATGGGTGCTTCGGGGGCGGGAAAATCAACTTTTTTAAATCTTTTGGGGGCTTTAGATAAGCCCACCAAAGGTGAAGTGCTTTTTAAGGGACAGGATATTGTCAAATTAGGGGAAAAAGAAAGAGATAACTATCGTTCCTTGCATTTGGGTTTCATTTTTCAGTTCCACCACCTGATGCCAGAATTTACCGCCTGGGAAAATGTGATGTTTCCAGCACGAATTCAAGGGCAAAGTGAAAAGCAAAGTCGTGAGTCCGCAGCGGAATTACTAGAGATAGTGGGCTTAAGTGAGCGTTTAGAACATTTGCCCCAAGAGCTTTCCGGGGGAGAAAGGCAGAGAGTGGCAGTTGCTCGTGCTTTAATGGCGAATCCCGACATAGTTTTGGCCGATGAGCCTTCGGGTAATTTAGATGAAGAAAATGCTGAGAAATTGCACACATTGTTTAAAAATTTAAATAAGCAATTGGGACAGACTTTCTTGATAGTTACCCACGATAAGAACCTTGCAAACTTGGCCCATCGACAAGTACATATAAAAAAAGGATTAATCCTGGATAGTCTCAGTTAAAGGATTAGTTAAAATTGGAGCTTTTTTCTACATTTTGTATCTAAAGTTGTATAAAAAGCAACCTAAATAAGGAGTTTTTTTGTGAACGGCATGTTTACCGATAGAGTAAAAAAAGTCATGAGTTACGCTCGTGAAGAGTCTATTCGCTTAGGTAATGAGTATTTGGGTACGGAGCACCTTTTGTTGGGGTTGGTACGAGAAGGCGAAGGCGTAGCCATAGCTGTGCTTAAAAATTTGGGCGTAGATCTAAAAGAAATGTTTAATGAAGTGGAATCTAACATAGCCTCTTCAGATGAAATTACCATAGGAAAGTTGATTCCATTTACCCCCCGCGCCAAAAAGATTTTAGAACTTTCTGCCCAAGAAGCTCGTATGCTCAAGCATAAATATATAGGCACAGAGCATTTATTGATGGCCATTGTTAAAGATGGTGAGTCCATAGTAAGCAATTTAAAAACTCTTAAAGATGTAACTTACGACCAAGTGCGTGAAGAAGTAGAAAAATTATTGAGTACTGTTTCTGAAAGTGGTTTTTCAGGGGGCAGAGAACCAGGGCGACGAGGCAAACCAGGAGCTGCTTCGAAATCAAAAACACCTTTTCTGGATCATTTTGGAAGAAACTTGAACAACTTGGCTATGGAAGCTAAGCTAGACCCAATTATTGGCCGTGAAGAAGAAATTGAACGCTTGGTACAAATATTGTGTCGCCGTAAAAAGAATAATCCCGTATTAATTGGCGAACCTGGGGTGGGAAAAACCGCCATAGTAGAAGGTTTAGCACAAAAAATCGTAAATAAAGACATACCTGAAATACTAGAGGGTAAGCAGATTGTAGGCCTAGATATGGCTTCTATGGTGGCTGGAACAAAATATCGCGGGCAATTTGAGGAACGCCTCAAAGCTTTGATGACTGAGTTACAGAAAAATGAAGACATAATCATCTTTATAGATGAATTGCACACCATCGTAGGAGCTGGTGGCTCCGAAGGTTCCCTCGACGCTTCTAATATTTTTAAACCCGCTCTTTCCCGGGGAGAATTACAAAGCATTGGAGCCACTACTTTAGACGAATATCGCAAATATATTGAAAAAGATGGCGCTTTAGAAAGGCGTTTTCAGACCATTTTAGTCAATCCACCTAGTCCCGACGAGACTTTGGAAATTTTGGTGGGATTAGTGGGGAAATACGAAGAACATCATCATGTTTCATATACTTCAGACGCATTAAAATCAGCGGTTTATTTATCAGAACGCTATATTACTGAACGATCTTTGCCAGATAAAGCTATAGATATATTAGACGAAGCTGGTGCTTTGGTGCGCTTAGCTTCCATGGTAATGCCCGATGAATTGCGCCAAAAAGAAGAAGATTTGACAGATGTGATCGAAAAGAAAGAAGAAGCAGTGTCGGTTCAAGATTTTGAGGGTGCGGCAAAACTTCGCGATCACCAAGAAGAATTGAAAAATGAAATTGAAGAAATGCGTACGGCATGGAAGGAAAGCCGCACTAATAATAAGCCTGAAGTAGGGGAAGACCATATTCGCGATGTAATTTCGCGGATTTCAGGAGTGCCTTTATCTCGTTTAGAAGCAGAAGAAACTGAAAAGCTGTTGCAATTGGAAACCAAACTTAAGAAAAGAGTGGTGGGACAAGACCAAGCCGTGGTGGCTATTTCCAAGGCTATTCGCCGTAGTAGAGCTGGAATACATAACACGCGCCGACCTACGGGCTCCTTTATGTTTCTAGGCCCCACTGGGGTTGGTAAAACTGAGCTAGCCAAAGTGCTCAGTACGCAATTATTTGGTACCGAAGATGCCATGGTGCGCATTGATATGAGTGAATATATGGAAAAACACTCGGTGAGCAGACTAATCGGTGCACCTCCTGGCTATGTGGGCTATGACGACGGTGCTGGACAATTAACAGAAAAAGTGCGTAAAAGACCCTATTCGGTGGTTTTATTCGATGAAATTGAAAAAGCGCATCCCGATATTTTCAATATTTTGTTGCAAATATTAGATGATGGTCAAATAACTGATAGTTATGGGCGTAAAATCAATTTCAAAAATACCATAATTATTATGACTTCTAATGTGGGCGCCAGAGAAGTAAAAAACAGCGCGGGCATGGGATTTATCAAAGCTGGTGAGGCCGATGAATACGAGCGTATGGAAAGTTTAGTGCGCGAAGAAATGAAAAGGGTGTTTTCCCCTGAGTTTTTAAACCGCATCGACGATCAAATTGTGTTCCGCTCTTTAAATCGTCAAAATTTAATGGCCATTGTAGATATTTTGATGGGTGACTTGCAAGAGCGCATCGATGATCGCAATATAAAATTAAAAATAGAAGACTCTGCTAAAGAGCATATTGTTGAAGAGGGTTATGATCCCGCTTTGGGGGCAAGACCATTGCGTAGATCCATACAAAGACTGGTGGAAGATCAGTTGGCAGAAAGATTGTTAGGTGGTTCTTTGACGGATAACTCAATTATCACCATAAAATTGGAAGATTCTGAACTTAGTTTCACTTCAGAAGTGCTTTAACTGGTGGCATTTTGTATTATTTACTCAAAATGAATCGCATATCTTACTTTTTGGCTGCTTTATTGGTTTTCACTGCTCCCTTGATGGGGCAGTTTGTTGATGATGTTTCCTCTGCTGCTTTTAATACAAATACAGTGAAAAATGTTTATTTCGAAGGTTTAATTACCTTAGATGAACTTTCCATGCGCAATAGAGTGCATGTGGAAACAGGAAAATCTCTTAACCCTGCAGTATTATCAACTAAAGTAAGTGCATCGGTAAGTGCTCTTTTTGAAACGGGATTTTTCGATGATGTGGAGGCTTACTACGATTTTAACCAAGATAAGCCTACGGATTTAGATGTGATATTTGTGGTTCGTGAGTTGCCTTCTTTAGATACGGTCAAGCTCGAAGGCTATTCTGCAATGAGTAAAGATGATTTAACAGATTTGATAAGCTTGGTCCCAGGCCGAGTTTATAGCCGCGCACAGTTGGAAAGAGATAGGCAAAAATTACTTTCTCACTACCGCTCCAATGGGTATTTAACTGCAGAAATAGGTTTTAATGAAAAAGAAGGTCGTGAAGGCGAAACTTCCAGAGAAGTTACTTTCGTTATTCGCGAAGGTGAAAAGGTGGTAGTGCATTCAATCAATGTAAAAGGCAATGATAATGTATTGAGTGATGATATTATTTCATCCATGGAAACCAGTACTTATAAATGGTATGGTTCTGGAGAATTTAAAGAAGATGTTTTTGAGACCGACAAAGATTCTGTGCTTATGGCTTGCAAAGCTCAGGGCTTTTTAGATGCGAAGTTAAAGGATTATCACATTGAGTTTTTACCAGACTCTACCTTTAAATTTTATATGGGGCGCACAGTAAAAAATGAAAATGCTTTGATTCCATTGCTCAGTCAGATGAATCAGGAACTAGCCAGTGCAGAGTCGCCTTTGGCTCAACTTAGTCACTTGTCACAGATGCGTAATAAGCATTATTATCGCCATCATAGGCAAAGATTTTCTCGCAAAAGTCAAGCAGTGGCCACCCAGCAATTCAGAAATGAAGAGCAGATGGTGAAGACCTTAAACGACATTATTCAAGATGCGGAGTTGCGAGCCCTATGGCTAGATTTGCATACAGAAACCACTTGGCAAAACTCAGATATTCAAAAAATATTGGACCAAAAGAAACGCAATGCTTTTGAAGAAAGACATTTGGTGCGTTTGATGTTTGAAGAGAGCTACCCCACTTTGCAAAACTGGGAAAGTTCTGGAACAAGTTCCCAAGTAGTGATAAATGTTGAGGTAGAAGAAGGTCGCCAATATTATGCTGGGGGTATTTATTTCTTAAATAATGAAGTATTAAGTTCTCAGTTATTAAATGCTTATATGCAATTAGATTCTGGCGATGTCTTTGATTTCCGTAAATACGAAGCTTCTAAGCGCAACTTAATGGATGCTTATAGGGAAGATGGTTATCTTTTTGCCAATTTTGATGAAAAACGCACTTTTGTAGATTCTGCCATACATTTAACTTTCGATCTCATCGAGGGTTTACCAGCCCAAGTGCGCAAAGTGCATATTGCGGGCAATACCAGAACTAAAGACAAAGTTATACGCCGAGAAATTAAGCTCTTTCCTGGAGATACCTATAGACAATCCCTTTTGGAAAGGTCTTTTCGCGATGTGTTTCAGCTAAACTATTTTGACAACTTAGTGCCAGATATTATGCCGGTGGAAGGCAGTGACCAAGATGTGGATATTGCATTTGTGGTGCAGGAACGCGAGGCGGGTACAGGGACTTTTTCAGCAGGTATGGCTTATAGTGCAGCCGATGGCTTGGTGGGAACTTTAGGCTTATCCATTCCCAACTGTTGCATGGGTGATGGCCAAAGAGCTGACCTCAATGTGGAATACGGTGCAGAAAAGAAAAACCTAACCATGGGATTCACTGAACCATGGCTTTGGGATAGACCCATTACCGTGGGAGGTGCTTTAAACTATACTTGGTACAAAGGTATTTTATACGATTACGATATAGTGCGTTACGGTGGTCAAGTTTTTGCAGGTAAAAGGCTGCAATGGCCCGATGATTATTTTTACGCTCAAACTCATTATTCCATTCAGCGCAATAAACAAGGCCCCAATGTGGAAAATAGTTTGATTTTAAATAGTGGTTGGGAATCCACCGTTGGTATTACCATAATACGCGATGATAAAAATCTTCCCATATTTCCCACGGACGGTTCTCGTTTTGTAACCAGTGTGGCATACACAGGTTTGGGCGGAGATTTTAAATTTATTCGCACAGACTTCTCCTTTAAATGGTGGTTCCCCATCATGGATGTCAATGACGAAACTTTGTCCCTAAGCTTAGCCAACGAATACGGCTTTATTACAGGGGATGCCTTACAATATCATTCTCTATATCAAATGGGAGGAGCCTTAGGTTATCAAGGTTTAATGCGCGGTTATAGTTCAGGATCCATAGGATATCGCCGTTTAGGCCGTTCCTACCAGTTTTTCTCTGCTGAATTAGTTTATCCTTTAGCGCCTAACCGCTTTTACCTATTACCCTTCTTTTTCGATGCCGGAAATGTCTTTGGTAAGCGCTATGATCCCGAAGAATTAGTGTCAAAAAACCAACCCTCACCGCTTTCTGAGTGGGATCCCTCTTCCCTCAAAAAAGATGTAGGTTTCGGCTTCCGAGTGATAGTTCCCATGCTGGGAATCATCGGCTTCGACTTCGCCTGGCCTTTGGACAGAGGCGAGTCTTATAGCGGTTTTGACAATCCTGGCATTGGCGGGATGGAGTTTAACTTTCTCATTGGTCAAGGCTTCTAATTTTTTTCGGGCTGTGCGAGCGCTATACTTCGTCAGGCTACGATAAAAAAGCTCTCAAAATACAGTTAGTATTCCTCAAGCTTTTTTTCTTGCCTTTCTCGTCTAGCATCTCGCTCGCACCGAAAAAACTATTCTTATAACTTGCAGGCGCACTACTTCGTTGCACTGCGATAAATCTCCGAACTTAGTTTAAAAGCTCTTAGCCGATTCGCATTAGCTAATCGGCAGAGAGTTCGGAAGTCTATCATACACAACCAAGCTTATATGTATTCCTCATGTTATTTTTCTTGTGCGCCTCGTATTGCATCCCGCAAATTCCAAAGATCTCCAGCATAAGCTGTTCGGCTAAGTGTACCTTAGCACCGCCTGGATACGCACCGGAATTTAAATAATGTTTTCATGCAAAACTGTATCGACTGTATCGATGGAAAGGCTTTCTGTAAGCTAATACCTAAAACTTAAAAAACCACCTTTTCTCGCTCTATCTGGGGCTTAAAACTTGCGGGTATTTGGTCCCAAACGAATAAATCAACTCTGAAAGGCAAATAGCTTTCTTCAAATGCTTCGCGTAGTTCTTGTACTGCAGCATAGCTTTGAGGGGTGGCAAAAACCACCATGTCTAAATCCGAACTGGGTTTGGAGCTTCCTTTGGCCCTAGACCCGTAAATCCACACTTCCACATTAGGCAAATATTGGTGCAGCAAGTCTTTGATCTGCTGCTGATGCTCAGCACTAAGGGATATTTGCGGATTAAAGGTCACTTTGCCACCGTTCCTGGGTCATTTTTTCGTATAAAGCCACCGCATCTTTCACAAAATCATCTAAGATAGCCAAAGCGATGTCCGCTTTTTCGCCACTATAATCATGGCTGGTGTCGATGCGAGTCAGGGCGTATTTTAGCCACTGCCCCACTGAGCTTGGTAAAATCAAAGCTCCCCCAGCCAAGCGCAAAATAGGATTGGGAGCATTGGGAACTTCGGGTAAGTTGAGTTCTTCATTCAAGTAGCGTTTCAGCACTTTCCAAAGACAATCCCAGCAAGTTTCAAAGCGTTGCACTGCCGATTCTTTCACCGCTTGCAGCACCCACAATTCTGTGTCCGCCTGTTTTGCTAGCGCTTGTAATCGGTGATGTTGTTCTTCCACCAGTTTTAGCAAATCGCGAAATTTACCGTATTTGATCATAGAAGAAATATATACAACTACTGTTGGTTAACAAAGCCATGCAAAACTTTGCAACGATTGTTTAAAAATGCGCTTCGGAGCTTAGGCCCACGGCGAAGGTGTCTTTGGCTTTCATATTCCAGCGATAGCTAGTCCAGAGAGTAAAAGCAAATTCGGGGGTGGGGTACAAGTAAAAGTTGGGGGTAAGCGCAATATATTCATTGCCGCTGCTTTCTATATCCCGATCGTGAAATTCTCCAGCTAAACCAAAGGCAAACTGCTTGATAGGAGCAAAGCTTGGCTCGATGATAGCATAGCGTTGCACTGGTAAATTTGTTTGCAAAGATAGTTCTTCTTTTTTATCAGCTAAAAAGGCTTGGTACATAGAAGCGCCTAAAGAAAACTTCTTATAAGACATGGATGGCTCTAATAGCAAAGTGTAGGTGTTGTTGTCGTCAAAGGGAATCAACCCTGCTGCGGCAAAAATCCCGTAATCCAAATCTTCTAAAGCCCGAGAGTATTCCACTTCGCCACCTACGGTGTAGCGCTGATTGCGACCGCCATTTTTAAATACGAGGTCTCCAGCTAGTTTAACCGCAAGTTTATGGTCATTGCGGTCAATAATGGGCAATCTGTAGCCGGCATAACCCCAAATAGCATCTTTTTTACTGTCGGGTACACCGATAATCACCTGTCCGTCTTCGCCCAGGCTAAAACCAAAACCTCTGAGCACGGTGTTAGCCATAATGGTGGCAAAATCGTCATGTTTAAAGCTATAGTGACTGCCTTGACCTAAATCGTACTCTAAATCACCCAACTGCAAAGAAACTAAGCGCGTAAATTCCCAATTAAACACAATTCCATCTATAAAAAGGTGGCCTTTTTGTGCGTCTTCATCGTTTACAGGCGCTGCGTGGTCTCTATTACGCAAATAAGACTCTTCACCATCGGCAGTGAGCGAAGTGGCTTCAATACGCAGTTCTAAGCTGGCTTTTTTGTCGAATTGTAAAGTAGTATTAAGTTCTACCCTGTGGTTGGCAGAGTTTTGTGCTTTCCATTGCTCATCTAAATAAGTGGCAATGTCGGCTCCAACAAAGCCTTCAACATCCACTTCCCAAGCCAGAACAGCTGAACTAATAATCAGCAAAAACATAAAAATTTTGTGCATATTTTCCTCAAATAAATTCTGTTATGCTAAAATTACAAAAAAACTTGCTCTTTGCCTTTATAATGTCTTTTTAAACTTTTTTAGCTGAATTTTAACAAGTGCTAGTAGAATTTGTAAATTAGCAACATGATACGCAACATATTTGTGAGTTTATTAGTTTTATCAGCCTCTAGTTTTGCCATTTCTAAGCAAGATGGTGTCAAACTTTTAGCCAAATCTGCTCAAGTTTTGCAAAAAAGTCGTCACAGCTCTTTGGAGTTTCAGGTGCAAGTGGTCGATGCTCTCAAAAATCAGCAAAATCCCCAAAAAGGTAGCTTGCTTTTGGGGCCCAACGATCAATTTGTGCTAGAAATGCCCGGCCAAAAGTACTACAGCGATGGGATAACTTTATGGCAGTACTCCGAAGTGCAACAGCAGGTTTTAATCAAAAACATTGTGGATCTCGATGGTGCTTTTCACCCTTCAGAGGTGCTTTTTAAATATTTACAATGCCCTGTGATTGCAGCCCAACGCACTCAATTACAACAGGAGCCGGTGGTTCAATTGAGTTTAGACCCGCGCCAGCAATTAAAAGGCTTCCAAAAGCTCACGGTTTGGCTCAATAATAAACATTTACCGGTGCAAATCCTTTTACATGACACTTCGGACAATATTATTACTTATAAAATCAGCAATGTACGCACCAATGTTGCGGTAACAGCCCATACTTTCAAGTTTCCTGCCTCTGACGATGTAGATGAAATTGATATGCGCTAAGGAAAAGCGATGAAATTGAGAAAAATCATAAAATTATGCCTGTGGGCTTGGGGTATAAATGCCTTTGCTAACGATGGTTTAGTGAGCAATTACACTTTTGGAGCAGCTCCGGGTTTGCGTCTAAATTCGGCGTGGATTTTATCTCGGGGCGATTTGAGCAATGGGGTTACGCGGGCGGAATTTAAGCTATCAGGCAACGATGTGCAACTGCAAAATATGCATGGAATTTTGTTTGCCGAAGACTTGGTGGGGGTACACGATCTAGTTTTTGCAGATTTGACTGGGGCGGGGCGGCGCACTCCGGAAGTTTTATGGCGCGATGAGTGGATTTTACCCGCCGTGGGCTTAGATTCTAATCAGCATTTTTTGGATCCCCAGGGTTTGTTGCGTATAAACGATATTTCCGCTGATGCTTACCGAATTTGGGATGCTGAATTACCTTTGCCTAAGCAGCGCATTAGCGGTTTGGGAGTGGATAAAGCACAAAATTTGTGGGTGGCCAGCGGGGAGGCAGGTTTGGTGAAAATTCCCTCTAAAGCGGAATGGAACGAATACGGAACTTTACTCGGTGCGAAGGATAGCGTGTGGCTGTGGTACAAAAAATCCACGACTTTAAAAGGGCAAAAGATAAGCGATCCTGTGGATACCGCCGGTTTAGATAAGATTTTGGCCTTGGCGGTGGATAGTGTGCAAGAGATTTTCTGGTTGGGAACACCCCAGGGTTTGTGGCGGGGCACCGATGTCAATGGCACTTTGGAGCTCAATGAAACCGTGGGAGCCGAGCCAGTTACAGGTATTTGGTTAGAAAAAAGTAATATCTTGGTGGAAACTTCTCGGCGCGATGTGGAAAGCTTGCAAACCATTTCGCAATTATTTGTCTCTTACGATGGGGGTAAAAACTTTGCGGCTTTAAAGTTTGCGGATGGCAAGGGTAAATTGCAGAAAAAAGCCTATGATAGTTTGGAAGTTTCAGTTAGCAGCGTGGCTTTTAGCGAAAACTATATATGGGCGGCGGTGCAGGGCATAGAAAATAACCTTTCGGGCTTGTTGCGTATTGCCGATGGCGAGGCTACCAGGTGGAGCGAAGAACTGGATTTAAAACGCGAAAGTTCTTCCCTTTGGGTGTGGGGAATAGAAGCCGGGGTGATGGAGCGCGATGTGTTGGTAACAGCGGTGAGTACGGTGGATATCCAAGATCGTCAGGCTTTAATAGCCACCACTTATGGGGCGGGTTTTAGCATTTCCGTAGATGAAGGCGAAAGTTGGCGCACTATCATGAATTTGGCGCCCATAAAGGGAAATTTGGCTGAAGTGCGTTTAACCCCTAGTGTGATGCGCGGTCATGGAGCCACTGCGGAAATAGGTTATCGCCTAGATAAGAGCGATCGTGTTACCATTGAGATTTTAAGTTACGATATGCGGCGGGTGCGAACTATCATCAAAGATAGCCCGCGCACGGCAGATCCCATTCGTAGCACCGTGCCCCAAGAAGATTTTTGGGATGGCAAAGATGATTTTGGCAATTTTGTGGCCTTGGGAATTTATTATGTGCGGGTAAAGCCACAAAAGGCTAAGCACGCTCTGGGCAAAGTGATGTGGTTGGGGGATAGGCCATGATTAAGGGCATTATAACACGAGGGTTTTGGGTGCTAATGGCGCTGGTCAGTCTTAGCCAAGCTGGCAAAAGGGCAAATTTAGGCGGCATGGAAGGCGTGGTGGAACGCATGGGGGTAGGCATAGAGGAACTGGGTCGGGGCAATACTGGGGCGAGTTTTAGCACCCACGGCACTTCGGCCTATTGGAATCCGGCTCTGTTGGCGCTTAGCGCAGGGGTAAATGCCGTGGCGGGAGCTGAACAGCGCAGTTTGGATCGCCTGGGCTATGCTTTGGGAGCCCAAGGAGCTGTGGGCCGCCGGGCGGGCGTGGGGGCGGTTATGGCGGTGCGCATGGATAGAGATTTTGCGGTTATAGATGAAGAAGACGACTTTTTGGGTACCGCCAAACCCTCTTTGGGCATGGGTTGGGTGGGAGTGGGTTGGCGTTTGACCCGGCGCGATGAAATTGGAGTCTCCATGGCTTTTTCGTGGGTGGATCTAGGCGTGGCAAAGTTTTATTCGGATATAGATATGGTAGATGCCCAGCAGGGAAATTCTGCGTTGACCATAGGGTATCATCGCTCTTGGGGGGGGAAGTGGAATCTGGGAGTGGTTTTGCGCAATGTGGGCTTTAATTCTAAGCTCAGTGCCCGTTGGGAGCAAGTAACCAGTCGCGATAATAGTTTGCCTTCTTCCCGCACTTTTAGGCCCAAAGTGTTGCAAATAGCCCTGCGTTATTCCGAAAAATTGTACAATCAGCCCTTAGCTTTGTATTTAGAAGTGTTGGATTACCAGCTGGCGGACACTTTGTGGGTGTGGGATAATGATTGGCATGAGCAACAAGCTCGAATGGGCATTGAGTGGCAAGCATTGGAGCGTGGAGTTTTGCGCGCAGGCTTTCATCATGGACACTGGGCTTGGGGCGCAAGTTATGAGTTTCGCATTCGCACCGATGGCCGGCAATGGCCCTTAATTGTGGATTGGGCTTTGCTGTGGGAGGCCAATGCCCAACAATGGAATCCTTTAAGTGTGGGAGTGCGCACTAACTTTTAACACAATCTTTGTATCTTTTAAAAGTGAGAATAAAAACAATGCAAAAAGCGGTTTTAGTGTTAATTTTAGCGTGCCATGCCCTGTATGCTTGGCCTAGCTTTGGCTTAGCTCCTGGTTCTACCACGCTTAAATACCTGAAAACAGCCACCACTGCCCGTCAAGCAGCCTTGGCAGGATCAGGCATGGGTTTAGCCCAAAGCACCGATGTTTCTTGGCACCCCTTAGCCGCAACTTTTGATAGCATTGCTCAAGTATCTTTAAATCAGCGCATTTATTCACAGCATATAGGTGCCTCGCTTTCCCAGGTTTCTTGGTCGCAACCCTTAGGTGCGTGGCGGATTTTTGCCGGTGGCGATTTTTTGCAGTGGGATAAATTACAAGGTCGTGATGAATTTGGACATAGCACCGGTGAATTTGGGGCTGGGACTTGGTCTGTGCGCGGAGGATTGGCCCATCGCAGCGCCACTGGCTGGCGCCAAGGCTTAAATATTCGCTATGCCCAGCAACAAATCGCGGAATTTGTGTCCCATGCTTTTTTAGTGAATCTGGCTTGGGGCTATCAACTGGCTCAACGCTTATATTTTAGCGCCGGAGCTTTTAATTGGGGCTGGGCGGGAGAATTTGACAAAGCTAGTGAAACGCCACCTGCCGAACTAAAAGCGGGGCTGTCCTATCGCACTCATTACCGCGCTTTTAGCTCCACCGTGCATTTAGATTTGCAACGCTATGTGGATGAAGATCCCCGACTTAATAGCGGTTTGGAAATCGCTTGGCAACAGTTTATATACCTGCGCTTGGGAGCCGCTTTGGGGAATCATAAAAATTTATACGGCACAGGTTTAGGCTTGCGCACCCAACAATTCAGCTTGGATTATGGCTACGAAACCAATAGCCATACCGCTGCTAACCACAGCTTTAGTTTAGCGGTGTTTTTTTAAAAGCATAACACACTTTCCCACTTTTGGCGTGGAATATTAAAGTTTCCGGCAGGCCAACCCTCCTTTAACAAAGCTACATCAGCTGGTTTCACAGCCGAGGGGAGACTATAGAGTGGAAACAACCAATAGGTGGCTTTTGGTCTTGCGTTGATGGGTGAGTAAAACTATCTTTATGATTATGGAAAAGATTGGGTCAGTAGAAATCAGAATTACCGATGCTAAGGGGAACCTTGAGCTTTCTCCTGAAAGTTATGATATTCGGGAGTTGATAACTTTGCTCGAAAATGTTGAGGATTTGCTTTATTATGGTGACAAAAAAGCCACCTAGGTTTTAGGTGGCTCGTATTGAATTTTAGTGAATTTGTGAAAAACTATTTTCCGCCGATGATGGCTAAAGTTTTCACATAAGCTTCGGCGCCAGCTTCTTCGCGGGTAGGGATATCATCTTCGTTGTCAAAGCTGGCAATTAACCCTTTGTCGCTGGTAAAATCATCGAAGTAAAGGTCGCCAGTATAGCCTTCGGTGGCTACCATGATAAAAATCTTGTCCATTTCAGCCATATTCAAGTCGCTCACATCAAAGCTGCAGGTTTCTTGGCTTTCGCCATTAATCCAGCAACCATCGGGGGGCATTTGCCATTCCCAAGCAGGGTTTGCGTCGGCTCCAGTCAAAACAGCTATGCTCATCCACACACCGTCGAAACTGGTGTTTTTAACCACAAAAGAAGCGGTGCTTGCTCCGCTTAAATCTGCGGGGGGTTGCAAGAATAAATTAGCGGCGGCAGGTACGGTGGTGTCGCCATTGGCATTGACTTGAGTGTGCATGTTATCTATACCCACATGCAGCCAACCATTGCCGTTAGCGGTGTCTAATACCACAGGTTTCGATTGCACAGTAGTGTCTAAATCACCCAATTTGTAGCCCACATCAGGGCATTTTGCCACGGGGCTTTGGCTAATGGAATAACTATCCCAACCTGGCATTTTGTCTAAGCTATACACACAAGGACTGTGGAGATTGGCTTCCCATACATCGTCAGCGGTTTTACTCACAAAATTACTGCCCCAAGACTCGTACCAGGGCATATTCCAGGACCAAACAAAGCCATCGGCATACATAAGCGAAGCATCGGGAATGGGACCGTTTTCAGATAAGGTTAAAATTTTGCCTTTGCCATAATTAGCTTGCATATCTATAAACTGCTGTTTATTACTTTGATAATCAAAGGAATTATTGTAAATATCCACGCCTATTACATCGTAATAATCAGCGCCGGGGTTCCAAGCGGCATCGGTGAAAACTTCTTTTTGGGGATTCCACACCCACACGAGGTTTTTTACGCCATTTTTGTTGACCATACGGTCATAAACCAAACGGAAAAGTTCGGCATAAGCGGCGCCACCTTGGGTGCTCCACCAAAACCATTTCCCGCCACATTCGTGCAAAGGCCTAAAAATTGCGGCGATATTTTTACCTTGTAGGGTTAAAAACAGTTCGGAAATAATATCAATATCTCTAATTAATTGCGCATAAGTTTCAGATTCAGTGTCCCATTCCATACTTTCTGCTTTAAAAGCCTTGGTGAAGTCAAAATCCGTGTAAGGATCGCCAGCGCCTTTGGTGTAAAAAGCATCCACTGTGTGACTTGGGTCGCGCCAGTGCCAGGAAAAGGCAGGGATTCCACCAGCGTTCCACAGTTCTTCGGCTAAGACCACAGAGTGGTTGGTGTATTCTTGATGCCAGGAACCGCTAGCTTCTACGCCATTGGCGAAAAGAAAGTCTAATCCCACTAGAGCTGGAAATTTTCCGCCGGCATTTTTAACGGCCAATAAGTCTTCTTGCTCCAATAAAGTAGCAGCGGTGTTTAAATCGCCGGTTTGCACGCCAGAGATGGTGTAACTACCGTAGTTGACTGCTAAAAAGTTGTATAACTTTTCTGCTTCTGCGGTGGAATTAGGAGTTACTGGGCTAAAACTAATTTCTGAGCTAATTGGGGGCTGGTTTCCGCTGGTGTCAATGGTGCTATCAGTGGTGTTGCTGTCTATGGGGGTTTCGTCATCGCCAGCTGTGGGTTTTTTGTCGGAACAACCCAGCCAAAGCAGAGTCAATATTAATAATAAGAGGTTTTTTTTCATATTGTGTCCTTTTAGATTGAGTGTTAAAGTTGGGGTATAACAAAGATATATTCTTATTTTGAGCAAGATGCTATAATCCCTGTTTTTTGAGTTGATAGCACAGGCTGCCTCGGGAAATCCCCAAGTAGCGGGCGGTTTGTGAGCGATTGTTGTGGTGCAGTTGCAGGGCGCGTCTTATGGTTTGGGGACATGGCCTGGCTTGGCGGCGTCGGTATATGGCTTGGGGGCTACTAGGGTTTTCATTTAGAATTTGGGTTGCGTTTATGGTTTGGACTTTAGTTCGGATCTGGGTTTCATTTGCTTGGTGGGCAAGATGAAATTCATTTTGCAAAGCGGCGGAAAAACTCATACCATGGGGGCGCAACAAAGCCCATCTTTCCAGCACATTGCGCAGCTGGCGCACATTTCCAGGCCAGGGAAACTCTTGGATTAATTGCATTTCAGGGGCGCTGAGGGTCTCGTCTAAACTGCTTTGCTCTGTGCAAAATTGTCGCCAAATTTGTTGGGCTATTAAGGGGATATCTATGGCGCGTTCGCGCAGCGGGGGGATGCGAATGGGAAACACGCTGATGCGGTACAGTAAATCTTCACGAAATAGACCTTCTTTTTGTAATTGCACCAAGTCCCGGTGGGTGGCGCATAGTAAGCGGAAATTTACAGGAATTTCATGGTGAGCCCCCACGGGAACTACGGTTTTCTCTTGCAAAGTGCGCAATAAACGACTTTGGGCTTCTAAAGGTAATTCGCCAATTTCATCTAAAAAGAGTGTGCCATTGTGGGCGGCGCGAACCATGCCTAGCTGATCTTGCTGAGCGCCAGTAAAAGCGCCTTTCACCGCTCCAAAAAGTGTGCTTTCTAGCAAAGATGGGGATATTGCTCCGCAGTTTACGGCTATAAAGGGCGCTTGGGGGTTGCGTCCCCAATGGTGCAAACTCCGTGCAGCCACTTCTTTGCCACAGCCGGTTTCGCCTTGAATTAATACGGGAATATTGCTCGGAGCAGCAATTTCTAATAACTTACGGCAGGGCTCCGCTGCTGAATCTGGAGAACAAGTAAAATATGTCATACCTATATTGACGAATATTTTTGAATTTTGTTTCACTTTTTTGCATTTTTCTTCATTTTATTGTTTTTTGTATGCAAAAACTTGGGTTTTGAGAGTTAAAAATCAATTTTGTAGTTGCTTTAGCTGTTGTTGTAATTTTATTCCCAGTGGACTAAGCCGATATTTTTGGGTGGGACTATTGGGAGTATTTGGCTCCGTCATCTCTAGCAATCCTGAGCTTATGGCGGGTTGTAGGTAATTTTTGCGAAAGTTTTTGCGATCAGCTAAATTCAAAGAGGTTTGTAATTCTTCGCGACTTTGCTCTTGGCTAACTGCTAAAATCAAGTTTTTTACTTGAGGGGGTGCTTGGGGGGTGCTTGGGGGGTGCTTGAGACTTTCTTGGGGGGCTTCAGCCAATAAATTGTCGCCATTTTGCTTAACTTGGGAGTAAAAATCATCAGCGTAAGGAAAAACCACTTCAAGAAAATGCTCGCTAAAGTGGAAAATACTTTGGGGGTATTTGCCTAAAATACGATTCATTCCAGAGCCTAGCTGCTCGACTAAGTCCAAATCTTTAAATATGCGCATAATTTCACGATTGCGCACCATGGAACGCCCTTTAAAAAACTCATCTCGGCTTAGTCCTTCCACTAAACCTCCGTAAGATGTAATACAGAGGCGGTCAGCATATATTTCTATCACTGGTGTTACTTCGCGGCTGTAGTCATTGTGTACCATTGCATTGACAAGAGCCTCTCTTAGAGCCGTGGGGTCGATTTTTCTTTTTTGTAAGCGCTGTGGGGCACCAGTAATTTTTGTGAAAGTGTTGTTTTCCACATCGAGTTTGTCCAAAATCTGATTGGTGGCTTTAATCAAAGAACAGTAGCCATATTCTTCATTTTCTATTAAATCAATTTTATCTGTGCCTAAATATTTTGCCACCTTAAAAGACGCACTATTAGTGTCAGCAAAGAGATAGGCAACATAATTGAGTTCGCCGTCTGGAGTGTAAAAATCAAGGTTGTGCAATAGGGAATCGTTGATTTCAAAACCTTTTTCTTCGTAATATATTTTAAGTTGACTAAAACTATGGTTTCCCACTCGGGGAGAGCGGATATTACGCAGAGAATTACGAGTGCGGGTGGCAAACAATTCTTCTATCATGCTAGGTTCCATGGGTTGCACTGAAGTCCCTACTCTTATAAAAGCTCCTTGGGGTGAAAGACCATGTTTTTTAAGATAATAGGGTTTCTCCACGCCCCTAGAAATCACCACGCGAATTACGATTTTATCGTCAATGCTTTCTGTAAATACATCGAAAGAGCCCAGTACGGTGGGCAATATGTTAGCTTTAATTCTGTGAGTTATTTTTAGTTGTAAATCGTCTGCGTTATTAACTCCAACAATGGTGCTATCATTTGCAATGCCAAGATAAATATCACCGCCAGTGGCAGAATTTAAAAAAGCTACAACTTCTTTTTCAAAATTGTCGGTCAATTCAGCTTTAAACTCAACAGTTTTACTTTCGTGCTTGGGAATGGATTTCATAGTTACTCAATGCTGTTAAAAATTTGCTCATCCAAAAGATAAGTTAAGCATGTTATAAAAGCAAGTTGAACTCATATTTCATAAATTTGCGTATCCTCATTGTTTTTATGAACAATCTTTGTATATTTAAAACATGAAGTTAATACAGCATACCAAAAAGCGAGTTTTAGTCCCCCTATTGGCGGGGCTAATGCTGGTGGCTTTGGTGGGTATGCCGCTGCAGCAGCACTATTGTCACGACCAGGTGGTGGCGACTAGCTTTTATGGAACTGCCGAAGTTTGCGCCCCGGGGGAAGCTGATTTTAGCTTGGCGTGGCAGGGGGAAATCTGCTGTTACGATCAAAATTCTTGGTTAGCGGGCTGGGAAAGGCAAGCGGTGCAGAGCGAATTAGCGCTGACATTGGGCGTTATTTCCCCGACATTACCTCAGTTTGCATTGGTGGCTCCTACGCTTATCACAACTTTTGCAACTACAGATGCGCCTAAGCATCAGGATAGAGATTTACGCATTTTATACCAATCCTTGGTGATTTGATACTCGCACTTTTGGCGATTTTAGTACTCATTTCACATTTTATTTAAGGATTTATCATGAAAAAAATATTTTTTGTTTTATTTATCGGTCTTAGCGCCATTTTGGTCGCTTGCGGTTCCAAAGAATCAGCTCAACAAAAAACTCCTGCGTCTGTGGCCCAAGGAGAAGCTGTGAACAACACTATTTGCCCCGTAACCAATGCTCCCATTGGCTCCATGGGCAAGCCCATTACCGTGGCTTATCAAGGCAAGGTGATCAACTTGTGTTGCCAAGGATGCGTGGCGGATTTTAACCGCGAGCCCGAAAAATACATGGCGATTTTACAAGGTCAAAACTCCGCGGAACCCGCTGCGGATGAACATTCTCATCACTAGCATTTAGCGAAGATACAATGCGGTACAAAATGTTTTTGTACTGGGTTTGTGGCGCTATGAGCGCATTAAATGTAGCTGCGGCAGAGCTGAATCTGTCGCAGTTGGTGGATATTTACACCCAAAATGCGCCGGCGTTGCAGGCTCAGCAGGCTAAAGTGCAAGCGCTAGAGGCGGAGTTAGGCGGAACAACCACTTGGGCGGCTCCCGATTTAGCTTTTACCCTGGGGCAAAACTCCCAAATTTACGGTGGCATGAGCTTAGGGCAAGAATTTGCCTTGCCGGGCAAAAGGCAGAGCAAAACTAAGGTGAAAAACGCTGAGATCAAAGGTGCGCAACTAGAGCGCCAAGGGGTGGAACGCCAAGGTCGCAATCAAATTATTGCGCTGGCGGTGCAGCAATATGCGCTGCAAAATGCGGTGGCGGGGGGAGATTCTACTCTGCGCAACTTGCAGCAGTTGCAAAACTTGTGGCATAATCGCAGCACGGCCCAGCCCCAGGTGGCATCGGTGTTGCTTTTACAAAACCAAGTGGCGCAAGTGCGGCGCGAACAGACGGAGTTGCGGGCGCAGTGGTGGGCTTTGTGGAACCAGATGCAAGCTTTGGTGGGCGCAGATTTAAAACCGGTTTTGTGGCACGCTCCCGATGGAGTCAAGTTGCCCAGTTTAGATGAAATTTTAGCCCAGGTGAGCGGCAAAAGTGAGTTGCAAGCAGCGCGACAAAATTTGTCAGTCAGTGCGGCGCAGCAAGAGCAGATCACTTGGTCGCAACGGCCGGATTTGCTGGTGCAGGGCAATTATATGTGGCAAGCTGACGTGCGGGATTGGTCGGTGATGGTGGGCATCAGTTTGCCGTTTGCCCCTTGGGCCAATGGCGAAAATCGCAGTGCGCGCCAAAGTCTGCAAGCCGAGCGCTTGGCGGCGGAACTCAATCTCAAAAGCCAGGAGCAGTATCTGGTAGCGCAAATTCGCTCCCTGTATGCCCAAGCGCAAAGTTTAGCGCAACAAATCGCGCTGATTGCTGCAGAGCAGTTGCCCACTTTGCAACAAGCGCGCGCCGCTATAGAGCGGACTTTGCTCGCCGAAGCTAATCTGACCCAGTGGTTAGAAGTGGAAAGTCAAAGACGCGCTTTGCTGGTGGAGCATATTCAACTCCAAGCCCAATATTGGCAAACCGTGGTGGCCCTGGCGGAAACGGCGGGTCTCAGTCCTTTAACTTGGTGGCCCGCCTGGACGGGCAGCGAAGGTGAATTATGAAAAAACAAGTTTTTACCATTATTTTAGCCTTGGGCGTGGGTTTTTTGCTCGCCCTGGCTTATCAACAATGGCAGGGGCATAGCGAAATAGCTGCGGGAAGCAGCACCTATATTTGCCCCATGCACCCGCAAATTATTAGCAACAAGCCTAGCACTTGTCCGATTTGCGCCATGGATTTGGTCCCGGCCAAAGATCACGACAAGCCCAGCGAGCACGGGGATATTCCCGCCCATGCGGTGCGAGTGGAATCCGCCATTACCCAGAATATGGGGGTCAAATACCAAGTGGTGGATTCGGCGGAGCTGTCTGGGGAGCTAAAGTTTGCGGGAGAGCTGCAAATTATCCCTGAAAATCGGGTGGAAATCAATGTGCGCGTAGCGGGTTGGCTCGAAAAAGTCTCAGTGGCGGCGGTGGGTAAGCGGGTTTATCAAGGGCAAGTTTTGGCTTGGCTCTATAGCCCCGAATTGGAGCAAGCCCAGGGGGATTATCTGCAAGCCAAGGCTTGGGGCGATGCTGCTTTAGCGGGAAATTTACAACAGCGCTTGCGCAATTTGGGCATGTCCGAGGCTAGTTTGCAGCAGTTGGATAGCAGTGGGCAAGTGCTGCGCTTGGTGCCTTTGGCGGCGCCAGTGAGCGGGGTGGTTTTAAGTGCGGCGGCGGTGCCAGGGCAAGCAGTGGCTGCGGGGCACGCGCTCTATACTTTGGCAAATTTGGCGCAACTATGGGTGGTGGGGCAAGTTTATCCCCAAGATTTGCGCAAAGTCAGTAAAAATGCGAGTTTGCTGGTGTATTTGCCCCATCATGGCAACGAAGCTATAGCTGCGTCTGTGCAATATGTGGCGCCTTGGGCCGACGAAGTTACCAAAACCACCGAAGTGCGAGCGGTGTTGGCCAATAGAGATTACGCTTTGCAACCGGGGATGTGGGCGGATTTGCGCCTAAATTACGGGGTGGGTCGGGGCGTGGCAGTGGATAAGCAAGCGGTGTTGCGCACGGGGACGCGGGCGGTGGTGATCAAAGCTTTGGGCGCTGGTTATTTTGCTCCTACCGATGTGCAATTAGGGGTGGATTTGGGGGATAGTTTGCAGATTACCCAAGGCTTAGCGGTGGGAGATTCCATTGTAACTTCGGCTCAGTTCGTGTTGGATTCCGAAAGTCATTTAAAAACCGCTATCAGCGCGTTCCAAGGGGGCCAGCATGCTCAAGAGCATCATTGATTGGTCCATTCGCAACCGCATTATGGTGCTGATTGCAGCGGTGTTTTTGGGAGCGGTGGGTTATTGGGCGGTGGTAAATACTGCGGTGGATGCCATTCCCGATTTAAGCGATGTGCAGGTGATTGTTTTTGCAGAAGATCCGGGAAAATCCCCCCGCTTGGTGGAAGATCAGGTAACCTACCCTTTGACCACCACTTTGCTCTCGGTGCCGGGCTCCAAAACCGTGCGGGGTTACTCCTTTTTTGGCTATTCCCTGGTCTATGTGATCTTCGAAGACGGCACGGATTTGTACTGGGCGCGCAGCCGCGTGCTCGAAACTCTAAACTCCGCGCAAAAGCGTCTGCCCGCTGGGGTGGTTCCCACCCTCGGCCCCGATGCTACCGGCGTGGGATGGGTGTATCAATATGTGCTAAAATCCCCCAATCATAGCTTGCAAGAGCTGCGTTCCCTCCAAGATTGGTTTTTGAAATACGAGCTTTCCAGCGTGCCGGGAGTGAGTGAAGTGGCCAGCGTGGGCGGCTATGTCAAGCAATACCAAGTGGTGGTAAATCCCGATTTGTTGCGCCACTATCAGCTGAGCTTGGCCGAAGTAGAAGAGGCGATTATGCGCGCCAATGGCGATGAGGGGGGCGAAGCCATTGAGCTGGGCGAAAGCGAATATATGATTCGCGCTTTAGGTTATTTACAAGGTACCGCCGAGATTGGCCAGATTCCCGTACGGCGCTCCCGAGGCGGTGCGGGGTATAGCACCGTGTATTTGCGCGATGTGGCGCAGATCAATGTGGGGCCCGAAATGCGGCGCGGTCTGGCGGATTTAGATGGCGAAGGCGAGGTGGTGGGAGGCATTGTGGTGATGCGCACCGGGGCTAACGCTATGGAGGTGATTAAAGGGGTGAAAAAAAAGCTGGCCAGTTTGCAGGCTAGTTTGCCCCCTGGGGTAGAAGTGGTGCCGGTTTATGACCGGGCGGATTTGATTAGCCGCGCCATCAAGACCCTTAAAGATAAACTGCTAGAAGAAATTGTGGCGGTGGGTTTGGTGTGCTTGGTGTTTTTGCTGCATTTGCGTAGCGCTTTGGTGGCGGTGGTGGTGCTACCGCTTTCGGTGATGACCGCATTTGTGGTGATGCGCTGGCAGGGTTTGAGCGCTAATATTATGTCTTTGGGGGGCATTGCCATCGCCATTGGGGCCATGGTGGATGCGGCGGTGATTATGATCGAAAATGCCCATAAGCATTTGGAAGCCGACCAGCAAAAACCGCCCGAACAAAGACGAGAACATTGGGATTTAATCGCTCAATCGGCTCGAGAAGTGGGGCCTTCGCTGTTTTTCTCCCTGTTGGTGATTACCGTATCCTTTATTCCGGTTTTTACCCTGGGCGACCAAGAGGGGCGTTTGTTTAGCCCTCTGGCTTTTACCAAAACCTATGCCATGGGCGCGGCCAGCATTTTAGCGGTAACTTTGGTGCCGGTGCTGATGGGTTATTTTGTGCGGGGGCGCATCATCCCCGAACATCGCAATCCCATCAATCGCATTTTAGAGAAAATGTATCACCCGGTGATGGATTGGACTTTGCATCATCCCAAAACCGTGTTGGCTGGCGCGGCGGCGATTTTGCTTTTGACCATTTACCCCTATAGCAAATTGGGTAGCGAATTTATGCCACCCTTGCACGAGGGGGATATTCTCTACATGCCCACCACTTTACCTGGAGTGGGAGTGAGCCAAGCCAAAGAGCTGTTGCAACAAACCGATAGGCTGATCAAAAGTGTGCCCGAAGTTAAGCAAGTGTTTGGCAAAGCTGGGCGGGCGGAAAGTCCCACGGATCCGGCGGGTTTGGATATGCTCGAAACCGTGATTCAATTGCATCCCGAATCCCAGTGGCGACCGGGCATGACCTACGAAAAAATCGTGGCCGAGCTAGATGCCTTGGTACAGATTCCGGGGCTCACAAATTCTTGGACCATGCCCATCAAAACTCGCATTGATATGCTTTCCACCGGCATTAAAACGCCCTTGGGGCTCAAAATTTCGGGGCCGGATTTAGATACTTTGCAACGCTTGGGTTTAGAATTAGAAAATGTGCTACGCCATATTCCCGGCACAGTGCAAGCTTTTGCAGAAAGGGCTACCGGGGGCTTTTATTTGGAAATTCACCCCCAGCGAGAAGCCCTGGCGCGCTACGGTTTGGACATTGCGCAAATTCGCAGCACGGTGCGTTTGGCTCTGGCGGGTATGCCCCTGATTACCCTGGTGGAAGGCTTGGAACGCTACGGTGTGAGCCTGCGTTACCCCCGAGAAATGCGTGACACCCCCGAAAAAATTGGGAAAATATGGGTGGATTTGCCCGACGGGGGGCATATTCCCTTGGCGCAAGTGGCAGAAATTAAACTCGTGGCGGGGCCCATGACCATTCGCAGCGAAGATTCCCGCCCCAACGCTTATGTCTTTGTAGATATAGATCACAGTGATTTGGGCGGCTATGTGCAACAAGCCCAGCCGATTTTAGCGCAAAAAGTGCAACTGCCCACCGGCTATTCCCTGCATTGGAGCGGGCAATATGAATCCATGGAACGCATGCATCAACGCCTAATGGTGGTGATTCCCCTGACCTTGTTGATTATCCTTTTGATCATCTATATCAACACCGGGTCATTTGTGAAAACCGGGATCGTATTGCTGGCGGTGCCATTTTCCCTAGTCGGTGCTTTTTGGTTGCTCTACCTGTTGGATTACCAACTCAGCATGGCTGTATGGGTGGGGATAATCGCCCTGGCAGGGCTAGATGCGGAAACCGGCGTGATCATGTTGCTCTATTTGGACAAAGCTTATTACGGCGCTCAAAAGAAGGGAAAATTGCGCACCCACGAAGATTTGTACAAAGTCATAGAAGAAGGTGCCGTGCGTCGCGTGCGCCCCAAAGTCATGACCGCCACCGTGATCTTAGCCGGCCTCTTGCCCATCTTGTGGAGCAATGGCGCCGGCGCCGATGTCATGAAGCGCATCGCCGCCCCCATGGTGGGTGGCGTGGTGAGTTCCGTGGCGATGGATCCTCTCATCTACTCCCTATGGCGTTCTTCGGGCTACGCGGGCGCACTGCCGCGTTGCACTGCGATAAAATAACACTCGAAATACTATGTNNTTGTGCGCCTTGCATTGCATCCCGCTCGCTCCGAAGAACTATTCTCGGAGGTGGCGAGCTCCGCAGGCGCTATGCTTCGTCTGAATTCGGTAAAATAACGCTCGAAATACTATGTGTATTACTCGCGTTATTTTTCTTGTGCGCCTCGCCTAGCATCCCGCTCGCTCCGAAGAACTATTCTCGGAGGTGGCGGGCTCCGCGGGCGCTATGCTTCGTCAGGCTGCAGTATCTCCGAACTTAGTTTAAAAGCTCTTAGCCGATTCGCGTCAGCTAATCGGCAGAGAGTTCGGAAGTCATTAATACACAGGTTAAGCCATGGTTGAGACTTGTGTATTCCTCACCGTTTTTTGACACTGAACATCGTGTTCAGTGCCCTTCGGGCTCCCTTTGTGAGTCCTTCTCCGAGAAAAATCTGTTCAAGCCGATTTTTCTCGGAAGTGCAACGATTTTAGGAGTAACCATGCTTTCGCGTTTACGAGGTTTTGCACGCACCATACCTTCTTTTTTAATGGCCTATGGCAACAGTGAAACCCAGCTGGAAAACTTTGATAAACACATTACCGACCATGTTTTTAAAGATGTAACCGGCATCAATTTAGAACAGTTTAGGGCTTTGCGTGATAAGCACAAGTTTTTTGATAGCGCGGTGTTTGATCATTCGGTGCAGGAGTTTTTAAACAAAAAAGAACAGCTAGCTAACTATTTTGACCCTGAGCAAAGCGAAGATATCTTTGATTATATACCGCCGCAAAAAACTAACCAAATATTTACCCCTAGATGGGTTGTATTTAACAGAAATAACCAAACGCTTGTATGTGGGTTTAAAAAACCAAATACCCCAAGACAGTGAACGCCTAAAGCATATATTAGAAAAGCAATTATATGGATTTGCACCCAGCGAGATTATTTATGCCATTGCCAAAAGTTTTATTTATGGTCAGTTTGCTGAAATTAACCCCGCAAATTTGCAATGCCGCGATTTAACCGAACTTGCCAAGGAAAATGGAGATTTAGAGATGAAATTTGATGTAGTAGTGGGCAATCCGCCGTACCAGGAGGAATCTGTAGGTGATAATAATAGCGACAATTCAATTTACTATCATTTTTATGAATTAGCAGAAAGAGCGGCTGATAAATATTGCTTAATTTCTCCTGCAAGATTTTTATTTAATGCAGGGAAAACTCCAAAAAATTGGAATGAAAAGATGCTAAACGACAAGCATATTAAAGTTGTACATTATGAGCAAAACTCATCTAAAATTTTTCCTACGACTGATATTAAAGGAGGAGTTGCCGTACTTTATCGTGATGATATTGTTGAGTTCGAAAAAATAGGAGTATTTACTACTTTAGAAGAATTAAATTTAATTGCAAATAAAGTTGCGAGGCAAACTATTGATACGCTTGACTCTATCGTTTCAAATCGTGGCCAATATAGATATTCAAAACTGATGTACAATGAACATCCAAAAGAAATGATAAAGACATCTGATCCAAGAATAGCACCGAGCGCTTTTTCAAGGTTTCCTACATTTTTCACAGATGAAAAGCCAGATGATAATAGTGAATATGTGCAAATATATGGCAGAATAGAAAATGATAGGGGTTATAAATGGTTTAAAAGGGATTATTTGTCAGCTCCGTCCGGCTTTGATAAATTTAAGGTTATTATTCCTAACGCTAATGGTTCAGGAGCCATTGGAGAAGTTTTAAGCACACCCCTCGTCGGGTTTGCTGAAACCTTTATCAGCATTGGCGCTTTTGATACACAAATAGAAGCTGAAAATTGCCTTAAGTATGTTAAATCAAAATTTGCACGCACCATGCTTGGGATTCTTAAAGTAACCCAACATAATCCAAGAGAAAAATGGGTGTATGTCCCCCTTCAGGACTTTAGTCCCCAAAGCGATATAGACTGGTCCCAAACTAGTGCAGAAATTGATGCTCAACTTTATGCTAAATATGGTCTAAGTCCAGCGGAAATTGACTTTATCGAAGAAAAAGTCAGAGCTATGGATTAAATCGCCCTGAATTTGGGGTTTTATAGCTGTTAAGCTATAAAACCTCATACGAAATTACAATAATTTAGCTCACTTCTACTGATAATCAAATATGAATGACAAAAACCTCTATCGCATTATTGCAATATAGCAATGCAGTTGTTATCTTTGCGATATGAAAAAAGTTGCTTATACCGAAACCCAAATGCGCTTGGCGCAAGTGCTAAAAGCCCTGGGACACCCTGCCCGGGTAGCTATTATGGATCATTTGCTCAAAGTCAACGCTTGTATTTGCGGAGATATTGTCAATGAGTTGCCCTTGGCGCAGCCCACCGTTTCCCAGCATTTAAAAGAACTCAAAAATGCGGGCCTAATTCAGGGGAGCATCGAGGGAAACACCATCTGCTATTGCATAGATCCCCAAGACGTGGCGGAGTTACGCGATTATTTGCAAAACATGGTGGAAACTTTGAACCCAGAGCCAGAAAAAAGCTGTGGAAATAAGGGAAATATAGCTGCCAATTTTGCCATTAAAGAAATGGTCAAGGCTAAATACAGCTTAATCGCCGCCCAGAGCCCAGCCTCGCAAAATAGTTGCTGTGCTCAGGATAGCTCTCCGCAAAAAATCTATCATATTATGACCGATGAATACAATAATTTGGCCGGTTATAACCCTGCGGCAGATTTGCAATTAGGTTGCGGGTTGCCCACTAAGTTTGCGCGCATCAACCCAGGCGATGTGGTGGTGGATCTGGGTAGCGGCGCGGGCAATGATTGCTTTGTGGCCCGCCATGAAACCGGGGTCAAGGGCAAGGTTATTGGCATAGATTTCAGCGCGGCCATGGTGCAAAAAGCTCGACAAAATGCGCAGCAAAAGAATTTTGACAATGTGGAGTTTATCGTGGGCGATATAGAAGACATTCCTTTGCCCAAGGCCACCGCCCAAGTGGTGGTTAGTAATTGTGTGATGAACTTGGTGCCAGACAAAGTCCAAGCTTTTCGCGAAGTGTTTCGCATTTTAAAACCCGGAGGGCATTTTAGCATTTCGGACATTGTGCTCACGGGGGATTTGCCTGCCAAAATCAAAAATGCTGCGGAAATGTACGCCGGTTGCGTGGCCAGCGCCATTTTGCAAAGCGACTACTTAGAAATAATTAAGCAAGCGGGATTCAGCAACTTAACCATTCAAAAAAACAAACCGATTATTGTCCCCGAACATATTTTAAAAGATTACTTGAACCCTGATGAAATTGCTGCGTATAGCTCCCGGGAAACGGTAATTCGCAGTTTGAGCATCTATGCGGAAAAACCGCGGGATTGATATTGTTAGTGCGTGTCAGTTTGTTTCTTAAATCGAGGTTATACGCTCCATGAAAAGTAAAATTTTAGTCTTATGTACTGGTAACTCTTGCCGCAGTCAAATCGCTGAAGCTTATTTACGCCATTTTGCCGGCACGCACGCCGATGTTTATAGTGCTGGGGTGGAAACTCATGGTTTAAACCCCAACGCGGTGGCCACCATGGCGGCTGATGGCATCGATATTTCCCATCACACCTCTAATCACATTGATGAATATGACCATATCAAATTTGATTTAGTGCTCACCGTTTGCGATCACGCCTAGGAGCGCTGCCCGGTGTTTAGCAATGCCACCCGCAAATTGCATCACAATTTCCCCGACCCGGCCAAAGCCCAGGGTAGTCCCGCACAAATTGCCCAAGAATTTGCCCAAGTGCGCGAGCAAATCAAAGACTATTGTCGCAACTTGGTGGTTTAGAATTCCTATTGTTTTGGGTTCCAAGCGCTAATTCCTTTAAAAGTCATCAGAATTTTATAAAAATTCAATGGATTTGTAATTCACTAGCGACTCAAACAGCATAACCTGCAGGTTTGCACTTGCCCACTGTAGAAGAACTGGAAGCTTTAGAAGGTTGAATACAAAATTTAGATGAAAATTAAATACCCTTACGAAAAACCTTACTTAATAGTATATTATATATAATAAGAGATTAAACTTGGGGAAGTTTTAAGGAAGAGGAGAAAAAAATGCTAAGAAAAATTATTTGTTTCAGTCTTATAGCTGTTTTTGGGGTGTTTGCTAAGCCCTCAGTTTGGTTGGGAGAAGATGGTTCTTCTCAAATAGCTTATGGTACATCAGGGGGCTATTGGTATAGCTTTGCCGATGAAGGTGCTGAAGTTAGCCCTTCACCTGCTATGATGAATACCACAATTAAAACCAATGGATATTTACCTGTATCGTATATTGTTGGTGAAAAAGTGAATATTTCAGCCACTGTAGGTTTTGATTGGTATGACAATGGAGAGGCTGAAGAAAAAACTCCAGTGGATATAAGCTCATATACAGGTTTATGCCTGTCTCTTATACACATCT
>LSQX01299737.1_pt1 | contig 33630 bp, 25 predicted proteins | sample 654561 | NCBI WGS metagenome assembly LSQX01 (sample SAMN04489861, study PRJNA283612) | anaerobic digester metagenome | isolation source: 4 biogas reactors fed with cattle manure at either 37C or 55C with and... | place: Denmark: Kongens Lyngby | collected 2014 | reverse complement strand
TAAACCTAAGCCTTCGTCGGAAGCGTCAGATGTGTATAAGAGACAGGAATATTTCATGATAAACAGAGAATTTCATGTTTACAATTAGACGTTGTTTAGTTAGAATTTACGGTACAAACAGGACAGACTGCTTAATCTCCAAAAGGGTTCTTTTTAGAGATATTCCGTTATCCGATATCAGGTAATGAAAATCAGATTTATAATATTGTTTTATTTATATTTATATGAGTAAAGGGGTATTTATCAATGATTACAAAGGCAAGCTCAACTAATAAAAGGAATAAAACAATCTTGCGAATAGTACGAGCGTGGCAATTGTACCTTTTATTATCTATTCCATTAGTTTATATTATAATTTTTAACTATATACCCATGTACGGTGTAATTATTGCATTTAAAGATTTTGATGCTAAGTCAGGGATTTTAGGGAGCCCTTGGGCTGGATTTCGACACTTCAAGCGGTTTATTGAATCCTACGCTTTTATGAGAGTCACTGTAAATACTGTTCTATTAAGTTTATACAGCCTTTTGGCGGGATTTCCAATACCTATATTATTGGCATTAGGTCTGAATCATCTAAAGAATGAAAAATTTAAGAAAACAGTTCAAATGGTAACATATGCCCCACATTTTTTATCTGTTGTTGTTCTCATAGGATTAATATCCCAATTATTAAATACGCGTTTTGGAATATTAAATAGGTTAATTGTTTTTCTGGGCGGTGAAGCGATAGATTTTATGGGAGCACCTGAATGGTTCAGGCATGTCTTTGTGTGGTCGGGTATCTGGCAAAACGCAGGCTATGATTCTGTTATATATATAGCAGCATTAACGGCTGTTAATAGTGAATTACATGAAGCATCAATAATTGATGGAGCAAACATATGGCAACGAATATGGTATATTGATATACCCGGAATATTACCAACAATTATCATACTCTTTATTATGAGGATGGGAAGTTTATTTGGTATTGGCTTTGAAAAAGTATTCTTAATGCAGACACCGCTAAATTTGCGTACTTCCGAAGTTATAGAAACATATGTATATAAAGTCGGAATTGCATCGGGAATGCCCAATTTCTCATTTGGAGCGGCAATTGGTTTATTTCAATCGGTAATAGGGCTAATTCTGTTAGCGATAGTTAACTATATAGCCAGAAAGGTATCAACAACCAGTTTGTGGTAAAGAAGAGGAGGAGCGAATTTGGTTTTCATAAAAAATCTTTTAAAAGACAATTCGCCAAGGAAAAGGGTTATACAAGAAACCACCGCCGACAAATTGTTTTTTGTTATTGATTATATGATATTGTCTATTATTTTGCTTGTTGTTCTATATCCGTTGATATATGTTGTTAGTTGTTCATTTAGTTCTGCTTATGCGGTAATTTCAAATAGGGTGTTTTTGTGGCCTGTAGAGCCCACGTTTGATTCGTATAAAGCAATATTTAAACATAGACTTATAATGACGGGTTATATGAATTCATTTATCTATTTAGTATGTGGCACGGCAGTAAATATATTTCTTCTACTTCTTTGTGCTTATCCTTTGTCTAGAAAGGATTTACCGGCCAGGAATGTATTTACATTTTTATTTGTATTTACTATGTTTTTTAACGGGGGTATGATTCCCAATTATATGTTAGTAAAAAATCTTGGAATGCTTAATACCCGTTGGGCTTTGATTATTCCATTTGCCTTTTCAGCATATAATATGGTTGTAACCAGAACATATTTTCAAACCAATCTGTCAACCGAACTCTTGGATTCGGCACATATTGATGGATGCTCAGATATACGATTTTTTACATCCATAGCAATTCCATTGGCTAAGCCGATTGTTGCAGTAATGGTTTTATTCCATGGGGTTGGCCATTGGAACGGCTATTTCAGGGCTTTGCTTTATATTAGCGATCCGCAGCAATATCCGTTGCAACTGGTGTTAAGAGATATTCTTTTTATTACAATGCTTCCCGAGGAAATATTGATGCAACTTGATGATGAACGGCTGGAGGAAATGATCAATCTACAGGAATTATTGAAGTATTCTGTGATCGTAGTGGGAAGTTTACCGGTTTTATTGCTATATCCTTATATACAAAAATACTTTGTTAAAGGGATTATGGTGGGATCGCTTAAAGGGTGACATGTTCGAATTCGTATTATAAAAGGAGGTGAAGACAAAACAAAGCATATTTGAAAAAAATTTCGAAATACAAAAATTGAAAGGAGGAGACTTATTTGAAAAAGATTGTTAGAGTATTGCTTATACTAATTGCCTTTTGCTTGATATTTGCTGCATGCGGAAAAACAACTGCACCAAGTGAGGCTCCAGACGATAGGGTCTCTATAGATGATAAAAACAACGGCGGCGAGGAAAGCCAGGATACTGAAGGAGACGACGAAATTGTTAATCCTGTTGGTGTGTTTCCCATTGTTAAAGAGGGGCATGATGTGACGATAACGGCTTTCGCTGCTCTTACAAGCAGAGTGGATGATTTTGAAAACAATGAATTCACCAAGTGGTTAACGGAGAAGACCAATGTTAAGCTTAAATTTGTTTCGGCTCCTAGCACAGACTCCAAAACCAAATTGAATCTATTGCTGAATAGTGGAGATTATCCTGATGTGATTTGGGGGCATCTATCGGCACCCGAGATGGCACTTTATGGTTCTCAAGGTGTACTTATCCCGTTGGATGAGTATATTGAGAAATATAGTTACTACGTTCATAAAGTTTTTGAAGAATATCCTGCTGCAAAAGATGTTATTACTTCAACAGACGGAAAAATTTACGCATTGCCGGATATTAATGATTGTTACCACTGTAAATTCGGTAGTGGACGAATTTGGGTCTATATGCCATGTAAAGAAATTAAATCTTAGTATACCAAATACTACCGAAGAGTTCTATCAAGTTTTGAAAGCAATTAAAGAAGGCGATCCCAATGAAAACGGAAAGCCGGACGAAATACCGTATGCATCTGAACATATAAACTATATGAGAGGATATTTCATGAATTCCTTTATGACTTACACAAATGAAAATGTATGGATAGATGATAATGGAAAAGTGCGCGCCTGCTATACAGAGGAAGAATATAAGGAAGGATTGAGGTATCTAAGGCGTTTGTACGCGGAAGGACTGATACTGAAAGAGACATTTGTTATATCGAATGATGAATTAATAACAATCGGAGAGAATCCGGAAGCACCTTTAATATTTTCTGCAACCGCCTGGGGACCCGAAGGCGTTGTAAAAAAAGCCGGTCCATCGGGACGTTGGTTTGAATACCTGACAATTCCTCCTTTGGAAGGACCAAGCGGAATAAGATATGCCAGGTATACTGGCCAATATAATGCTGTAAGTCCCAGGTACTTTATTACAGATAAATGCCAATATCCAGAAGTTGCTGTTAGACTAGGGGACTTTCTATATGATACTGAAGCAACTATACGTGCCTATATCGGACCTGAAGGGGTATCCTGGGAGTGGTCCGAAGAAGGTACTAAAGGTATTCACGGGGAACAGGCTCTATATAGAGAGCTGGTTGCTTATGGAACACAAGAAATGAATGTTTCTTGGGATCAGATGAATCATTCTTTCAGGAGCAGCCATTTCCGTCTGTCTAATGAGGCCGCAGGTGCCGATGAAGTTATGGAGTATTTGAATACCCGCAATCCCGATATAGCTCAAAAAATGAATGATTACCCGGCATACAATGAAATAATGAAGTATTATGAAATGAAAATCAATTATGAACCTTATGCATATGATGAAAAACACATTCTACCTCCGCTGATTTATGAGGACAAGAAATATGAAGAGATGGCCGACTTAAAAGCTGTTATTGAACCTTATGTAGATGAAATGTTTGCAAGGTTTATCACAGGTGACGCTGATATCGATGCCGATTGGAACAAGTATATTGAAGAATTAAAGCAGATGGGACTTGATCGTATGCTGGAAATCATGCAGGAAGCCTATGAAGATAAATATAAATAAAGTGTTATAAGCAATAGTACTTGCTGTGCATATGTTATTTATGCACAGCAAGTTTTTTTATAATAACTAAATATAACATTTGGGTATTAAAATAATATTGTTCCTTGACACAGAGTATTACCGCTGGGGAATTATATTTTGCAATAATCAGCGCCGGAATCAATAGAATATGGTTAAATGGGTTTTAATATTAATCTGGTATAAACAGAGATAAATTAAATGAATGTAATTCTGACAGGTATAAAATATAATAATAAGAAAAGAATAGAGTGTGGCTAAAATTTAAAACTGTATCTTACTTAAATGCCCAATAAATACTTGCTCAAGAGTTGCTGAAGTAGTTATAAAATAGGTGGATACCTTATAGGGGATAAAAACTGGTTTCAAATTTTATACTTGGTTTTATACCTTTATATCAGTTAGTATTTAGCAAAATGTGGACCGGATAAGTGTTTACATAAGAATCTTATTAAGTATAAACACATCTGTGGTATAGGTATGAAGCAGAAAAATCTGAATTATGGAAAGAAGGAGGCTCAAAATGATATGAAACTCAAAATTGCGTTTATCGGTGCAGGAAGTGCATCCTTTTGCCCTCTGACGATTAGGGATATTTTTTTAAGTGATAAGCTGAACCAGTTAGATCTGGAACTGTGTCTGATGGACATTAGTGAAGAGAACATGGCATTTAATGTAAAATATGCACACAGGGTAGCTGAAATTCTGGGCAGAAACGGTAAAATTACCTCTACAACCTCTTTGGAAAGAGCTTTAGACGGTGCTGATTTTGTAATAACTGCTATTGATATCAGGCGAAACTATTACTGGTCCATGGATTATCATATTCCAAGAAAGTACGGGTCAAAACAAATATTCGGTGAAAACGGCGGTCCTGGCGGAATGTTTCATGCATTGAGAAATATGGCACCTATGGTTGAAATTGCGAAAACCATGGAACGTCTTTGTCCGAATGCTTTATTGATTAATTATTCAAATCCCGAAGCGAAACTGGTTGAAGCGGTATCCAAGTTAACAAAAGTTAAAGTTGTGGGCCTATGTCATGGGATTGGAATGGGAGTAGAACACCTATCCAGGTTTTTGGAGATACCCGAGGAAGATATTGAGTTTAAGGCATGTGGTCTCAATCACTTCGGTTGGTTTCAGGAGATCAAACATAAGAAAACCGGAGAGGATCTCTACCCGCTCCTGAGAGAAAAGGAGAAACAAGCCGATAAGCTTGCGCTATGGGACGAGCTGGCCCTTTTGAGAACGGCTTTTAAAGTTTACGGGCTTTTCCCGTGTCCCGGTGCCAATCATATTGGTGAATATATCAGTTGGGCCGAGGACTTTTTTGCTGGAAGACTGGTACAGTTCTATTACGATCCCATCGATGGAAATCCATGGGGAAATGACGATTCCCTTGAGTTCATATATTCCCTCTCCTCAGGTAAGAATAGGCTGGCGGGAGAGCTGTTTCCCACTCCTGAGCCGGGACCAACATGGAGGGAAAGGATGATGAACGCCAGAGCGGAAGATTTAAGGCCTTCCCATGAAGTTGGTGTACCAATTATGGAAGCGATCGCTTTTAACACAAAGATACGTGTTGATGCTGTTAATGTACCAAATAAGGGCAATATTCCGGGAATTCAGGATGGTACGGTTGTTGAAGTACCAGCATATGTGGATGGTTCGGGCATTCATGCTGAAAAAATGGCTTCTTTGCCTGAGGCCATTGCCGAGATGATAAGGATTCAGGCCACAATTCATCATTTACTTATCGAAGCATATATGGAAAAATCCAGGCGAAAACTGCTACAGGCATTGTTAATTGATCCTAACGGGACCAGTTATAGAAATGCGGTGGATATGATCAATGAGATGTGTGAAAGACAAAAAGAAGTCTTGCCGGAAATGTATTGGTAACAAATATATGAACTATAAATTATCTGATGCCTGATGAATGACTCTAGCTGAAAGAGAATGCCCTTCCTGGCGGAATGAATCTGTGCTGGATATGTTGGATCGGCAGAGAAATAGTGATAATTGAGGATACCACCTTTCCGTTTCAATTAATGAAATGGAGAGGTGGTTGACTATTTTTTGCAGACTAGTTACAATTTCTAATAATGGCCAGGTTTGCCGGCCTGAGTATCTAATCGGTATTGGAAATGCATTATGTTAAGGTGTATATTGAATAAATATATTGAAGCAAGGTAAAGCAATGGTTTATAATAGACCTACATTCTATATCCTACGATATACACTTTGTGAACAGTGAAGTAATCGGTAATGATTGTATAAATAAAACCGGAGTGAGGTCAGGCATTATGAAACTTATAGGAAAATCCTTAACCGGAAAACAAAAAAGGCTGCTCTATCAATTGTTTTTTTCATATCTGATGTTTTTGGTTATTCCGATCTTGATATTCTCAATTTTTATCGGGGAAAGCATTATTAATGACAGCAAAGAAAGGGTAATTAATTCAAATTTAATGAAGCTTCAAATAATGCAGGAAAGCATTGATGCATATATCAACGAGATTAATAATTGTGCTCTTACAATTGCAAACGATAGAAGAACCGACAGCATTTATAATGTTAATCGGGATAATCTATTCAGTTTTGATAATGTTTCTAAAGTAATGGACGTAAAACAATTGCTTAGAGAAACAAGGGGTCTAAAGAATTATATTCATTCTATATATCTTTACAACAAGGATGAACAAATTGTTATATGTTCTACAGGTGGAATATATAAAACTGAAGATTTTTATGATACTCAATGGATGAATTCCATTAATGATATTGATTTTTTCGAAGTATACATTACCGATGTGCGAAAACCAGTCAATGCGAAGTTACCCGATTACTTAAAGTATGAAGGCATAGATGTTGAAGATGTGCTTACCTTTATATTTCCCCTCAAATATATTAGATTAAGGGGAGCAGTGGCAATTAATGTAAGATACAATGAGATGTTTAAGGATTTTAAGAGCTTACCGGATAGTTCTGAGGTTTATTTAATCGTTGACAAGCGAGGAAGGATACTCTTCAACGGACTGGATGATGGCGGGAAAATGGAAATTGATAGTTCAGCAGTGATAGACCGGGTATTAGCTCATAACAGCGATCAAGGTTTTTTAACTTTTCATAATAATGATCGGGAATACCTGACTACATTTTGGAGTTCAATGAAAAGTAATCTTATAGTCATAAGTGTGGATCATGCGGGGCAATTATTTAACAAGATATTACTGTTTAAATCTATGATAACTCTATTGTCAGCTTCCATTTTATTTGTCGGGATCATATTGTCCTATTTGATGTCCAGGAGAATATACAACCCTATTGGAAAGGTTTTTGATCAGCTGAAGAATTATATTATAAGCGATATAAGCGATCATGCACTTAAAAAGAATGAGCTTATCCTGATATATGATGCCGTAAATAAACTTATTAATAAAGAAAGGGAAACGGAGCAAATTATTAAGGCAAACCGGCAAAAGCTTTTGGAAGCACATATAATGCGCCTAATAATGGGCAGGATAAGTGAAGAAAGTCCGGAATATCTTGCTCTTAACGACTACAATGCATGTCTCCTTATCTCAATTGACAGGTACAGGGAGTTTTCAAGCAAGTTCACTTCTAAGGAGCAGGAACAGTATAAGTCGGTTATTTTGAATATATGCAATCAGGTGGTTAACAGATATGCAAAGGGTTATAGCGCTATTTTACAGATGGATAAAATAGTTACGATTATTAGTGTGAATAAAGAACAGTTGGACGAATTTAATAACATAAGCAGATCAATTTGCGATATGATATTGGCTGAAGTGGACGCTATTAAGGATATTTCAATATCATTGGCTTTAGGATGTATATATAAGGGGAGCGAAAATATACATAACTCCTTTATTGAAGCCGAAAAGGCTTTAGATTATAGATTTTTCTACGGATATGGGTGTTGTATTGCTTACCAAGATATTAAATGGAGGAAAGAGACCTGCAATTATTTCCAGGATAAGGATTCGTACGTCCTCAATTACCTGAAGTCCAATTCTAATATGGAAATACGAAACCTTATACATGAATTTGTTAGAGAGTTAAAAGGAAGGCATAATGTTAGTTATGAAAGCGTGATTCAAACCGTTATACATCTTATAAGCAAGACATCGGAGTATTTGGCTTCACTGTATATTACAATAAACAATATATTTGAGGAAAACAGCAATATTTTTATGGAAATAATGGAAATTGAAACGTTAGATGAAATGCAGCAATGGCTTTGTACTTTCTATGATAAGGTAATATCTTATCTGGAAAACCATGCGGAAAGATTGGATAACAAAAAATATGTAATGAAAATAATTGAAATTATAAAAAATAAGTATACATGTCCTGACTTGGATATTCAATGGATAGCCGATCATTTGAATCTGAGCTATTCCCATGTAAGAAGGATGTTCAAGGAAGAGGTTGGTATAAACTTTCTGGACTATCTGAATAGTATCAGGGTTGAGCATGCCAAGTCTCTGCTTGCCAATTCGGACTTAACTATCGCTGAGATAGCCACCATGTCCGGATATAATAACGATCAATCCTTTAACAGATTTTTCAAAAAACATGAAGGCATAACCCCTGGGATGTATAGAAAAATCGCCCAAAAAGCCCAGGCTAAAGCCATATATGATCAAAAGTTAAGCTGATTTTAAAAGTGAAGGTTGTTCAACGATCAAAAGTAAAAGTCATATTCAAAAGTGATTCTTTACTTGTTATAAAAGATTGCTATTATATAAATAACAAAATTTATATCGCAAACTGCTTGTAGATTTTTTCAGAAGCAGGAAGACTGAAGTAACACCCTCGTTATTAAGAGTTGCCGGGGATAAAACAAATGTTTTAAACAAACATTTAACCATGTACTACTATGCATTGATTTATATAAATGTAAGCATTTATTAATATGAGCAGACGCTTCTATTTAATATACGGGGGTATGCAAGGGGGATAATATATGAATAGCAGTAAAAGTAATAGTGCTACAGCTGTTAATGGCTATTTTACACCTAAAAAAAGAGGCTTTTCTTATTATTTGAAAAGGGATTGGCAAAAGTATTTGATGCTTGTGCTGCCCGTCTCCATTGTCTTTTTGTTTTCCTATGTGCCTATGTACGGAATTCTTGTTGCTTTTAAAGATTACAATTTCATGAAAGGCGTTTGGGCAAGTCCGTGGGTGGGGCTGGATAATTTTAAGTATGCATTTTCACTTCCGCGTTTTGGCCGGGTAGTTAGAAACACCCTTGTGATAAACTTACTTTCTTTAATAGTTTATTTTCCTATGCCTATAATACTTGCAATCATGATAAGCGAAATGAAAAGGGCTAAAATAGTCAGAATAGTACAGACGGTGAGTTACCTTCCCCATTTTCTTTCCACGGTTATAGTGGGAGGAATAGTATATCAGTTATGCGCTCCCAAAACCGGGCTCATCAATCAGATTTTGACATCCATTGGTATGGAAGAGATTCCTTTTCTCACCCATCCCATCTGGTGGCTTTTTACCTATGTAGTATCAGGAGTATGGGAAGGCGTCGGATGGGGATCAATAATATATATAGCAGCTATAGCAGGAATAAATCCCGAATTATTTGAGGCAGCAATAATAGATGGTGCTAATAGAATTCAAAGGATTTGGCATGTAACCCTTCCTTCAATCAAGCCAACTATTGTACTCATGTTTATATTAAGAATGGGTTCCATCATATCCATCGGCTTTGATAGACCTTTTGTCTTCTCCAATCCATTGGTTACAGAAGTGTCCGAGGTCATAAGCCTGTTTGTATATTATGTTGGTTTAGGCCAGGGCGATTTTAAAATAGCTACCGTTGTGGGGCTTTTCCAATCGGTGGTCGGGGCTGTCATGGTGTTGACGGTTAATGCAATAAGCAAGGCGTTAGGAGAAGAAGGCCTGTGGTAATTTGTATGAATGTGAGAGGGGTTATGTAGTTATGTTAAACAAACATTCAGATGAAGCAAAAAAGATAGATGTGACCAAAGGAAGGGACCATGGACGAGAAGTGCAATCAGGTTATTATGCGAGAAAACGGAAGTCAAATATTAAAAATGAGTTGGGGCAAACGTTTTTTGAAGTGATAGTTCTTGTGGTTTTTATTATAATATTTGTCTTTCCCTTTATCAATTTAATAGCTGTTTCTTTGAGTTCATCAAGGGCAATCTTATCGGGCGAGGTCTATTTTTTGCCCGTAGAACCGCAATTGGATACCTGGCAAACGGTTTTTAAAAACAAAGAGCTAATCGATTCATTTGTATTCACAGTATTTTTGACGGCTCTGTATACGGTATTGGCGCTGGTGTTTATCATGTTGGCGGCGTATCCCCTCTCTAAAAAAACGTTGAAAGGGAGGGTGCAAGTCCTCGGCTTCTTCATGATCCCTATGTATTTCAGCGGAGGATTGATTCCGTCCTATTTGCTATACAGAGACCTGAATTTGATCGACTCTTTCTGGGTACTTGTTTTACCTGGTCTTTTCAGCACATATAACATGCTCATATTGAAAAGCTTTTTTCAGCAAATACCTGACAGCCTGGAGGAGTCTGCTAAGCTGGACGGAGCCAATGATTTTCAAATTCTTTTTTCAATATATATACCACTTTCTTTACCTGCCCTTGCAACATTGGCATTATTTTTCGCAGTAAGCAGATGGAACAGCTTTTCCGACGCCATATTTTTCCTGCCTACCCGAAATGATTTAGTGCCCTTACAGTTACTTTTGCAGAGAATGCTTAATGTAACGGTAGATACCGAGCTGATGATGAGAAAATTGGATGGAACAACCAGAAGGGTGCGAATACTAAAGGAATCTCAAAAAGCAGCCAATATTCTTTTTACAATTGTACCTATTATCCTTGTTTATCCGTGGCTTCAAAGATACTTTGTAAAGGGGGTTACCCTTGGTTCCATAAAGGGATAGGAGAGCATGGCCTGTGAATATTAGCCTGAATTTCATTCAGGTTAAATAAAAATAAAAAGGGAGGAGTGCTTTAAGGATGAAAAGAGTTAAATTATTTAGTTTGCTTTTGACGCTCTGTCTAATTGTTTCAATAGTTGCAGGATGTGCTGGACAAGCTCCGAAAGACTCTGAAAAAGAGGAACCAAAGGATGTTGAACAAGGGGAAGCATCAGCTGAAGAAGAAAAAGAAGAAGAACAATCTCCACCGAAAGTGCTGAGGGTCGGCATTGCTTCAGCAGGAAGGGAAGAATATCCAGAAGGCAGTGGAGAGTATATCGATGATTGTTGGGCCACCGATTATATTAAGGAAAATTTCGGAAAACCAAACAATATCGATGTTCAATTCGAGATAATTGATGATACCAGCGATTCCGCTATGCAGAATTATCAGCTAATGATGGCCGCAAGAAAAGCGCCCGACTTATTCTATGTAACTGTGGGTTCAGTTTCCTTTGTTTCCAATCTCGCAATTAACGGTGCTTTGGCAGATTTGAAACCCAGCCTGGACAAATATGGTGCCAATATAAAGAATTATCTGGGTGAGGACTTTATTGAAACCTATGGCACGTTCTTCGGTAACCTGGTTGCCATTCCCGGAAAAGAAGAAATTCCGGCAATAAGTCACTACTGGATTCGTCAGGACTGGCTGGATGCTCTCGGATTGGAAATACCAACAACTTTCGATGACTGGTATAGCGTGATGAAAGCTTTTAAGGCAAGAGCAGATGAGCTTGAAAAGGCAGGACTGGTAAACAATGCAAAGGATGTAGTCCCATATGCCATGTATCATACCAGGTATTTTACCGATTGGGAGCGAATTGTTACAAGATTCTATCCTCCTGAATACTTTGATCCCGAGAGAGAGGAATACTACATTTATTCCGGATATGGTACCGAGTATTTGAAGGAAGGCTTCAAAGAAGGTATGCAGTTTATGAACCAGATGTACCAGGAAGGTCTGATCAGTCCCAACTTTGCCCTTGATTCCGAGAAGCAGGATTTCATAAGGGATATCGTTACCGGAAATGCCGGCTCATATTGTGATAACCTTTTCAACGGTTGGGGTCCTGAAAATCCGGAAAGCTGGCACAGCATGCTGCAGGCCAATATACCTGAAGCCAAGTTTGAGTGGTGTCATCCCTGGACAAATAAGTATGATAACGTTGTTCGGAATCCCCTTGACAGCGTAGTTTTGACCTATGCCTTTGTGCCAGTTTATAGTGAAGCGGTTGATGAAGCAATCAAATATCTGGATTTTGTGGTTACACCTGAACATATGATAGCCATCCAATTTGGTATAGAAGGCGAAACCTACGATATGGATCCGGTGCTTGGTCCCATGTTTAAAGACGAAGAAACTCTGAAGGCATGGGGTCATAGGCTGGGAGGTCGTGAACATATCATGTTAGGCCGTCTGCCGGATCCAAAGTGGTCAAGAGTTCAGAGGTCCGGAGCGAGATCAAAGGAAACTGCTGAATATGCAGAGCAGATACATCGTGGCATTGAAGAGAACGGCTACATGAGATTCCCGCTCCAGATGGCAGGAATTCCGGAAAAAGCTACTTATGAAGGTGGACTCCGGCCAATATGGGAAAAATTCCTGGCAAGTCTGATTATGGCTGAACCTGGCAAATTTGAACAGGTGTGGGAGGAAGGCGTAAAAGAGCTTGAAGCCAACGGTGCATTGAAAATTGTTGAAGGTAGGCAGAGAGAATTCGAGCTCATGCGTAAATCGGCAAACTAATGTATAAATTCAAATAAATATTTGTCAAATGGTTGAAGGGGTTTATACCCCTTCAACCTATGATATGATATAATATATAAGTATTAAATATTAACAGGAGAAGAAACATGGATAACAGCAATATTTTTTCCCTATCAACTTCATGGAATGTGAGAAGGCATACGAGCGGAAAAGAAATGATCAACGAAATCATAGCTCTGGGCTATGATAAAGTTGAGTTGAGTTATAATGTAACAAGGGAAATGGCTGAAGAAATATTGCCAATGGCTGAACGGGGCAAAATAAAGGTTACCAGCATCCACAACGTTTTCCCAAAGATATCCGACGATGCTTTCGGGACCGACTCGCTGCTTTTGGGTTATCCCGACCCAGAGATGCGAAGGAGGGCAGTGGATTATACGATAAATACCATAGAATATGCTGTGAGATTCGGAGCATCGGCGGTTGTCATACATCCCGGTGAAGTTCCTGTTTCAAAAGATTACAATAAAATGCTGGAGGAACTGCTGCTTGAAGGCAAAAAAGACACGCCGGAATATAAGGCTCTTTATGAAGAAATGCTTAATGTCAGGGAATCCGGCAGCCCGGCATATGTTGAACTGATAAGACAAAGCGTGGAAACCATTTGTGAATACATTGTCAAAAAGGGATATGGTATAGCGCTAGGCTTGGAAAACAGAACCAGGTGTTACCAGATTCCTGTATTTTATGAGGTGCATACTTTACTGGAAGGCCTTAAGGATTTGCCGGTATTTTTTTGGTATGATGTGGGGCATGGTATGCTTCTCGAACAGATGGGGATGTTTGACAGCTATAAGGAGGCGGCCGCTTTGGTAGAGCGGACAATAGGGGTGCATATACATGATATATTGGACTGTACCGATCATCTCTGTCCATACCAGTTTTCTGACAAGATGGACAAATATATTGATATTATAAGAAAGATACCGTTAAAAGTAATGGAACTGGGGCGTAGCTGTAAAGCTGAAGATATACGTAGGAGTACCCAAATAATGCTGGCTAAATTGGGCATAAACAAGCAGGGAAAGGGATAAGTAGTTTATAACTGTATCCCCATGGGAAAATCTTGACACCGAATCATATTATGTGATAAAACAGAAGCTGATGAAATCGCCACGCTTTTAGGATTTCTAATCAGATAAATGCAAGAGGATATGAAGTAAAAATGGAAGAGGTGTATTTATGAAAACCGAACTGGCTTATTACGAAATATTTCCCAAGATAGTAAGAGCCGGAGTAAAGACCGAGATTACCATAAGGCCTTTGGGCAGGCATGCTGAGTTTAAGAGCGATACCGAGTATCTGGTCATGTTTCTTCCAATGTGCGAAACCCGGGAATCTCTCGATGTCGATTATGATTCTATTGTTGTAAAACCCAGTAACGGTTCGCTGAAGTTTGAATATGCGTTTCCCGGCGAACAGGCACACATTATACGTGTCTTTAAGATGCCGATAAAGGATAGAGACAGAGAAAGACCGGTGGGTAACTTTATGGTCTATTCTTTATACCCGGATCTATATGAACTGCGTCCCTATAAGGGAGATTTTCATCTCCATTCCTTCCATTCGGATGGGAGGGAAGCACCCGAAATTGTTGCAGCCAACTACAGAAAAAACGGCTTTGACTTTATAGCTGTTACTGATCATCATCTGTGGTATCCTTCGGAGGAAGCGATTAGGGCATACCAAGGTATACCCATAGATCTAAAGTTATTTAACGGGGAAGAAGTGCATCCATACAAGAACCATGTCCATATGGTAAATTTTGGAGGCAGGTTTAGCATAAACGAATTATTTGAAAAGGATCCCGATAGGTACTACCGTGAAGTAAGGGAAATAATGGAGCAAATAGAAGTTCCGGAAGGGGTAAATGCATATCAATATGCGTCCTGCGTATGGTGTTTTGAACGCATAAGAGAGGCCGGTGGACTGGGCATATTCTGTCATCCCCATTGGATTGCCAATGTGTATCATATAGCAGAAAAATTTATTGATTATTTGTTTGAGACGAAACCTTTTGATGCTTTTGAACTCTTGGGGGGACACGAGGTTCACAGCAACAATATGCAGACGGCATACTATAACGAGGCCAGGGCAAAAGGCCTGGAAATACCGATTGTTGGAGCCAGCGATTCCCATGGCACCGTGAATGGCAATTGGTCTAACTGGATGTATACGATAGTATTTTCCAAGGATTTGGAGCTTGAAAGCATAATTCATGCAGTTAAGAGTTTGAACAGTGTAGCGGTGGAACATTATCCGGGAGAAGCCTTCAGGATTTACGGTCCCTTTAGGCTTGTCAAATATGCCGATTTTCTGTTAAACGAGTATTTCCCGCTTCATGATGAATTGTGCTTTGAAGAAGGTCGGTTGATGAAGGATTATATATGCGGCCATTCCAATGCAGTTGAATTGCTGAGGCTGATGCAGGGAAGAACCGGCAGGCTGTTGGAAAAGTGCTTTAAGGGATAGCGGAAAAATCGGAGGATAGGATATAAAATGGTAATGGAAAAAGATATGAAAAAATGGCAGATTCGGATCTTTGCAGCGTGCTTCATTGCGTATACTGCCGCCTATATATGCAGGGTTAATATATCGGTTGCTCTTCCCAGTATTCAGGATGCGTTGGGACTAAACAGCACCAGCATAGGTTTAATAGGAACTTCCTTCTTTTGGATTTATGCAATAGGACAGCTGGTCAATGGCTACATAGGTGACAGGGTAAACAGCAGGACATTTATATTTATTGGTCTGGTGGTTTCTGCCGTGCTGAATGTTCTGTTCGGTTTCAGCAGCATTTTAATTATTTTGGTACTGCTCTGGGGAGCAAATGGAATATTTCAATCAATGCTATGGGGCCCCATAGTAAGGACATTGTCAAATTGGTATCCCAGCAGAATGCACAATTCGGTTGCATTCGGGATGTCCTTTTCACTCATAATTGGATATCTTCTTGCATGGGGCATCTCCGGACTTGTGCTTGCCAGGCTCGAGTGGAGGTGGGCTTTCTGGATTCCGGCAGGCATTGTGCTGCTTTTAGCTTGTGTTTGGTATGTAATGGCACGGAATAAACCGTCGGATGCCGGATTTTCGGATGTTCACCTTGTAAGGCATGAGAACGGTGAAGGGATTGATGATGACTACATTGAGACGGAAACTGAAAGTGTGCCCTTCTGGAAGTTAATAAAGGGAACGAATTTGCTCTTTATCGCATTCACCGGAATAGCACAAGGTATGATAAAGGATAGTGTATCATTTTGGAGCCCGAAACTGCTTATGGATACGCAGAACTTATCATTGATATTAACGGTAGGGGTCGTTCTAATCATACCCGTATTGAATTTCATCGGCATTATTTTTGCGGGTTGGCTTAATAGATTGTTAAAATATAAAGAGAAGCTGACCATCCTTTTGCTTATGCTGGGGAGTTGTATCTCATCCCTGGGTCTGGTATTCCTTATAGACAAAAGCGCCGTTCTTAGCGTGATCCTAATAGCCGGGGCTTCAGCTTTTGTGTTCGGTGCAAACCCGGCCATGACCGCTATAATACCTTTAAGCTACAAGCAATATGGGCGGGTATCGTCGGTAGCCGGCTTTATTGATTTTTCCATTTATCTGGGTTCGGGTCTTGCAGGTGCCTTTACAGGCTTCATCGTGGATAGTTCCGGTTGGAATAATGTGTTTATAATGTGGTGCCTGATATCGTTTCTCGGCGCAGTGTCGATGGGGGTTAGCCTTATCAGGGAGTCAAGGCATGCCGGATCCAATACTTTAGCCGGTTAATATATGCTTGAAATATTCCGTATACATTAAATATTCCATTCTATATTGATATATCTTTGGAAATTGATAATATATAGATATCAATATATTGGTTTTGATTTTGGGAGGTGTTGACATTGGTAAAAGTAGGAGTAGTCGGTTATGGAGTCATAGGTCAAAGGCTGGCGGACGGGGTTGCGCTACAGAAGGATATGGAGCTAGTGGGGATTGCCGATGTAGCTCCGACTCTATCGGTTAGAGCGCTGAAGGAAAAAGGGATGCCGTATAAGCTGTACAATGCGCTTCCCGACAACCAAAAGCTCTTTGATGAGGCGGGAATTCCCATATCCGGGACACTGGAGGATCTTGTAAAGGAATGTGACATCTTGTTAGATGCAACCAGTGCCGGAGTTGGAGCCAAGAACAAGCTACTATATGAGAAATATGGCAAAAAGGCAGTTTTCCAGGGCGGGGAGAAAAACAGTGTAGCGGATGTTTTTTTTCACGGCTATGCTAACTACGAAAAGGGTATTGGCAAGCAGTTTTTGAAGCTTACATCCTGCAACACGACGGGTCTTATCAGAGCTGTTGATTGCCTTGACAGGGCCGTTGGGGTGACAAAGGTTGCAATAACAATAATCAGACGTGTCGCCGATCCTGGGGATTATCACAGAGGACTTACCAATGCACTTCAGGTGGATAAGGCACCGAATCATCAGGCTGTCGATTTAATGACCATCATGCCCCATATAGATGCTACCGGCATTCTGGTACATACCCCCGTAACCCATGGGCACATCATCACGATTGTTGCGTCAACCAAGAGAAAGATAGAAAAGGATGAAGCCATCAGCATATTCAATGAACATCCGAGGATAAGAATGGTGAGGTTGGCGGACGGCTTTTTAGGCAATGCTTCCCTGTTTAGATATGCCAGAGATTTGGGGAATCCCAGGGGAGACATGTACGAAATAGCCATATGGGAGGAAACGATAGTCAATTCCGGAGACGATATAATGTTTGCAGTAAATATTCCGCAGGAAGCCGTTGTTATTCCTGAGACCATGGATGCCATAAGGGCGGCGATGGAAATGCAAACCGATAGGCTTAAGGCGGTGGGGCTTACAAATAAATATCTGGGGTTGGGAAAATGGAAGTAAAATTGATTTCCGGTATCAGGCCGCTGGAATCATTTGATTACAGCGGCAAGACAGTGTTGCTCAGGGTTGATATTAATTCGCCGATTGATCCCGTATTAAAAAAGATTGTAAACGATAACAGAATACGGAAAAGTATTCCTACGCTTAAGTATCTGCTTGATAATAAGGCAAAGCTTGCAATAATAGCCCATCAAGGTGATACCTTGGATTATCATAATCTTATACCCATGACCGAACATGCTGAGAAGCTTTCTTTCTATTTAGGCGTTGATGTCAAATATATAGATGATGTGGCAGGTCCTGCTGCACAGCAAGCTGTGAAAAGCCTGAAGCCTGGGGAAGCGGTGCTGCTTGGTAACCTGAGATATCTGTGCGAAGAGGTATCCACATTTGAGAATGCCGTCAAGCTAAAGCCGGAAGAGATGTTAAATACATATCTGGTAAGGAACCTTGCGCCCTTAATGGACTACTATGTAAACGATGCTTTTGCGGCAGCCCATAGAAATGCTCCTTCAATGGTAGCCTTTCAGGAAATCCTTCCGACTGCAGGCGGCAAACTTTTAATTGACGAAGTGGAGGCCCTAACAAAGGTTATGGAATCTCCGGAAAAGCCGTCAATATTTGTCCTGGGGGGACTAAAGATATCCGATGCCTTTGGAATGATGAAGCAGGTTCTTGAGAACGGAACGGCTGATAAGATACTGACCGGTGGTGTGACGGGTGAGATAATGCTTATGGCTCAGGGGATTTCGATAGGTAAAGAGAAGGAGAAATTTATAAAAGACAGATCCCTTGATGTTTTCATTGATCAGGCCAGAGAATATCTCAATGATTACCCCGGGAGGATAATTGCTCCTTTGGACCTGGCTTTTGAAAGGGATGGCAAAAGATATGAGATTTCTGTGGATGAACTTCCGGCGGATGAGATGTTTATGGATATAGGCAGCAGGACCATAGAGCTATTCAAAGGCATTATTGAGACTGCCGGTACAATATTTGTCAATGGGCCGATGGGCGTTTATGAAAATAAGAACTTTGAAGTTGGTACCCGGGAGGTATGGAACGCTGTAGCGTCGGCCAAAGGTTATTCGGTTATCGGAGGAGGAGATACGGTAAGCTCGGCAACCCGGTATATAGATCTTGGAAAGATAAATTATGTATGTACAGCAGGAGGGGCAATGGTCAGATTCCTTTCTGGAAAGAGGCTTCCTCTTATAGAAGCTATGAGGAAGGCTTCCCTGAGGAATTAGGAATCGATAAAAATAGATTTTTGTGAGGGAAATGTATGTTAAGTCAGGACAGGATAAAAGAGTTGAAGTTATTTGCCTTAAAGATAAGGATGGAGACCATCAGACAGATCGGGAATCTTGGATTTGGGCATATAGGGGGAGCGATGTCAATTGCAGATACTTTAGCTGTCCTATACGGAGAGCTTATGAATATTGATCCGGATAACCCGAAATGGGAGGACCGGGATTGGTTGGTATGCTCCAAGGGACATGCCGGGCCGGCCCTGTATGCAGCTTTGGCATTAAAAGGATATTTTCCCGTAGAAGAACTGGAAACGTTGAACAGGCCTGGGACCAATCTGCCAAGCCACTGCGACAGGAACAAAACCATAGGTGTGGACATGACAACCGGTTCCCTGGGCCAGGGAGCTTCCTTGGCCGTTGGAATAGCCTTGGGGCACCGGCTAAATGGCAGGGACAGCTATACTTATCTCATACTTGGAGATGGGGAGATCCAGGAAGGGCAGGTGTGGGAAGCTGTACTCTTTGCGGCTCATCAAAAGCTGGATAGATTGATAGCTTTTGTGGATTATAACAAGCAGCAACTTGATGGCTATGTAAAGGATATCAACGATTTGGGGGATGTAAAGGCGAAGTTTGAAAACTTTGGCTGGCATGCTCTGGAAATTGATGGACATGATGTGAAGCAAATATATGAGGCAGTAGCTAAAGCAAAAGAGGTTAATGGCAAGCCATCTGTCATTGTACTCCATACCATAAAGGGAAAGGACTGTTCCTTTGCTGAGGGAATTGTTGATAATCATCATATGACGGTTAGCAGGGAACAAATGAATGAAGCCCTGGCAGTCCTTGAAGAAAAGCTTAACGGGATGGTGAGGACATGAGCGTTATAATCACAAAGAACAAGGTCAGGGAAGAAGTTGAGATGAGAAATGTGTATTGTAGCACCCTGATAGAGCTGGCAGAGAAGGATGACAGAATTGTTGTTCTGGATGCGGATCTTATGAAATCAATGGGAATGATCCCGTTCAAAGAGGCATTTCCCGATAGAGCTTTTGATGTAGGCGTTCAGGAAGCGAATATGATCGGGGTGGCTGCCGGGCTTTCCGCTACCGGGAAGATTCCTTTCGCCCATAGTTTTGCTTCTTTTGCCACAAGGCGCTGCTTCGATCAGATTTTTCTTTCGTGCGGTTATGCAAAGCTTAATGTCAGGATTACCGGAAGCGATCCGGGTGTCACGGCGGCATTTAACGGCGGAACTCACATGCCCTTTGAAGATATGGGGATATTGAGGAATATTCCCGATATAACGATCCTGGAACCAGTTGATACCGTAATGCTAAAGAATCTGTTGGAACAGCTGGTTGAACCCTACGGGGTGTTTTATATCCGTCTTCTCAGGAGAAACCCAATAAGGATCTATGAGGAAGGTTCAACATTTGAGATAGGGAAAGGAGTCCAATTGAAAGACGGAAAGGATGTTACCATTTTTGCTACCGGAATTATGGTAGCTGAGGCCTTAAAAGCAGCTGAATCTCTGGCACAAGAAGGAATATCGGCCAGGGTTGTAAATATATTTACCTTGAAACCAATTGATAAAGAAATGATTATTAAGTGTGCGGAAGAAACGGGCGCGATTGTTACTGCGGAGAATCACAGTATAATAAACGGACTGGGCTCGGCGGTGGCTGAGGTGCTTGTAGAGAGCGTACCGGTTCCCATGGAAAGAATAGGGGTAAGGGATCTGTTCGGAGAAGTCGGATCGGTGGATTATTTGATTGAGAGGTTTGAGATGACCTCCAGCGATATTGTTGCAAAGGTTAAAAAGGTGCTTGAAAGGAAGAACAGGAGGTGTTAAATTGATCATTCGGCAGAAAGGACCTTTTGGAGCCGGTTATACTCGGATTACTGGTATAGATGATAAGGAACACAATACAATGATGGATTTTGGAATTTTGAAGCTGCTGAAAGGACAGGAGGAGCTCGACTCTGAAGACAAGGAGCGGGCTTATTTGCTGATAAATGGAGAAGTTAAGCTGGAATGGGAAGAGCAGGAGAAAGTAATAAAGCGGGATTCATTTCTTGATGAGGAACCCTGGTGTTTGCATGTACCTGCAGGACAGGGGGTTAGAATCACTGGGCTCTCCGATGAAGCTGAAATAGCGGTGACAAAGACATATAATGAGCGCAGGTTTAGTCCCATGCTTTATTCACCTGACGAGTGCAGGGTTGAGGAATTCGGCAAAGGCACTGCAGTGGGGGAAACATCTACAAGAATTGTGAGAACCGTATTTGACTATTCCACCGCTGATTATGCAAATCTTGTAGTTGGTGAAGTCATTAATTTCCCGGGCAAATGGTCAAGCTATCCCCCCCATTACCATCCCCAGCCGGAAATATATTTTTATAAATTTTATCCCGAGCAGGGCTTTGGGTATTCTGAATGCGGTGAGGATGTTTTCAAGGTCAGAAACAACGATACAGCCATAATAACGAATCAGGTCACCCATTCACAGGTTGCTGCTCCGGGGTATGCCATGTATTATATCTGGGTTATAAGAAACCTGGAGGATGATCCTTTTGATGAGAGGATCTTTGTACCCGAACACAAGTGGTTATTGGCTGAAGATGCAAAGGTATGGCCCGATTTATAAGTATAGATGGATAAAGGGGGTAGTTAAATATGAAGACCGTTAGGCTTACAATGGCACAGGCTCTCGTTAAATTTCTTGATAACCAGTATGTGGAATTTGATGGTGTAGAGCAGAAGTTTGTTAGGGGTATCTTTACCTTGTTCGGACACGGAAATGTTTTGGGATTGGGTCAGGCGCTGGAACAGGAACCCGGTTCTTTAATCGTACACCAGGGCAGGAACGAGCAGGGGATGGCCCATGCGGCTATGGGCTATGCAAAACAGAAGCATAGGAGGCAGATATACGCCTGCACTTCATCCGTAGGGCCGGGGGCTGCAAATATGGTGACTGCGGCAGCTACAGCAACTGCCAATCGCATTCCGGTGTTATTCCTGCCGGGGGACACATACGCATCCCGACAGCCGGATCCGGTGCTACAGCAGATCGAACATTACCACGATGTCAATATCACGACTAACGATGCTTTCCGCGCTGTCAGCAGATATTGGGATCGAATCAGCCGTCCCGAACAGCTTATGACAGCCATGATAAATGCCATGAGGGTGTTGACCGATCCGGCAGATACCGGAGCTGTTACCATTGCTTTGCCTCAGGATGTGCAAGGTGAAGCCTACGATTATCCGGTGGACTTTTTTAAAAAGCGAATACACCGGATAGAGAGAAGACCCCCAACCGACGAAATGATCAGGGATGCTGTTGAACTGATAAGGACCAAGAAAAAGCCGTTGCTCATATGCGGAGGAGGAGTAAGATACTCGGAGGCTGCAGATGCTTTCAGGATATTTGCGGAAGAATTCAATATCCCCTTTGGTGAAACTCAGGCAGGGAAAAGTGCAATAACATGGGATCATGAGCTGAACCTTGGCGGTATAGGGGCCACCGGGAACCTTGCAGCTAACTCAATTGCAAAACAGGCCGATTTGATTATCGGAGTGGGAACCCGATATACGGATTTTACTACTTCTTCCAAGTGGTTATTCCAGAATCCGGATGTAGATTTCATAAATATAAATGTGGCGGAGTTTGATGCTTATAAATTGGATGCTGTAAAGATTGTCGCCGATGCGAAAATTGCTCTCGAAATGCTGACTAAAGAATTGCGAAAAATAGGCTACAGATCATCTTATACCACCGAAATAAAGGAAGCAAGGGACAGATGGAATCGGGAGCTGGAGCGCCTATATAATCTAAAATATACCGGGGATGGGTTTAAGCCGGAAATAGCGGGGCATATCGATCATGTAATAGAAGAGTTTGGAGAACTAACAGGCTCATATTTGACTCAGACAAGGGTATTGGGCATATTGAACGAGATGCTGGATGAGAACGCAATTGTTGTAGGCTCTTCGGGAAGCCTGCCCGGGGATATGCAGCGTTTATGGAGGGCAAGAAAACCCAATACCTATCACATGGAATATGGTTACTCGTGTATGGGATACGAGGTTAATGCTGCATTGGGCGTAAAGATGGCCTGCCCCGACAGGGAAGTGTATTCCTTCCTTGGAGATGGATCGTACATGATGCTACATTCCGAACTGTCCACTTCGATACAGGAAGGGATGAAGATTAACTTACTGGTATTCGATAATATGTCTTTTGGCTGTATAAACAATCTGCAAATGGGCAACGGAATGGGCAGTTTCGTGACGGAATTCAGATATAGGAACCCTAAAACAGGAAAGCTGGATGGCAGGCTGATGACTATAGATTTTGCCAAGAATGCGGAGAGCTACGGCTGTAAGGCCTATACGGTGCGAAATGAAGAGGAGTTAAGAAAAGCTGTAGAGGACGCAAAAAAGCAGAGGGTATCAACTTTGATCGATATTAAGGTTCTCCCCAAGACCATGACCCACGATTATGAGTCCTGGTGGAGGGTGGGCGTTGCTGAAGTGGCTGAAAAAGAGAGCATTGTTAAGGCTTCCGAAGCTCTACAGCGGGAACTGGATAAAGCCAGACGGTATTAAAACTGATTTCCTCGATAAGTCTGACGCTTACAAAGCCAAATCTCTAATCATTGGATTTATTTAAAAAACATAATATTGATAAGAATAGGAGGCAAGCATGTTTGATAAAGGGAAGGTGAAACTGGGTATTGCTCCCATAGCATGGACAAATGATGATATGCCGGAACTGGGAGCGGAGAATACCTTTGAACAATGCATTAGCGAAATGGCTCTTGCAGGATTTGCCGGCACCGAGATAGGAAACAAATATCCCAAAGATCCGAAAGTTTTGAAAAGAGCTCTGGATCTCAGGGGTTTGACGGTATGTAATGCATGGTTTAGCGCTTATTTTACAACTAAACCTCTGAAAGAAACGGTTGACGCCTTTATAAAGCAAAGGGATTTTCTATATGAAGTAGGAGCAAGGGTCATAGGAGCTTCGGAGCAGGGGCATAGCATTCAGGGGCTAATGGATATTCCAATCTTTGACAGAAAACCCCATTTCAACGAAGATGAATGGAAAAGGCTTGCAGATGGGCTTAATGAGTTGGGAAGATTGGCCAGGGAGAAGGACATGACATTGACATATCATCATCATATGGGGACGGGTGTTCAGACATTGGAGGAGATAGACAGACTTATGGATATGACCGAACCGGATTATGTTTTTCTTTTGTTTGATACGGGGCATCTTGTCTTTGCCGGCGAAGATCCTGAATTTGTATTAAGGAAGTATGTGAATAGAATAAAACATGTTCATCTGAAGGATATCAGAAAGGAAGTACTGGTTCAGGTTAAGCGGGAGGGTTGGAGTTTCCTTAGGGCGGTGAAAGAGGGAGTGTTCACGGTGCCAGGAGACGGTATGATAGACTTTGCTCCCCTATTCAACATACTTGCTGAAAATGACTATGTGGGCTGGTTTGTCGTTGAAGCTGAACAGGATCCGGCCAAAGCTAATCCTTTCGAATATGCACTCAAAGCACGGAATTATATCAGGGAGAAAGCGGGCCTTTAAAATGATGAAGACACCGGATTACAGGAGGGGGGAATGAGGATATGGAAAGAAAGATTAAATTGGGAGTTATCGGGGCCGGGAGAATTGGTAAACTTCATGCGGAAAACATAATATTCAGTATTCCCAACGCTGAATTAAAAGCCGTTGCAGATATATACACGGATAGAATTAAGAACTGGGCTCATGGACTGGGCATAAAAAATGTTTATTCCGACTATAGGGAAATTTTGGAAGACCCTGAGATTGATGCGGTGATGATCTGTTCATCCACCGATACCCATGCCCAAATAATCATTGAAGCTGCTGAGGCAGGAAAGCATATATTCTGTGAAAAACCCATAGATTTTGATGTTGACCACATATATCAAGCCCTTGATGCTGTGGAGAAAGCAGGGGTAAAATTACAGATTGGGTTTAACAGGAGATTCGATCACAACTTCAGGAAAGTTCAGGAGCTTGTTAAAGAGGGGAAGATTGGAGAGCCCCACATAATAAAGATCACATCCAGGGATCCGGCTCCTCCACCAATTGAATATGTCAGGGTATCGGGCGGAATTTTTCTCGATATGACCATACACGACTTCGATATGGCAAGATATCTGTCCGGAAGCGAGGTTGTGGAAGTATATACCAATGCCGCGGTTCTCGTTGATCCCGCCATAGGAAAGGAGGGGGACGTGGATACGGCTGTGATCACGCTTAAGTTTGCCAACGGTGCCCTCGGGGTTATTGATAACAGCAGAAAGGCTGTATACGGCTATGATCAGAGGGTTGAAGTATTTGGTTCAAAGGGCTGTATAACGGTTTCCAACGATACCCCCACTTCAGCGGTTTTGAGTACCGAAGACGGAGTACTTAGCGATAAGCCAAAGTATTTCTTTTTGGAGAGATACAAGGATTCATTCATAGAAGAGGTGAAGGAATTCGTTGACAGCATTATTAATGACAGGGAACCTCCTGTAACCGGGATTGACGGTCTGAAGCCGGTATTAATTGCATTGGCCGCAAAAAAATCCTGCGAAACCGGTATGCCTGTAAAGGTAGAATAAGCGGTGTATTTTTTCGGCTATTTAGCAGAGGAGCGATTGGAATGGAGTTTAAGCTTGCTTTTGGAAAAACTACATTGGATTTGGAACTCGATGAAAAAAATTTTCTTAGTGTTCTTAAGCCCAATCCCGTTAACGTTCAAGTATCCGGCATAGAGGAAGTAAGACGTGCCCTTGGGAATCCAATCGGTACCAAGAGGTTAAGGGATATTGTAAGACGGGGCGAAAGAGTCGTAATAATCACAAGCGATATAACCAGACCCATGCCAAGCAGTCTGGTTTTGCCGGAAATCCTGAAGGAATTGTTTGCGGCCGGTGTTGAGGTCAATGACATAAAAATAGTGTTTGCTTTGGGAAGTCATAGAAGGCATACCGAAGAGGAGAAGCGATATTTGGCAGGGGATGAAGTATATTCAAGGATCCAATGCATCGATAGCGATCCTGATGACAGCGTACGGATGGGTGTAACATCCGGCGGCACCCCGGTAGATATATTCAGGGTAGTGGCCGAGGCCGACAGAAGGATATGCCTGGGCAATATCGAATACCATTATTTTGCCGGATATAGCGGGGGAGCTAAAGCTGTAATGCCAGGAGTGTCAACAAGACAGGCAATACAGGCAAATCACAGCAAGATGGTTATGGAATGGGCAAAGACCGGCGAGCTGGAACGCAATCCGGTGAGGCTGGATATAGAAGAGGCCATATCATTTGTACCTATAGATTTTATATTAAATGTTGTATTGGATGAACATAAGAATATTATTAAGGCCTTTGCGGGGCACTATATCAAAGCCCATCGGGAGGGCTGTAAATTTCTGGATGAACTATATAAGGTCAAGGTCGATAAACAGGCTGACATAGTTGTTGTTTCTGCAGGCGGTTATCCCAAAGATATAAACCTCTATCAGGCCCAGAAAGCGCTGGATAATGCAAAGCACGCAGTCAGAAAAGCCGGGATAATAATACTGGTGGCAAGTTGTAAGGAAGGTCTTGGGGAAAAGGTCTTTGAAAAATGGATAATGAAATCGACCACACCGTACGATATGATAGAGGAAATCCAAAGGAATTTTGAACTTGGGGGACATAAAGCAGCAGCTATTGCCATGGTCCTGAAAGATAATGATGTTTACCTTGTATCTGAATTGAAAGAGGAATTGGTGCGAAAAGCATACTTGAAACCGTATTCAGAGCTGCAAACGGCTTTTAACGATGCTCTGAACAAGTTGGGCAATGACAGCAAGGTCATCATAATGCCCTATGGGGGTGCAACCCTGCCGGATGTGGAGTCTGATTAACAGGATTTTTTTGATGCGTTTAAGGCAATTTCATGATAAAATATCGACATATGTTTTATATCTGATTTGGAGGATTATTATATGAAGCTAAAGTTGATAAGCTGTGATGTATTTATACGAAGCGTTTGTCAGGAAATTGCCTTAACCGGCCACATAGTGGATCCCGAGTTCACACCATTGGGAGCCCACGAAAATCCCAATACATTAAGGGATATGATACAGAGTAAAATTGATCAGGCGGAAGGCAAGGGATACGATGCTATTTTGCTGGCTTACGGTTTGTGTGGAAACAGCGCGGTAGGTCTTAAGGCCCGATCCATTCCATTGATCATTCCAAGAGCTCATGATTGTTGTACCATTTTATTGGGTTCCAGGCAGAGGTTTCTGGAATGCTTTAAAGATAATTTAAGCGGACGATGGAGTTCGGTTGGATACATGGAAAGAGGAGCTTCGTACCTTCATGATACGGATACCGGCAAGCTTCTTGGCCTGAATAGGGAATACGAGGAGTATGTGAGGTTATACGGGAAGGAAAATGCTGATTTTATATGGGAGACCCTCCATCCCAAGGATACAAATACCGAACTCATCTATATTGAAACACCGGGGCTGGAACACCTGGGTTATCTTGAAAAATTTGAGAAAGAAGCCAGTAAGGAAGGAAAGACCGTTCTGGTATTGCAGGGCGATACCAAATTGATTCATGGATTGCTTCATGGCAACTGGGATGAAGAGGAATACCTGATAGTATTCCCCGGAAAAACCATCAAAGCGATATATGATCACGAAAAGATATTTTGCGCTGGTGAATAGTCCGAATGGAACCTATTCATTCGGGCTTTCGACTGATAAATGGCAGACAGCTGCGCTGCTTTTAAGCCCAAATGGAACAGCCAAGTGATCATTCGGTGTACTTTCTGTAGTCTCTGGGGGACATCCTCTTTTCCTTATAGAAATTGCGGCTGAAATGGTTAGGAGAACTAAAGTTGAGGGAGTACGCAATTTCTGTGATGGACTTGTCAGTGGTCCTTAAGTATTTGCAGGCTTGGTTGATTTTCATTTTATTGAAATAGTCCCTGATGGTCATACCCGTTTTCTGTTTAAAGTAAGTGCATATATAAACGGGATGGTAGGTTAAATGGTCGGCCAGATCCGAGAGCGAGTACTTTTCATGGAGGTGATTTTTAAGATACTCGATGATTCGATTAAGGAGAACGTCATCTTTATTGCTATTTTCTGATGCCTCATTGCTTGATGATGAAAAAATAGTATAAATATCCCAGAAAAACTTGGCGAATCTATTGTATATATTCCTGTTGTTCCAAAAAGGATCGTTCTGCCACATATATATTATATTATCGTAGAACTCTTTCGAAGTGCCGGTAAAATCTGTAATGACCGTCATAATTTCATCCCATATATCTTTATTAAATTGGAAGTAAATATCGTCTATGTTAAAGTCAAACAGCTGATCCAAACGGGCTAATTCTGCGAATTTCTCTATTTCTTCTACGACTTCTGCATTGTCGTAGACATCAGAGTATGGATCAATGTTAAGTGTTCTGTATTGAGAAATAGGCAGCAGATAGAAATTATAGGTGAAATAAAGCATTCCTGTTTCATGCTCCGATGATAGAATATGTTTTTCATTGGGGTGGATAATGAATACATCCTTTTCGTTTAGGATATATTTTCCATTGTCATTTTCAAAATAGCCCCTACCCCTGATTACGAACATGATATGATAGACCGGGTGAATATGCGGATAAGAACGAAATCCCCTCCTTATAAGCGTATAATTGGCGCAAACAGGGATGAGGCGATATTCGGTTTTGTCGTTTTTAGAACCAAATATGATATTCATACCCCTATTATATAATGACAATGTCGGGAGTACAAGGGGTCGGAGAATTATGTGCCAGAGTTCCAGAATTCACATTGAAAACTATATGCAGGCTAACCGGACAAAAAAAGGGGGGAACATAAACTTTTATATTTTTGCAGGAGATCCAGCTGTGGTTCTATAATTAATAATACTGAGCATTGGTAACCCCTTTAAAAACCTGTCATAAAATACTGCAATAAGTTAAAATATGGAGGTGGAATGAATGTCAGTCGCAAAAAGGGATAGGGACATATTGCGGGAGTTGGGAAAGCAAATCGCTGAAATAGCAGCACTTCCGGTACAACAGGAAACCATAAAAGCATGGAAAGCTCTCAACAGCCTTAAGCCTGTCCGCCCCATGGTAATGATAGATCAGATACCATGGCATGAGATGGATGTGGATGGTGAGCTGGTTTTACAAACCGAAGATGATTTCTGCAGAGGCATTGAGACGGAACTGAGAAGAAAACTATATGCCTGGAAGCATATGCGGGCAGATATGGTAATCGAACCTTATATTGACGTATCAAAGGTTATAGGAGGAGCGGATTTAGGGATACGGCCCCTGGAAAAAACGGCGGTACTGGATCCTAACAATAACGTTGTGGGGCATCAGTATATCGATCAGCTGACAACTGAGGAGGATCTTGAGAAGATAAAAATGCCACAGATATATTTGGATGAAAAGGCAACCGCCGAGTTGGAGGAGAAGGCTCATGAGATATTTGATGGGATCCTGGAAGTACGAATGCAAGGGATGTTCCCCAGCTTTGCTGTGTGGGATCGAATTGTAGAATGGCATGGCGTTGAGAATTCACTTATAGACCTTATTGAGAGGCCCGGGTTTATACACAAGATTTTGTCCAGAGTTACCGATGCGTATCTTTTGATGCTTGATCAATTGGAGAAGCAAGGTTTATTGGGATATGGACAGGGGACGATACACTGCTCGGGGGCATATACCGATGAATTGCCTGCTGCGGATTTTGATCCTAAGCGCCCCAGGGCAAAGGATCTTTGGACGTGCGGAATGGCGCAGATCTTTTCGACGGTATCACCGGCCATGCATCAGGAGTTTGAGCTGGATTATGCAGAAAAATGGTACAAAAGGTTTGGCCTTGTGTACTATGGATGTTGTGAGCCCCTGCATAATAAATTAGATATAGTCAGAAAAATACCCAACTTAAGAAAGATATCCATGAGTCCCTGGGTGGATCAGGAAAAGGGAGCGGAGAAAATCGGACCGGATTTTGTATTCTCACGGAAGCCCAATCCGGCATTTCTTGCTGGTGATAGCTGGGATCCTGCGGTTGTAGAGGAAGATCTGCGAAAGACCTTGGAAATATGCACGCGCAATGATTGTCCGGTTGAATTCATATTAAAGGATATAAGTACCGTCCGTTATCAGCCCCAAAGGCTCTGGCAATGGGCGGATATAGCTATGAAAGTGGTGCAAGGCTAGCTGGCAACTGAAAATGTTTAAATATTTTACATTGGTTCTTTTGATAGCCATGAGTATCATTGCCCATTTATAAATTTTAGAAGAATTGTAACGCGGACACTTAATTTTTGGTATAATAGTCATAGGCCTCGGCCTCCGTTTGGAGTAATGGGTTTTTCCAATGACGCTATTATACCTTAAGGAGTCCGAGGCTTCAATTTTCATTTAACTTAACGGAACGAGTAAACTACGAAGGAGGCTCAGCATGAATTCAAGAGAAAAAATTAAACGCATCTTTAGCCGGACTTCGCAAGGAACCATCGGTTTCTGGACAGGGAATCCCCATTCTGATACCCGAAAAATATATTTGGAGAAGTTAGGCATGACTGATATGGAGGAGTTTTTTCAGTATCTCAACGATGACTGCCGCTGGATTACCGCAGATCGGGCCTACAAACATCCCGAAGGGAAGCCTATTTTTGATATTTACGGAGGACGTGAGAAAAAGGCTCATGGAGAGGGAGGCTATTTTGCTAACTGCGAATCCATTGAGGACGTTGAAAAATTCCCCTGGCCTAATCCTGATTACCTGGATTTTCAGGATGTTTTGGAGGAAGTGCGCAGGCATTCGGATAAGGGGGTATTTACCGGTTTTTGGAGCCCTTTTTTCCATATTGTCGCTGATTTTTTCGGTATGGAGAACTATTTTTTGAAGATGTACACTCATCCGGAGGTCGTTGAGGCGGTCACGGAGCATGTGGTTAACTTTCTGGTTGAAGCCAATGATCGTTTCTTTGCCGCTCTGGGAGATGATGCGGATACCTTCTTTTTTGGCAATGACTTTGGCACCCAGCTGGATCTTTTAATATCACCTCAGCTATTTAAGCGTTTTGTTCTGCCTGGTTTTAAAAAGCTTATAGATGTAGCTAAAAAGCACAACAAAAAAGTGTTATTGCATTCCTGCGGATCGATATACAAGGTCATTCCTCTGCTTATTGATGCGGGCGTAGATGCACTTCATCCTTTGCAGGCTAAAGCGGCCAACATGGATGCCCAAACCCTTGCCCGGGAATTCAAAAACCACATTGCTTTTGTCGGAGCGGTGGACACCCAGGAGCTGTTGATAAAAGCAACGCCGCAGCAGATCAAGGATGAGGTGCGACGGCTTCGCGATCTTTTGGGCCCGAATTTGATAATAAGTCCGAGCCACGAGGCCATATTGCCCAATGTTCCTCTGGAGAATGTGATAGCTATGGCGGAAGCTGCAAGGGAGTAGAAGGTATCGATCAGCCTGACCACTGGAACCTTCTTTGTTGGTTATGCTTTATTGATGGCTTGGGCATTACCTGTGGTTAATGTGAATTGCTGGCTTTCTGCAAATAGGGCAACACAACAAGTAGAAAGGGGATCATAATGAGTGATAAAGCTATTAAAAGAAGGTTAAGGCGTTCGGAGAGTTTTTTGGGCATTCATTTTGATTTTCATGCCGATGATGATTGTACCGAGATTGGTAAAAATACTACCCGGGAAATGATTGAGAATATAATCAAAAGAGTAAAGCCGGACTATATACAATGCGATTGTAAGGGACACAGGGGTTTGTCAAGCTATCCTACAAAGGTTGGAAATCAGGCACCCGGGATTATAGGTGATCCTCTCAAAATTTGGCGGGATGTTACTGCGGAATACGGTGTCGCCCTTTATATGCATTATTCGGGGGTATGGGATACCGAAGCGATAAAGCATCACCCTGAATGGGCGCGGATAGATGAAAACGGTAACATTGATCCGAATAACACGTCCACCTTTGGACCTTATGTGGATGAACTGCTTATTCCCCAGCTAAAGGAGCTTTCGGATGAGTATGGAGTGGATGGCGTATGGGTGGATGGCGAGTGTTGGGCAACCTGCCATGATTACAGAGAAGAAGTGATAAGGGCATTTATGGAGAAGACGGGGATAACCGAGATACCGCGAAAACCTGAAGACCCTTATTATTATGAATATAGCGAATTCTGCAGGGAAGCCTTCAGAAGGTATTTAAAACACTATGTTGAGGAGATGCATAAGCATAACCCCAACTTTCAGATAGCAAGCAATTGGGCATACAGCTCCTTTATGCCCGAACCTGTAAACATTGATGTGGATTATATATCGGGAGATTATACCTTACAGAACAGCGTTAATTCAGCCCGTTTTGAAGGGCGGTGCATGGCACCCCAGGGTAAACCGTGGGATCTAATGGCCTGGGCTTTTGGTGGGCGGTTTAAAGAAGCTGTATGGTGTACAAAGACTCCAGTTCAGCTGATGCAGGAAGCGGCGATTGTTCTGTCGCTGGGCGGGGGTTTCCAAGCTTATTTCAGGCAGAAGCGGGATGGTTCGATAAGCGATTGGGAAATGGGAGTGATGGAAAAAGTAGCCGAATTCTGTCGTGCACGTCAAAAAGTGTGTCATAAGGCGAAAGCTGTGCCCCAGATAGCCCTTTTGAATTCGAGTGCCGACTACTACAGAAAGTGCAAAAGACTTTTTTCACCATGGCATGGTGAGTTTATTCCGATTCAGGGGATTTTGAGGAATTTGCTGGAAAACCAATATTGTGTGGAGATTTTGTCAGAACATCATCTGAATGATAAGATGGATGAATATCCGCTTATCATTGTGCCGGAATGCAGGTATCTGGAACAGGACTTTATACAAAAGCTGACTGAATATGTGAGGAACGGAGGGAATTTGCTGGTAATAGGGCCGACGGCAGCAGCACTGTTTGAAGAACAGCTGGGTATAAGGCTGGAGGGTGAGGTACAAAGTGAAGCGGTAAAATGGTTGAGCTATAAAGGCTTTATGTCAGGTTTTAAGACCGATTTTCAGAAAGTAACGTTAAAAGAAGGGGTAAAAGCCATAGGTAAGTTATACGATGATAATGACACAAAAGGCAAATATGACATTGCTGCGTCTAAAAATAATTATGGAAAAGGGAAGATTGCCGGAATTTATATGAACATAGGGGAGAGGTATGTTAAAGCAGCCACTTCGTTGTCAAGGGAATTTTTAGGTGGCATTGTAGGGGAGCTGTTTCCTGAACCTGTGGTTAGGGTATGGGGTTCTCATAATGTTGATGTAACGCTGAACAGGACAGCAGATGGGAGGCTGGCAATAAATCTTGTTAATACATCGGGGCCACATGCTGATGAAAATGTTTATGTATATGATGAGGTACCGCCTGTAGGTCCGCTATATGTATCAGTACGCGTGGGGGACCGGAAACCATCCAGGGTTACACTGGAGCCGTACGGGAGAGAGCTGCCGTACATATGGGAGGATGAATGCGTAAAAATTGTTCTGCCAAGGCTCGAACTGCATGACATTATTGTAATA
>LSQX01160357.1_pt1 | contig 33630 bp, 22 predicted proteins | sample 654561 | NCBI WGS metagenome assembly LSQX01 (sample SAMN04489861, study PRJNA283612) | anaerobic digester metagenome | isolation source: 4 biogas reactors fed with cattle manure at either 37C or 55C with and... | place: Denmark: Kongens Lyngby | collected 2014 | reverse complement strand
TTCCCTTTCATTATTACCCTCCTAATGGGATTTTTTTGCTCGATTTAAGCCCGACAGAATCCGTGCGAACCTCGCACGGACCCTGCTCAGGCAGGTATTTTCCGGTTTCCGGCCACAGAAACTTCGACCCGATCGTAGTTCAATCGCGGCTAATACCTCTACAAGTAGGTTTACCATGAGATAGCCCACCTGTCAACATGTATTTTATCAGGAGAGTATAGATTCTATTATTTTAGTGCGCTATATTTTGTTGTGATTATTGTTATATTCGGATTTCGCGAGGATCATACACGGAGAATGGCTGATAGCACTATAATATATATCACGTTTTATTCATCAGTTTTCGGCTTAGTCACTGGTCGTTGGCGCAAAGCGGGGCTGGAGGTAACTGCCGGGAGGCTCCCGGATAGCAGGTGACTATATATCGTCGTTTATGTTATTCTTAGCCTGATTACGGTCATATATACTCTGTATCGGACACAATGACTACAATGGCCTAGCGTTTGCGCCGCGGCGGCAATTTACTAATCACTGCTCATCAGGAATATAAATTATTTCACACCGCATAAATAGTTGCTGCTCCCGACGAAAATCTCGAAGGGAGCAGGCAAAATCAGACTATGCAGGTGTCTGCAGGGGCGCCCCGAAGGGCTTTGATCTTTTTGGTCAACGCGGGCAAAACCTCAAAGAGATCGCCGACGAAACCGTGGGTGGCTATATCGAAAATGGGGGCTTCAGGGTCTTTGTTTATGGCGATAATCACATCGGCGCTCTTCATCCCGACCTGGTGCTGCACCGCGCCGGATATCCCACAGGCGATGTAAAGCTTAGGGCAGACTGTTTTGCCGGTCTGGCCTACCTGATGAGCATACGGAATCCAACCAGCATCGACCGCCGCCCGGCTGGCGCCGACCGCCGCTCCAAGTTCGGCGGCCAGTTCGCGAATCATCTCAAAACCCTCCGGCCCGCCAAGCCCGCGACCACCGCTTATTATAATATCGGCATCGACCAGATTGACCTTCTCGCCGAGGGTCTCTACGAACTCGATAAACTTCGAGCGAGAGCTGAACAGAGTCGGTTTGGGGGCGAGCTTGATGACCTCAGCGGCGCCTTCGCAGCGTTTGGCGCTGGTCGGAAACACCTTATGCCGAACCGTCGCCATCTGCGGACGAGTATAGGGGCACAAAATAGTAGCCATAATGTTGCCGCCGTAGGCTGGTCGAGTCTGATGCAACAGCCCATCCTCGCCGATCTCAAGACCGGTGCAGTCTGCAGTCAACCCCGTGTAAAGCTGAATCGCTACGCCGCTCATAAAACTTCGCCCGGTTGTAGTGGCTCCGGCGAGCACGATCTCCGGTTTATAATCCCGCATAACATCGGTCAGCACCCGGCAGTAGCGCTCCGAATCGTAAACCGCAAGCTCGGCGGCTTCATAAACATATACCTTATCGACCGGATACGACGCCAGTTCTTCAACCGCATCAGCGAGTTGGTCACCAAGGATGACCACGCTCAGCTCAGTGCCGCGATCCTTTGCCAACTGTCCACCGATGTTAATCAATTCGAAGACCACCGGAGCGACTTTGCCGTCGCGCTGCTCACCAAACACCCAGACTCCCTTATACTTGTCAAGGTCTTCGGCGGCCTGCTTTTCTATCTCGATAGTGATTGCTTTGAATCGGCATGCGCTGACACAAGCCCCACACAATGTGCATTTTTCCAAGTCGATGACGGCGAGCTTATCTTTGACTTCAATCGCGCCTGTGGCACACGACTTCACGCACAGCGTGCAGCCATTACATTTGGTCGGATCAACAAAAATCGACATCTTAAACCACCTCCAGGCACTTCAGCGTGTCGTAGAGCTTGTCCACAAGCTCCGGCGCCTCGCCGGTTATCTTCTCCCCACCCTCTCTGCAAGGCGGAGTCATAATTTTGACCACTTGAGTCGGAGATCCGAGAAGCCCGACTTTATCTTCTGGGGTTTGTAGTTCCTCGGCCCCCCATTTGGTTATCTGTGCTTTTTTTGCCGCCATCTTTCCGCGCAGTGAAGCCGTTCTCGGCTCGTTGATCTCTTTGACCACAGTACACAGCGCCGGCAGCTTCAACTCCACGGTTTCGTAGCCTTCTTCGATCAATCGTTTGGCGACCATTTTTCTGGTATCTATAGACCTGATTTCGGCTATATAGGCGGTCTGGGCCATATCTAGATGGACTGCGATTCCCGGGCCGACCTGACCGGTATCTCCATCAATAGCCTGCATGCCGCAAAAGACGAGGTCAGGCTCGATTTTCTTTATTGCCATTGCAAGCACATAGCTCGTGCACCACGTGTCGCTGCCCGCAAAAGCCCGGTCACTGAGCAGGATAGCTTCGTCTGCTCCCAGTGAAATCGCCTCTCGCAGGGCATCTTCGGCCTGCGGCGGGCCCATACTAATCACGGTTACGGTAGACTCCTCCCCTGCTTCCGCCATTTTCTCCTTAGTTCGAATCGCTTCCTCCAAGGCATAAAGATCGAACGGGTTGATCTGCGTCTCGACCCCCTCCCGGACCAGAGTGTTGGTCTCGGGATTGATCTTTACTTCGGTGGTACCGGGGACTTGTTTAATGCAACAACATATCTTCAAAATAGCTCACCTTCAAAGACTTGCGATAAAATAGACCGAAAATCACTGCGGCCCAGGTAATTGTAACTGGTTTGCCTGCCCTTCGCAACCGCGCTCGCCGATGTGAGTTGCGGAGATAGCTTACCCCCTCATCCCCGCGGCTCACCTGTCGTGGGGGAGAGGGATATATGGTTCCACTCTTTCGACTCGTGGAGATCGACTGACGGGTTCCATGATGGTGGGATTTGAGTTACAATAAGGTGTCCTATGCCAAGGGTATCAATTATTGTGCCGGTATATTGTGCATCGGGAGAGCACGAAGATTTTCTGCGTGAAACGCTGTGTTCTGTGGCGGCGCAAAGCTTTCGCGACTGCGAACTTGTCATCGTTGACGATTGTTCACCGATTGATATACGGCCGATCGTTGAGTCGGTCGCCGATCTGCCCACGGTCAGGATTCTGCGGAATCAGACAAATTTAAGACATGCAAAATCGAGAAATGTGGGAATAAAGGCGGCAGAGGGGCAGCTTATCGCTTTTCTCGATCACGACGATATATGGCTGCCCGAGAAACTTGCGCGACAGGTGGAGACGCTGGAGGCCAATCCCGATGCCGGAATGGTATTTTGTGATATGGAAGTCTTCGGACCGGACGCCGGCAGACTGCGTATTGATCAGAGGATCATTCCTGAAAGGCCGGATTTCTATTGGTTCGTGAGACACGGGAATTTCACGATCTCTGCAAGCGCTGTGATGGCGAAGCGGCGGTATTTACTCGACATCGGGCTGTTTGATAGCCGATATTCAACGTGTGACGACTTCGATGCGTGGCTTAAAATGCTGCTGGTCGCGCCGATTGTTCATATTCCCGAGAAGCTGGCTAAATATCGCCTGCACGGCGCAAACACCAGCTTTGCAGTCGACCGGTTGAATGACAACAAATTGTTGACTGCATTGATCTGGAAATATTGGAAGACTGCACCGTTAGCGACTCGTTTGCGCCTGCTGCCGAGGCTTGCGCGAAAGCTCGTGGGCAGGGTATATTTTGCAATAGAACAGCGTAGGCCGTTTTAGCAAAGAAAAGAGGGAATGATATGTCTGCTGGTTACAGTTCTGTGCTTATCACGGGCACAGAGTCGGATAATCCGTTTGCAATCGATATAGGGGTGTTTTGCGGACAGCTTACCGACATAGCCGACGTCATCTCCCTGAAAACATTTGCCAACACAGAGTTTTGCCCCAGATTCATCTCCGACGAAAAAGATATGGAAGCCATCGGCAACAAGCTTAGCGGTTCAACCGTCGTTATGGTCTCGACCGCCTCTAATACTCTATCCAGAAATGAACTGGCGATGCGCACTATGCTTGTGGCTCGAGCGGCCAAAGACAACGGTTCCAGAAAAGTGATTTTAGTGGAGCCGGATCTGTTTTTCAGCGCCCAGGACAGAGGGCCGCGGCCGGAGCATGGGCAGATGACGTTCGACAGAAGCCCGGCAGATTTCAAGAAATTCGACGGCCAGCCATTTACCAGTCGATTTTACGCCCAGGCGCTGACATTGGCCGGGGTCGACGCTGTCATTACGGTTCACAATCACTCGACGTCTGTGAAAAAGCTGTTCAGAGAAGTAATGCGAGGGGAGTTCGTCAATCTTAACCCGGCCGAAGTGTTCGCGGATTATATTCGCAACTCGGATGTCGCTCCGGGATTGGTGAGCGGAGCAGGGCTGCTGGTGTGTGCGCCGGATGCCGGGGCGAGAGAATTCGCCACACAGGTTTTCGACCACCTCCATGCTGATACTGCGGGTTTGCTGTATTTTGCAAAACAGCGGACCGATGAGCGTAATGTGTCGAGTATGATATCCCCGGAATCGCCCTGTCCGGTTGAATCGATCAAAGGCAAGGACGTGATCGTCTTCGACGACATGGTTCGTACTGGCAACACCATAAAGGAGTGCTGCCGGCTGCTTAAAGAAGCTGGAGCGGGACGGGTTGTGTTTTTTGTGACACATTTCTATTCATCCCCTGAGGTTCGGGAAACACTCGCCACTCAGGCGGTAGATGAGATCGTGACTACCAACACCATTCCGTCTATACTTAACCGCGACATGCAGGGCAGGCTGCGGCGCAAATTGACCGTTCTGAAGCTGGAAAAATGGATAGCGGACTACACAATGCGCTATATCGGTCAACAACCGAGCAAATTGGATGGGATCACTTACACTATAGATATGTCCTCCAAAAACCCTCGATGGAGGGTGGAAACAGATCATTTGATCAGGACCATCGATGTGCAGCCGGAGCTGGATTTTTCATCGCGCTCTGAAGTTTAGGTGATTAGCGCCAACATCGCATTCAAGCGCCGATATTCGTTTGCGGCCGGCAATGGGTGGATGCTATAATGCCGATAGACAAAAACGTTGACCGAGGTTTTTCAGGGAGTAGCGTGAAACGATGCTGATACGGATTCTGACTGGGGCGGTGGGCATTCCGCTCGCTGTCATCCTTATCTTCGTTCCACATGGCCTGCCGTTTGCTGTGGCGATGGGGGCCATCTCTGTGGCCGGAGTGATGGAGTTCTATAGAGGGGTTCGCAAGATAGGCGCTCGCCCAGTGGAATGGGCAGGGCTGCTTGCTGTGCTCTTTTTTGTATTTTCCGCTCGCACATTTCGTTATTCCGATGGAACGACCATCGGGGCAATTTTTCCCACCGCGCTTACTTTGCTGCTGATTTTATCGTTTTGCGTGGAGATGATTCGCAGCGAGCGCTCCCCGATTGTCAACGTTGGAACCACTGTATTCGGCGCCATATATGTCGGCTGGCTTATATCTCATCTCGTCGTTTTGCGAGGAGTTTGGCTGGAAGGACTGACAGTCGCTCCGAAGGTTGTGCAGATTGGGCAGTTCAAGCCGGAGGTAGGCGCGTGTCTGGTGATGATGACGTTCTTATGCACGTGGGCGTGCGATACCAGTGCGTATTTTTTTGGAAGGGCGTTCGGCAAGACCAAAATTGCCCCCAAGCTTAGTCCTAACAAGACAATTGAAGGCTCGATTGCGGGATTGGTCGGCACGGTGGTCGTAGCCATGCTTGCGGGTTGGGTGATACATCTGCCGTGGTATCATACTCTTGCGATGGGAGTAGTGTTTGGTGTGCTCAGTCAACTCGGAGATCTCTCCGAATCGTCGATTAAGCGCGAGCTTAAAATTAAAGATTTCGGCACTATCGTTCCCGGCCACGGTGGTATCCTCGATCGCTTCGACAGCCTCCTCTTCACAGGCCCGGCGGCATATTACTATACGGTGCTGTTTCTTCAACACTGGCCTAAGTAGCAAGTCCGGAGTTGCCTCGATTTTGCCGTTATGCCGGAAATTATTGTGGCGATGACACTTGGCGGCCTGGCGTGCTATAATGTGTCGGTTTTGGGCATAAACATCCCTGATGGAGAGGTGACATATATGTATATTGACGAAATCCGAGCGCGAGAGATTCTGGATTCTCGCGGCAACCCCACGGTTGAAGTAGAAGTATATCTAGAGGATGGTACGGTCGGCCTCGCGGCGGTGCCGTCCGGCGCGTCGACCGGCGCGTATGAGGCTGTCGAACTTCGCGATGGCGACAAGAGCCGTTTCCTGGGTAAGGGCGTGATGCAGGCGGTGCGCAACGCCAATGAGCTGATTGCACCCGAACTGATCAACAGACCTGTGACGGAGCAGGCATGGATCGACCAGACGATGATCGATCTCGACGGCACGCCGAATAAAGGCAAGCTCGGCGCAAACGCAATCCTTGGCGTGAGCCTGGCCTGCGCAAAAGCTGCCTCCGAAGGAATGTGCACTCCGCTGTATCGTTATCTGGGTGGAGTCAACGCTAAAGATCTGCCGGTTCCGATGATGAACATTTTGAACGGCGGGGCGCACGCGGATAACACGGTGGACATTCAAGAGTTTATGGTTATGCCGACTGGGGCGAGCTGCTGGGCGGAGGCGCTGAGAATGTGCGCTGAGGTTTATCATAATCTCGCCAAGGTGCTGAAAAGCAAAGGCCTGTCGACGGCGATCGGCGACGAAGGGGGATTTGCTCCGAATCTGACGACTTCCGAAGAGACAATCGAAGTCATTCTTGAAGCGATCACCAACGCGGGATACCGACCGGGTGAGCAGTTTCATATAGCGTTGGACTGCGCTGCTACCGAAATGTATAAGGACGGGGCCTATCACTTCGAGGGAGAAGGGGTGACTCGAACCACCGATGAAATGGTGGAATATCTCGCCGGGCTGGTGGAAAAATACCCGGTTATATCGATTGAGGACGGTATGTCTGAAGACGACTGGGACGGCTGGGTGAAGCTGACGGCACGCATCGGCGACAAATGCCAGATCGTGGGCGACGACCTCTACGTCACCAATACCGAGCGCCTGAAGAAGGGCATCGAGATGAAGGCCTCAAACTCGATTTTGATCAAAGTCAACCAGATCGGCTCGCTGACTGAGACCCTGGAGGCGATCGAGATGGCCAAGCGCGCCGGAATGACCGCGGTTGTCAGCCACAGATCAGGCGAGACCGAAGACAGCTTCATCGCTGATCTCGTTGTGGCGACCAACGCCGGACAGATAAAGACTGGCGCGCCGGCTCGCAGCGAGCGCGTGGCGAAATATAACCGCCTTCTTCGCATAGAGGAAGAGCTTGACCAGACCGCCAGATACCCTGGCCTGAAGGCGTTTTATAACCTCAAGAAGTAATTCCATCTGTGTGATCCCTCCGGGAGGTGTTCTCGGAGGGATTGTTTCATCGGCAGGCATCTGGTCTCTTGTAAAGCCCATTAGTGGATTTCCCGAAAAATCTGCACGAGATAAGTTCCTTACAAGGAGAGCCGTTATGAACTTTGATGCGATTACCCGCCGCGAATTTATTGCCTCAGCGGGATTAGGCGTTGCTGCCGCTATGCTGCCGTCTTTTGCCGCTTCGAACAAGCCCGCATACGCTTTGGAAGAATCCGGCACACACCCGTATAGGCCATATACACTGTCCCCATATGACAAGGGGATGATGATCGAAGACGCCTGGCCGACGATTTTTTTCGGCGATGAAACTATTGGCGAGATTAAGCGCAAAGTTGCGAAGTTGGATTGGGCGAAAAAAGCGGTGGCGCGAATGGTGAAAGAGGCGGAAGGGGTTATGCTCAAGGGACCTCAGCTTCCCGTAGAGCGGGCGGGCTGGCGGCATGATTTCTATTCTCGCGCTACTGGAGAGCACCTGTTGTATGATCCCGACTCGTGCGACAAATTTCTCGACCCGTCGACGGGCAAATACGAATATGATGAGGCTCAGCGCAGAGCGTGGGCGCTGCTGACCCACGAGCGAACATTTCGGATGATGCGCAGCGTGGGGGTATTGTATGGCGTAACGGGAGATGAGCGATATGCGAGCTGGATTGCCGATGGGATGCGCCAGGCTGTGGAATATTTCAAGCACGACGAATTTATGAAAGGCAGCGCGTTATATTTTCAGGCGCTGTATGACGCGGCCATATTGATGATCCTGGCTAATATTTTTAGCCTCACAAAAAACAGCAGCGCCTATAGCAAGCAGGATGTTGAGAACATTCGTGTTGGGATATTCGAGAAAGATATGGGCGAGATGCTTGATTTCCTGTCGAAGAACCCTGGCGGCAATATGTCTTGTTATGTCGCTGGGGCATTGGCGTGCTCGGGGCGGGTCTTCGAGCGTGACGATTGGACGAATGCGGCCACTGGGGAGTCGTCCGGGGCCAGAACGCTGCTTACCACAAGCTTATATCAAGACAAAGAGAAGAAAACCGACGGACTATGGCATGAGGGCACCATGTTTTATCATTTTTATTCGATGTGCCCATTGGTGACTGTGCGTGAGCAGGCGGTAAAGATGAACGATCCTATTATTAAGGATGCTGCTCTGTGGAGCCGATTCGAGGAGATGTTCGCTGCGCCGGTCGCGTTGGTTGATGAAAGGCTTCGACTGCCTTTGATTGGAGATCTCGGCGCGCCGAAGGTTATGAACTTAGCCGCATATCGACACCTGTATGAGTATGCGGCGGGGCAGATCAATTTTGAGCGTTTCGGGCCAATATTGGCGGCGATCTACGAGCGCAGCAAAGCGATGCGTGGAGAGATGTCGGCTTTGGCGTTTGGACCGGATTCGCTGCCGAAACCTGGGGGAACCCCGAAAAAGAGCACGCTTCTGCCCTGCGCGGAGATTGGAACGTTTCGCTGTGGTTCACTGCAAGTATTGTTCCGCGCGGGGAGATATCGCGGCGGACACGATCATCCGGATAAACTACAGATCACCCTCAGCGCATTCGGCCAGCCTATATCCCCTGATCTGGGAACACCCGGATATTCGATTTTGCCGATAGTGCAGCACTACCATCGAGCCACTGTGGCGCATAACACATTGTTCAGCGATGAGACGCACCTCAAAGGAACCTCTGTTCTCGAATGGCGTGGTGATGAGGAAAATCCGCGAGCGAGAGCAAGTGTGGTCGATGAGGGGGTGCGATATCAGCGAACGGTTTTCTTTTCGCCGCCATATGTTGTGCTGCTGGATGAGTATTCTTCAGACGACGATCATCGGTTCGGTTGGGCGTATCATTCGTATGGTAAGCTGAGTGTTGCGTCGCCAACCCTCGAAGGTGGGTCGAAAGAGCTGCTGGGGATGCCGGCTTTGCGGAGCGATGGCCCATTTTCTATGCTCACCGATCGATTCAGCGGGGCGACTTCCGGCTCGATTAGGGGTATTTGGAATGTGTCGCGGGCAATCAAGCTGCATTTGCTGTCGGTGGCAGACGCGCCTACTGAGGTTACTTGCTGCAAGTCGATAGGAAACCCGAACACGGATAATTTAGACTGCCTTATATTGCGCTCACCCGGCAAATCGCTGCGAATAGCGACTGTGCTGGAACCATCACGAGTTGACAGCACCCTCGAGTCGGTGAAATTCGAGGATATCTCAGTTGCGGTAGGGCTGAGGGGCGGGGGCAGACGGATTTACACGTGGGATTGAGCGAGTATGTAAAGTCGCCGTTTTCACGCCGCGCGAGTGGGTAATCTCGTATCGGAGGTGAGAAAATGAAAGCGCGTGAAATACTCGGCCTTGCAGCGATTGACTCCGAACGCGGAGATGCTTTGGGCAGTGTTAAAGGGTTCATCATCGATCTGGAAAAGAGATCGATTGTGGCGCTGGAGGTAAGTGGTGGTTTTCTGTCTTCGTCAAAAGTCTTGCCGTTCAACAATATCAAGGCGCTCGAACAGGATGTCGTAATGGTGCCTTCAGCTCACAGCTTCATCAACCGCCGCGACCTCGGGTTCACTGGGCTTACGGATCGCCTGACCGGGCGACAGGTGCTGACGGAGGATGGCAGGCGGCTTGGCGATGTGCGCGACTATTCCTTTGACGTGCAAAGCGGGGATATCACCACAATTACATTCGGGGTCGATAAAGAGGTGCTTGGGGGTCTATGGAAAACTGCCGGGGATGAATATGAAATATCGGCAAGTTATATCAAAACCTTGGGCGAAAATATAATAGTGGACAATTCTGTGCCTGAAGAGACCGGGATGAACAAAGCGGCGTGAATTGATTGATTCATAATCATGTATATCACAGGCGGCCTTGACGGGCTTGTTGCAATGATCTATCATCAGCATCATGATGATGGATATACTTGTGATGTTAGCGATGCTTGCGCCGGGCGGACACCCGCGGTTGTATCATGATCCCGCGTCTCTGACCCGTGCGATGGACAACGTGCAGCACGCTTCGTGGGCGCTGGCATATCGCGATTCGACGATTGCTGCGGCTGATAAGTGGGCAGCTAAGCCCTCCGCCGAGCTTAGAGCATTGGTCCCTGCGCCGGGATCGACGTTTGCTTATGGGTTCGATGGCTGCCCCTCGTGCGGCGCCAACTGGCCGTGGTGGGGCGCACAAATATCATCGTTCGATATGCCGGGCCGCGTCACCTGTCCGGAATGTCGTAAAGTGTTTCCCAACGACGATTTCCCGGATCCTGGGGGCGGTTGGCGCAATCCGGAAACCGGCAAGGTTTATTATACGGTGGGCTGTTATAACGCTTATGCCGCCCGGCAGATAAACTTAAACATACTGCCCAGCCTCGCTCGAGCTTATGCTTTGACTAAGGATCGCAAGTATTCCAACGCCGCTGCGGTTATATTTGATAGGCTGGCAGAGTTGTATCCGGTTTCAACGGTAGGATCTGCGGATTATCCGTCAAACCCCAATTCCGGCAGACTCGAGCAGCCCCAATATCAAGTCGCGCGGATTTTGGTCGTTCTCGCTAATGCGCTTGATTTGCTGTATGATAGCCCGGAATTTGGGGCGCCTTCGACCTCCGGCAAAGGCAGCGTTCGAGATCATATTAAAACGGCCATAATCGCAGATGGAGGCAAATATTGTTACGATATGGCGGCGAGGGGCTACTGTCGGCTCACCAATGGTCAGGCGGATTATATAAGAGGAACCCTGGCTGCAGGAATAATGACCGATAATAAGCTCTGGATCGACTACGCGATCAAGGGGCCTTATAACGTATATAATTTTCTGGATAATTGCCTCGACCGGGATGGTCAGAACTACGAGACCTCTATAGGCTACAGCGGGCATGCGATCGGCTTGTATCTTGATATGGCCGAGATGCTCTATCATCTGAGTACCGAGGAATATCCCGAGGGGATAAATCTCTACGAGCATCCCAAGTTCCAAAAAGCGCTCTCGGTTGCGATGGCTGATATTGACTGCTTCGGGCATTCCCCGCGTTTTGGGGATTCGGGGCCGGATTTCAGCGTGGTGAGCGACGATGCGCCGTTTTCTGCCAGAGATATGTTATGGGCGGAGCATTTGGCGGCACGCGCCAGAGACACTGAACAGTGGTCGGCGATGCGTAATGCAATAGCTCGAGGGGATGTTGAAGCGCGCCGAAACGAAAAGGCGATGAGCGGATCGCGATCATGGCTGACTTTTCACGCAAGCCCTGCCACAAAGACAAAAAAACGAGTCAACTTAGAACCACGAACCCTGCTGGGCGGACGAGGGGTGACAATTCTTCGCTCCGGCAAGGGATCAAGCGGCCGGGCAGCGCTGCTGCGTTATGGACCGTGCCTGAACCACGGCCATCGCGACGATCTCAATCTTAACTTTTTTGGCCTGGGACGAGAGCTGACCTACGACTTCGGTTATTATCTCGGCAGCGCACACGTCCAGGTCGGTTTGGCTAACACAACGGCAAGCCATAACCTCGTCGTGGTAAATGAGCAGAATCAGATGAAAGCAGGGAGCGGCGGCGATTTATATTTCTGCACTGATGCGGCTCCTGTTCGAGCGGTGGAAGCGTCATCGGAAGCTTGCTACGCATCGGAAAATGTAAAGACCTATAGACGGACGTTGGCTATGGTCGACATCGGAAAGGGTTCATATCTTGTCGACATATTCCGCACGGCTGGAGGAAACCAGCACGACTTGATGTGGCATTTCGCAGGGAAACAAGACTCTGTAACAGGCGCTGCTCTAGGAGAAGCGCAAAAAACCGGAAGCCTCGCCGGTGAAGATATAGATTGGGGTCGACACGTCGGCTCGTCGGGATATCTGCGAAACGCTCAGGACAAAGGCGGCTATTGGAACCCGCCGCCAGGAAATGGCTACGGCTTCTTTTATGATGTACGGCGGGCAAAGGCGGACGGAGCGTGCAGCGCGACCTGGAAGTTGACTGATGATAACACTCAGCGCCTCAAACTGACACTGCTGCCGGAACCGGGCTGCGAACTAATCACCGCCAGCGCGCCGGGCATCCTACCGGACTATCCAAAGGCAGATTTCGCAATTCTTCGACGTAAGGGGGCTGATCTGAGCAGCACATTTGTGTCGATCGTCGAACCATCGGACACAGGAGGCGCTGTATTATCGGCTGATAGAATGCGATGCGAATCCGGGGATGCGGTCGGTGTCGAGATCAAGACAACCGCAGGCTTCGACTACGTGTTAAGCTCATTATCCGGAAAGCCGTCTGTGCTGCTTACAAACGACGGACAAAGGATCGATTTTGAAGGCCGTTTCGGGTTTATTCGCATCGAGGGCGGCAAGGTGGCAAGCAGCCGATTGGTCGGTGGCACAAACCTTGCGATCGGCTCGTATACTCTCAAGTCAAACAAGGGTGTAGAGGGTGGAGTAAAAGAAATCAATTATGAGCTTTCCAAAATCACTATCGATCGCGTCGTGACGGATCTGCCTGAAATTGTATATTTCTCCCGCGACGGGTATTCGCACTCCTCTCCTTATCTGGTTAAATCTGTAGACGGCTCCAATATCACCCTCGACGGCGATTTTGTGATCGGCAGAGGGCAGATCGGACAGGACGGGCCTAAGTCCGATTCAATCGGCAACGTCGTGCCTTTGCCTCGCTCTATTATCGTCAGTGGGGCAAAAAGCGACTATTTCCGAGGTAAATTGATAGTCAACGACCGGACCAAAAAAAGTACGACGGTAATCAATGTCGAATCGGATCAAATCACGGTGCGTGTAAACGACCCGAGCATTTTCAGCGCGGGGGATTCTTTCACAATATACGATGTGCAGCCGGGGGATACGCTCAGTTCGCCGTTGATAATCGGCAAATGATTGAACGGCCCACGCTATCGTAACGTGGGCCGAATATCTAAAATATCAGTCTTCCAAATTGAGCCACTTCGCTTCATCCGGGGTCAACTCGATATCGAGAGCGGCCAACGAGACCATAAGCTCGCTCAACTTTTCAGGCCCGATCAGCGGAAAGACCGGGAATGGGAGGTGCAGCAGATACGCCAGCGCGATCTGCACCGGGAGCGCTCCCTTTCGATCCGCTAGCTTCTGCGCCCGCGCCAGCCGCTCGAAATTGTCCTCGCAATACCAGCAATTCACCAGCATCTGATCCGACAGATCATCGGCTGCGCCACGTGCGAAGAACCCCTTCGCAAGGCTCGACCACGCCAGAAGTGGCATCTGGTTATTAGTGAACCATTTCCACGACTCGGCATCTGTTGATGAAAGGCAGCCCTCCCACGGCGGCGCAACCATACGTGCAAGGCTGAAGTTGTTGCTGACCGAGGTAAATCCGCGCAGCCCCTTGGATTTCGCATAGGCGTTGGCCTCGTCTATGCGCTGCAAAGTCCAGTTAGAACCGCCGAACGCGCGCAATCGGCCGGCATTGAGTTGTTCGTTCAGCGCATCAACAAACTCACCTACGGGTATCTCCGGATTATCCCGATGCAGCACATAAAGATCTACATAGTCCGTGTTCATTCTCTCCAGAGTCTCCGCCAATTGGCTGCGAATCGCCTCCGGATTGCAGTTCGGAGTGTGCGCCCCTTTTGCAAGGATCACAACGTCATCGCGGATGCCCCTGTTGGCGACCCATCTTCCGAGAATATAATCGGAATTGCCGTAAATATACGCGGTATCGAAGCAGTTGCCGCCATTGCGAAAGTATTCATCAAAAATGATCGAAGCGTGGGGGAGTTGGAATTGCGCACCGGCCAAAGTCGCACCTTGAATCAGCCGTGATACGGGTTTATCGAGGCCCTCTATCTTTCCGTATGGCATCTTTGTTTCGGGTCGCCGCTTGAGCGGTCGGCGGTCGATGGTTGGGTAATTAGAGGTCGGCTGTTCGATGTCATAAACCAAACCGATAGCAAGCCTCCATGTGTCACAAGTGCGCATGTTGCCAAGCGTATCGTCCCAGGTCATCGCCGGCGGCGCGGCCTGCCTGTTGGCGATATTTGCAGCCACAACATCAGCTTCATATGCATATACCCCCCGATCGGACTCGACGCTGACATCCTCCGGCGCCTGACCACAGCGGGTGAGAGTCATCGCGGGCCTATCCCCCTGCTTATCAGGATTCCAGAAACCCGGCAGGTAGATATTTCCCTGGGTTCCAAAGACGTGCAGGGAGTTGTCTTGATTGAGCCGAACCCCGGTAGAGATCTGAGCGATGATATCTCCTGGAAATCGCAGCAGCGCCGCGGTGTATTCATCCACGCCGGTCTCTGCGAGCTTGCCGATAGCTTTTACCTCGACAGGCTCGGCAAAGTCTTGCCCCATCGCAGCTCCGGCAATAAGGCGCGAAACAGATGTCGTGTAGCAGCCCACATCCAGGATCCCGCCCCCACCCAGTGAGTTTTTGAAAAGCCTCCCCTCGGGATTAAACCCGGCATCGAAACTGAATGAAGCCTTTATCATTCGCACCTCGCCGATAGCTTTGTCTTTGATAAGCTCGACGAGTTTGGCGATCTGGGGGTGGCAGCGATACATGAACGCTTCCATTAAGAAGACATCGCTGCGACGAGCGGCCTCCACCACAGCCATCGCGTCAGGGTAGTTTATGGTGAGTGGCTTCTCGCAAAGTATATGCTTGCCCGCCTCAGCCGCCTTAACCGCCCACTCGGCGTGCATTGGATGTGGGGTGCTGATATACACTGCCTGCACATCCGGGTCCGCTAACAACAATTCATAGCTGCCGTAACATCGCGTCACTTTCATCTCAGCGCCAAACTTATCCGCTGATTTTTGGCTGCGGCTGCCCACCGCCAACAATTTTCCGGTCCCCGATTCAGCCAGGCCCGCCGCAAATTTTCTGGCTATATTTCCCGTCCCGATAATCCCCCACGCAAGTCTTTCGTTCATAGCGAAATCTCCCGATAAATGAATAGGATGGCTGTCATTTCACTGAGCATATCAAACCACGCACCCGCAGTCAATGCACAACTAACTAGTGTGTGATGTGTCAGTGTTAAGGCTGCGGCTTTTCAATGTTGCATAGCCGCTTTGTTTTATTGCGTAAGCCCTGTAAGGCAGCCCGAATCTCGTTGACACTGAGATAGGTGGATGCTATACTGCCTCCGGCTGTCAATGCTGCGCTAAATGGAGATAATTATGCTCGAGGGAATAGCAAAAGTCGGCGATGACACACCGCCAGACGACCGACAGAATATCTTGATTGCTTTGGCCAATCTGTCGAAAATTCTCGGGGCATCCGAAGCTGATTCCACATTCACGGAACTGGCTGAAACCGCAGCCACGATGCTGCGCGTGGAAAGAGCCGCCATTTTTTTGAAACGAGACGGCGAAGCGCTGTCTGTGGTCGGGCAAGTGGGACAAAGCGACGACGAATCGTTTACAAAAGGTGCAATTTTGGCAGCCGAGGAAGCGCTGTTTGGCGTGGAACCTGTCATCCATTCGGATATCTCATTAAGCGACTCGCTTAATGGATTGTCTGAGGCAGGAGTAGTTTCACTGTTGTGCGTGCCGCTTAGTATCGGCCGAGCGAGCGTCGGTGCGATAGTTGCAGCCTCCAACAAAAAGCGCAAATTTTCCTCCACCGACGTCGAGCTACTCCATACCGTCGCCAGCCAGACCGCACTCAAAGCTTGGCCGGAGGTCCCGGAATCTGAGTGCCTCGATCAGGCGGAGTTAATCAGGCTGGCCCAACGCAAGATTCAAGAACTTTCGTTGATAAACCAGGTTAGCGGAGCCGTCAGCTCTACTTTGGACATTGATGTGCTGATCGACATCGCCCTCGAGCAGAGCATGCTGGCGGTTGGGGCGGATACCGGGTCTTTGATGCTGGTTCACGAAGAGACAGGCAAACTGCAGATCGCCGCGGCGCACGGGTTGGCCCGCAAAACCGTGGAAAACACTTCCCAGCAGATCGGAACCAGCGTGGCCGGATGGGTGGCCGAGCACGGAGAGAGTGTGCTGGTCTCAAACGCTCACACCGACACCCGATTTCGCATGCCATTTTATCGGGACGACATAACATCGGCGGCATCGGTGCCCCTAAAGACCAAATCCGAGGTCATCGGGGTGCTTAACGTGAACACCACCCGCCCGGATCGCAAGTTCGATGAGCGCGACCTGGCGCTGCTGGGGACCGTGGCCAACGAACTTGCCGCTGCAATAGAAAACGCCCGCCTGTATGCACGCGTAAATCGCCGCACAAAACAGCTCGACAGCTTGTTGACGATATCTCAAACCGTTACGTCCACCCTTAACCTCGATGAACTATTGCGACGTCTCAGCGATGAGATCACCAAATTGTTCACTCTCGATGCATGCATGATTCTTTTGCTTGACGACCTTAGCGGCAGGCTGCGACTAGGATATGGGACAGGACTAAAGGCTCGCCGCCGATACGCTTATTATGACGCCGCGTCGCCGTTGGCTGCGCATATAGTCAAAACTCGCAGCAGACTGGTGATCAAAGATGTTCAGAAGTCAAGGAACTTTGCTACCGAGGTATCGGCTCGCGAGGGTCTTCGATCCGCCGTATGCCTTCCATTGAAGAACGCGGGCAAGCTGGTGGGGGTAGCGGTCGGCTTCGCAAAGGATGTGCGAGTTTTTCCAAAATCTCAGCGCGAGATAATGCGTCCGCTTGGCGAATTGGCCGGGGTGGCGATCCGCAACGCCAGGGTATACCGCCAGAAATATAAAATGGCGGAAATTCTGACCCAACGGACTATGCCTTCGACGATACCGGGGGTGGAAGGGCTGGATATCGGTCACAAATTTATGCCTGTTCACGAAATCGGGGGGGATTATTACGATTTCCTGCAAGTCGAGCCTGGAAAGATCGGGGTTGTCATGGCTGATGTTTCCGGCCATGATGTGGAAGCCGCCGAATATACCAGTATGGGCAAACACGTAATACGAGCCTACGCTAGAGAGCACATATTTCCCGCTCGCGTTCTGAGCAACACAAACGATCTTATCTGTGAGGACACCCGCGCAGAGATATTTATCAGCGCATTCTATGGGGTCATCGATCTGCAAAAAAAGAAGTTGCACCACGCCAACGCCGGCTGCGAAAGGCCGATACTCTACAGGCCCAGTGAAGGCAGCGTCTCACGATTAGAGGCCGATGGGATGCTGCTGGGAATTATGGCCCATACTCACTTCGAGGAGCGTGAAATCGACCTTAAACCGGGGGATATAATCGCGATGTTCACCGATGGTCTTACCGAGGCGGGGATCGACAAGGATCGCTTTGGAGACGACCGAACAATCGCTGCGATAGCTGCCAGCGCTCGATTGTCCGCCCAGCAAATCGCCGATTCTATCTCCAACGCGCTCGCTGATTTCGTGCGGGGCCAGATGTCTGACGATGTTGCAATAGTAGTAATAAAAATCATTTAGTGTTCATTTTGGGCTGTAATTCGGCTCTTTCACCTCCAGCGTAAGACAATTCCCACCGATAATCCAATTATTCGAAGCAATAAAACGTCTTCAAGCCAGGAGATTGTGAAGTTGAAGCAAGGCCACGTCGTTGAGTTAGAGATCCCCAGCGCTCCGGAATATGTAAGCATCGTGCGTCGCGCTGTGGAAGGATTAGCCCGACGAATGGAGTTCAGCGAAGTCCAGATCGAGGACCTGAAATTGGCGGTCGGCGAGGCTTGCACAAATGCAGTTCGACACGGATGCGCCGATAACGATCTGCGGCATATCGCCGTGCGCTGTATGGTTATGGACGAAGGCCTCGCTGTCGAGATACGAAACGATATAAGAGACTGCCGAATCCCGACAGTCCCCGCGCAGCCCGATGTCACCCGTGAAGGTGGGTTTGGACTTTACCTTATCCGCAAGTTGATGGACGAGGTGGATATTGTCTGGGAGCCGGAGACCGCAGTAGTAAAGATGCTAAAGCGTCTCAGCCCCACCGCCGTCTAGCCTAAGCCACGCTTATTTTAGCCAACCTGGCGATATCATCGGCATTCACAGCATACAGCGCGTTCATCAACTCCACCCCAAAAGTCCCCGGGCGATCCCCCGATATTTGCGCCGCGAGTTCACCCGCAAGCCCAAATGACACCAGGCCGCCCAGCGCAGCCAAAAACGGATCGGCTTGAACCGCTGCGAACGCAGCGACGGCAACGTTGGACATACAGCCAGTGCCGACCAATCGGCTTAACATAACATCGCCATTTGCGATATTCGCTGCTCGTTTGCCATCGCTGACAACATCTATCGGGCCTGTTATCGCAACTGTGCAGCCGTAAATGGCTGCAAACTGTGCCGCGATTTCGTCTGGGGTTCCGGATGCGCTGATTGATTCGACCCCTCTTACCTCGGCGGCTATCCCCGCGAGGCTGGCGACCTCCCCGAGATTGCCGCGCACTATCGAGACATCGAGAGCTTTCAGAAGTCGTTTGCTGGATTGTATTCGCAGTTTTGTTGTGCCTGCCCCGACCGGGTCGAGTATAACAGGAATGCCGAGTTCGTTGGCGCGTCTTCCGGCAAGCTCCATCGCATCGACCCAGGCCGGCTCCAAAGTGCCGATATTGAGAACCAACGCGCCGGCTATGGAAACCATATCCTCGACCTCTTCGACCGCGTGGGACATAATAGGCAGCGCTCCTATGCATAAAGTGGCATTGGCGGTCTCGTTCATTACAACATAATTTGTGATGCTGTGAACAAGCGGCCGTTTCTTACGAACAAGGTTGAGGTCGTTTGAGATTGTCTTGATTGTATCCATTTTCCCTCCAGACAGGTTGGTTCAGTTCATACATGATAAATCCAATCGCCAGACTCGGCAAGATAACGGGCAACCCAGCTCGACTTTTTTCGCCGTGCGCAATGACTTGCTATGTACAATCTAGTGCTCTACAATGGTTCACAGATGAGTTTGTACGGCACTATTGTTATAGAATTGCATCAACGAGGTACTTTGTGATGGGGAAATCTTCTGAGCTTAAGGTCGGCATGATTGGCTGTGGCGGCATTGCAGGCGGCAAGCATCTGCCGAGTCTTGCAAAACTGGATGCTGTGAAATTGGTCTCTTTTTGCGACATTATCGAGGATCGCGCCGCTGAGAAAGCGGGCGCATTCGGCGTTACAGGCGCGACGACTTATACCGATTATCGCAAGATGCTGGAGGCGGAGAAGCTGGATGTGGTTCACGTGTGTACACCCAACATCAGCCACGCCGATATTACCGTAGCTGCTCTTGAATCGGGCTGCCATGTGATGTGCGAGAAGCCTATGGCCAAGACCGCCGAAGGCGCCAGAAAGATGGTCGAGGCGGCCAAACGAACCGGCAAAAAACTCACCATCGGCTATCAGAACCGGTTTCGAGCCGATTCTCGGTATCTGAAATCGTTCTGCGACGCAGGTGGGCTGGGTGATATCTACTTCGCCAAAGCCCATGCTCTTCGCAGGAGAGCAGTTCCGACCTGGGGAGTGTTTCTCGATGCCGAAGCGCAGGGCGGTGGCCCACTTATCGACATCGGAACACACGCGCTGGATCTGACGCTGTGGATGATGAACAACTATGAGCCGGAATTCGCGGTCGGAAACACCTACCGCAAGCTCGGCGATCGAGAGAACTGCGCAAACCCGTGGGGGCCATGGGATCCGAAACAGTTCACGGTTGAGGATTCGGCTTTTGGATATATCCACTTCAAGAACGGAGCTACGGTTTTTCTGGAGGCAAGCTGGGCGTTGAACCTGCGCAAAACGGATGAGGCAATCTGCACGCTATGCGGCACCGAAGCTGGTGCGGATATGTGGGATGGGCTGCATATCAACGGTGAGCGATTCGGCAAGATGTATGTGGAAAGGGCGCAGCTGGAGCCTGGCAGCGTGCCGTTCTATTCCGGAAACGATGAAATACCGGCCGAGCTGGAGGCTGCGAGCTGGATCGATGCGGTGCTTGAGGATAAAGATCCAGTTGTGCTGCCGGAGCAGGCCCTGGTGGTCACGGAGATTCTCGAGGCTATTTATAAATCCAACGAGACCGGCAAACCAGTCTACTTCGACTAATACTATCGCCCCGGGTTAAGCACAATCCGGGGCTATTTTTGTGCTTGAGAGGAGCTGTTTTTTTGCATTTTGGGGTGATTTTTCTTGTGACATCAAAGCCTCCCCTGCTATAATAAGCCCATGAAAACGCGCACAGAACACGACCTGCTAGGAACTATGGAGGTCCCCGCGGACGCTTACTACGGCATCCACAGCCTCCGCGCCCAAATGAATTTCGATCTATCCGGGCTGCGTCTTATCCCCGAAATGATTCTCGCTTTAGCCGAAGTCAAGAAGGCATGCGCTCTGGCTAATGCGAGGACCGGCCATCTTGATGAGCAAATTGCGGAGGCCATCTGCACGGCCTGCGATGAAATTGCGGCCGGCGGGTTCAGCGACCAATTTATCACCGACCCATTCCAGGGCGGCGCAGGCACCTCGGCGAATATGAACTCCAATGAAGTCATAGCCAATCGAGCAATCGAGCTGCTCGGAGGGGAAAAAGGAGACTATTCGAAGGTTCATCCACTCGATCATGTAAACCTGGCTCAGTCCACGAACGACTCTGTGCCCACAGCTATTCGAGTCGCCGCATGCAGATTGCTCGCGCAGACCGCCGAAGCGCTTGCTGAGCTGCTGAGTGCGCTTGAGGCAAAAGAGGCGGAATATGCCGGGGTGTTGAAGCTTGGCCGCACGGAGATGCAGGATGCTGTGCCTATGACTTTGGGCCAGGAGTTCGGCGCGTGGGCGAGAGCGGTTGACCGAGATATGGGGAGGCTGTGCAAGGCGCAGGTCCTGCTTATGGAAGTAAACCTGGGCGGCACTGCCATCGGGACTGGCCTGAATGCGGACCCTGTTTATGTGAAAGAAGTGGTCGAAATACTCAGCGAAGTCACAGGCTTGCCGTTTGAGTCTGCCCCGGATATGATCGATTCGACACAGAATTGTGATGTTTTTGCTGAGGTGTCTGGGCTGATTAAGTCCGCTGCCGTAAATATCTCGAAGATAGCCGCTGATCTTCGAATCCTCAGCTCCGGCCCGAGAGGCGGGTTTGGAGAAATCGCGCTGCCACCGCTGCAGGCCGGCAGTTCGATTATGCCGGGCAAAGTGAACCCTGTGGCGACCGAAGCGGCGACGCAATGCGCGTTTCGAATTATAGCGAATGATGTCGCTATAACTATGGCTACGGCGGGCGGCCAGCTCGAACTAAACGCTTTTTTGCCGATGATCTCGCATAATCTGTTCGAATCGCTGAGGCTGCTGGGCGGAGCTGCGAAATTGCTTGCGGAAAAGTGTATAAACGGGATCGTCGCTGACGAAAAGAAGTGTGTCGAGCACCTGGAAAACAGCTTTGGGATGTTGACGGCGCTTTGTCCGCACATCGGATATGAGGCGTCGTCGAACCTTGCCAAAGAATCTACCAAATCCGGCAAGAATATTCGCGAAATCGCGATCGATAAGGGCCTGTTGAGCGCTCAGCAGCTTGACGCGATCCTCACCCCTGCCGCTATGACCCAACCGGGAATAATAGGCGAGGATGCGTGTAAAGATAGCTGATCGAACTCTCCGGCGTGAAAGTCTATACGTGAATTAACAAAATTATAATCTGGCCGGTCAGCGATTTTGGCCTCTTGACCGGCGGTTTTTCCCTCCGTTCTCCGGGGCGGAGGGATAATTATTCTTTGATTGCCCCCAAAGGACTCTCCTCTTTTATGCCAGGGCCAATGCACAAATAAATAGTCAGTTTTAAGACTGCGATCTTTCGCTATTGCCAAGCCTTTTCCCTCTCCTGAGAGGCTGGGGTAGCTTTGTTTTAGTGCGCCAGCTCTGTCTTTTCTGCGGCCGCCGGTTTTCGTTTGCACACTGGTTGTCGTAAAATAGAAAGAGGGCGCTTTATGAAATTGAGGTACTTGTGACGCAACAAATCGACAAATCCCCAAAGCACGGTGGACGAGATATGACAGTCGGCAGCATTCCGCGCCACCTCATAATGTTCTCGCTTCCGATGCTGGCGGGCAATGCAATACAGACGGCCTACGGGTTCGTCAACGCCTATTGGGTCGGCAAAAAACTCGGCGAAGGGCCACTGGCGGCGGTCACCAGCAGTTTCCCTGTCCTGTTTTTGCTGATGGCGGTGGCGATGGGTCTTACTATGGGCACAAGTATCCTGGTGGCGCAGTTTGCGGGGGCGAAGGAGTGGGATCGTATGAAAAAGACGATCCAGACCTCCACTGTTATGCTGGCGTTCGTTGGCGCTTTGTTTATGTTTATAGGCTATGCATTCGCCGACGATATTATGCGACTGATGGACACCCCTCGCTCCATCTATCCTATGGCCGTTAGCTATCTCAAGATCTATATTCTATCGATGCCGGCTATGTTCGGGATGTTTCTGGTGGCGTCCGCGCTGAGAGGCGTCGGTGACTCAAAAACCCCGTTATATTTTCAAGTGGTCGCATTAGTGGTCACTGCTGTGCTCGACCCGATTTTGATGTTTGGATGGCTGGGTTTCCCAAGGTTCGGCTTGAACGGGACGGCGATTGCCAGCGTCAGCACCCAATGGGCCGGGATGCTTGCGTTGATGATATATCTCGCACGCAAAAAGAATATTGCGTCTCCGGACTGGCGTCGATTGTATGTGGATTGGCCGACGTGTTGGCTAATCATCAAGATCGGCCTGCCGTCTGTGGCGCAGCAGAGCCTGGTTTCGCTGGGGATGATTTTTGTGATTACGATCATAAACGGCTTTGGTCAGGAGGCGACGGCGGCTTTTGGGGTCGGGATGCGAATCGACCAGCTCGCTTTTATGCCTGCGCTGACATTCGGCGGCTCGGTTGCTATGTTGGTGGGCCAAAATATCGGGGCTGGGTTGACGCATCGAGCCAAAGAAGTATTCGGATGGGGGATTATGGTATGTGGCGGCATCAGCCTTGTCTTTGCGGTGGTCGCTTTCACAGTGCCGGAGTATATGGTGAGAATATTTATGGACGAGCCGCAGGGCTTCGGGATCGCTGTAAATTATCTGCGCATAATGGCGATATCATACATTTTCTTTTCGGTGTTGTTTGTTGCTAACGGTGTCATAAATGGTGCGGGATATACGCTGATAACCACGATCATTTCACTCGTGGGGTTGTATGTTGCGCGAGTGCCCTTGGCAATATATCTGTCGCAGCGAATGGGCCAGGTGGAGGGAGTGTTTTATGCTATGACGATTAGCAACGCTGTATCGATGGCCATAGCCCTCGCCTGCTATGTGTCCGGGTTCTGGAAGAAACCACTTATTCGCCACGGCAATGTCGAGCCGGTCGAAGACATCGAACCGCTTCCTGTTATGGATTAACGCGAGGTAGGCAATGGCTGATCTCAACCAAACCCCGTCGAGTGAACGGGTTCATATCACGATATTCGGCAGGCGCAACGCCGGCAAGTCGAGCTTGATAAATGCTCTCACGAACCAGAGCCTTGCCATAGTGTCGGATGTGCCGGGCACGACCACCGATCCTGTGTCGAAGTCTATGGAGCTGCTCCCCATAGGGCCGGTTGTCATTACCGATACGGCCGGAATAGACGACAGCGGGGAACTGGGCGGGATGCGGGTCGAGAAAACCCTGCGAGCGCTGGAAAATACCGATATTGCCATACTTGTAATCGAAGCCGGAACACTGCCGGAAAAATGGGAAGATGACCTCGTCGGCAAAGTAAAGGAACGCGAGATCCCGCTGCTCGTATGTGCGACCAAGATAGATAAGGCGGCCCAATTCGACCACATCCGCAAATGGGCCGCCGAACACAGCACGCTGTTTATTCCGGTAAGCTCCACGGCACGACAGGGAATCGAGCACTTGAAGCTGGCTTTGGGGGAATTGTCCCCAAAAGGCGGCCCCGATCCGCAGATTATCGGCGACCTGATCAGCGAGGGTGACATAGTGGTGCTGGTGGTTCCGCTCGATAAGGCGGCTCCAAAAGGCAGGTTGATCCTGCCGCAGGTGATGACGATTCGTGACGCGCTGGATAACGATGCGATCGCAGTCACTGTGCGCGAAAAGGGGCTGCGCGAGTGTCTGGATGGTCTTGGGCGCGACCCCAGACTGGTGATTACGGATTCGCAGGTCTTCGGCCAGGTGGATGCCTTGACGCCGAAAAGAATACAAATGACCAGCTTTTCGATTTTGCTTGCCAGATATCGCGGCGACCTGGCCGCGCTGGCCGCCGGAGCAAAGGCGATAGATCAGCTCAAAATCGGGGATCGAGTGCTGATATCGGAAGGCTGCACCCACCACCAGCAAGACGACGACATCGGCCGCGTGCAGATCCCGAACTGGCTGCAAAAAGAGGTCGGTGGGAAACTGGAGTTCGGTTTTTCATCGGGCCGAGACTTCCCAAAAGACTTCGACACCTACGACTTGATCGTCCACTGCGGCGGTTGCATGATCAACAAAAGAGAGATGCTCTATAGACAGAGAGTGGCCTCGGAGGCAGGGATTGCTATGACCAACTATGGGGTGTTGCTGGCCAAGGTCAACGGGATTCTGGATAGGGCTATGGAGCCGTTCGCACACCTCATCTAAGCACGCAATCATCGCCCGCTGATTGCCGTCATGTTGACAGTGCCTGTGCGCGAATCTATAATCAGCCTTGGAAGCGCTGCTTGTGATCGTCGACACGGAACTTGCCTGTGGCCGGTTCCGTTTTGCTGATTGATACGCTTGCCGCATTTTATGGTATTTCCACGGGAGCATAATATGTCCGATCGACACTACGATTTTAATGAAATAGAAAAGAAGTGGCAGTCCAAATGGAAGCAGGCCGATTTGTTCCGGACCGAGGATTCGACGGACAAACCGAAATTCTACGGCTTGGACTTCTTTCCGTATCCTTCCGGTGCGGGGTTGTCGGTGGGACACTGTCGCAATTATATTCCCACTGACGTAGCGTGTCGATACCGGCGGATGAAAGGCTACAACGTGCTGCATCCGATGGGTTGGGACGCGTTTGGCTTGCCGGCGGAAAACGAGGCGATCAACAAAAAGAGCCACCCCAAAAAGACCGTGCCGGAATATGTCGCCACATATAAGCGGCAGATGGATCTGGTTGGGATCGGTTATGATTGGTCTCGCGAGATCAATTCATCGCATCCGGACTATTATAAGTGGACCCAGTGGATTTTTTTGCTGTTGTATAAACGCGGCCTGGCATATCGCTCTCTTGCTCCTGCTAATTGGTGTCCGACTTGCGCGACGGTGCTGGCCAACGAAGAAGTGGCTGATGGTCGGTGCTGGCGATGCGATTCATATATAGAGAAAAAAGACCTCCCACAGTGGTTTTTCAAGATCACGGCCTATGCTGATAGGCTGATAGATGATCTGGACGCGATAGATTGGCCGGAGTCGATCAAGGCGATGCAGCGCAACTGGATCGGCCGCAGTGAGGGAGCCGATGTTGTCTTCCATTCCGAACACGGCGACGAAATAACCGTATACACCACACGGCCGGACACTCTTTGGGGTGCGACTTTTATGGTGCTTGCGCCTGAGCATCCGCTGGTGGAAAAGCTTACTACAGCAGACAAAAAAGCCGAGGTCGATGCATACCGAAAGAAGGCCCAGAGGCAGAGCGCTATCGAGCGGCAGTCGACCGACAAGGAGAAAACCGGGGTATTTACCGGCGCGTACGCTATTAACCCGGTCAACAACGAAAAGATCCCGATCTGGATTGCGGACTATATTATGATGGGCTATGGCACCGGCGCGATTATGGCGGTGCCGGCGCACGACGAGCGCGACTTCGCGTTTGCGCGTAAATTTGGCATTAAAATCGTTCCGGTAATCAGACACCCACAGGCGCCGGCTGATTATGAGATCGACGAGGCCGAGGATTTCGGCGGGTTCACATTCCACCCGGAATATGGAGATATGTTTAACTCCGGCGAGTTCACCGGCGCTCTTGGCGCAAACGGATGCGCCAAGAAAAAGGTTACCGGGTGGCTTGCTGAGACTGGGCGAGGCAAGGCTGCCGTTAATTATAAACTGCGCGATTGGCTGATCAGTCGTCAGCGTTACTGGGGTGCGCCGATTCCTATGATACACTGCCCCAAATGCGGCGAGGTTCCGGTACCGGAAAGCGATCTGCCTGTTGTGCTGCCTGATGTGGAGCGCTATCAACCCAGCGCATCGGGCGAGTCGCCACTTGCGAATATCTCTGAATTTGTCGACACAACCTGCCCGAAATGCGGCTGCGCCGCCAAGCGCGAGACCGATACGATGGGCGGGTTTGCGTGCTCCAGTTGGTATTTTCTCAGGTTCGTAAGCCCGCACCTCGATTCCGAGCCGTTCGATAAGACGCTGGCGGCATATTGGCTGCCTGTTGATCTTTATGTTGGAGGAGCGGAGCACGCGGTGATGCATTTGCTCTATGCGCGCTTCTGGACTAAGGTGCTGCATGACGAGGGGTTAATACCGTTTGTCGAGCCATTTGCGAAACTGATGAACCAAGGGATGGTGCTGGCCAACACTCCGCACCGCACGATGGAAGCCCTTGATCCCTCCTCTCCTGAGGATGAGGGCGACGAGGAGGCTGACCACGACCTGATCCCGCTTTTCCCTGAGCAGTTGGATTCATACCCGGCGGATAAGGTCATCTGGAAATACGTCAAGATGTCCAAATCCAAGCGCAACGTCATCACCCCTGACGCGATGGCTGAGGAGTTTGGGGCGGACTCGCTCCGCACGTATGAGTTGTTCGTCGCGCCGTTCGAGGATGCTATTGGGTGGTCCGAAGAGGGCATGAAGGGCGCTCACAGGTTCCTTGGGCGCGTTTGGCGGCTGATCAACGATTGGAATGAGCGATTTGATGCGGATTGGCGGGAGAATGTCTCGGATGAGGCAGCCGTTGATCCTAAAGCGAAAGCTCTCCGGCGTAAAACCCACCGGACAATCGAGAAGGTGAGCCGTGATATCGAAGACTTTGCGTTCAATACGGCGGTCGCTGCGCTGATGGAAATGGTCAACGAGATGTATGCTTTCGCCGCTGCCTCTCCGGACAAGCCGTATGCGATGTCGGAGGCTATCGAGAATCTGATTCTACTGTTGTCGCCTATGGTTCCACACATCGCCGACGAGCTTTGGGCAGGGCTGCCGAAGACGAATAAGAAAGATTACACGCTGCTTGAGCGGTGGCCGAGCAATGATCCTGAGGTCGCCAGGGCCGACGAGGTCGAGATCGTGATCCAGATCAAAGGCAAGATTCGCGACAAGATCACAATCCCGGCCGACGCCGACGAAAAGACGATGGAGCAGTTGGCTCTGGCCTCGGAAAAGGTCAAGGCAGACCTCGACGGTAAGACCGTGCGCAAGGTGATTATCGTAAAAGGCAAGCTGGTCAACATCGTCGTCGGTTAGCCCGGCAGCAGTTCATACAGCGGCCCGAAGTTCAGTTCCGCTTTTGCAAGGGCGTCTGAATAGGCCAAAGTGGGGTGTGGGCGATCGGGGCTGATGAGCGACTCGAGGCTGTCGATTAGCTCATCGGGAGCCAACTTGTAGACGTCCAGCTTCAGCTCGTCGGGCAGACCTATATCCTGGGCGAACGCGGCGCATTTTGGGTGGTAATCCAGCATCACAAAAGGAACTCCGGCGGAATATGAGAATATCGATGCGTGAAATCGCGTGCAGATCATAATGTCCATGTCAGCGATGGTTTTCCATATTCTCGAAGGGTCTCGGTGGTACGGATGGATGATTACGTCGCACTTGTTTTCAAGCTCCGATCTCATCGCCTCGACCAGAGGGCCGTCCCCGTCACCTTGATGCCCGGAAAACTCGAATAGATTCACTCTTATCTTGTAGCGCTTGGAAAATCCGATCAGGCATTCTATAACAGCGGGCAGGCATTTTCCGGCGCTGCCGCTTCCATATCCTCCCATCGCTTTGAAAGGGGTCACCGACACTCCAATATCCAGCGCGTCGGATTTAAGCTCAATTTTTGGGGTGGTCGATATGCCATAGACCTCGGGCAGAGTCAACACTGCATCCATAGCATCGACTGGCTTATATGGCAGAGAGTAACCACAGGCTATCTCGTATGAATCGCGATCTCTCAGCGTGAGAAAATCCATCGCCCGCAGAAACTCCCCACATTCATCCCTTTTCGTTTGGCTTGAAAAAGGCCCCATCGAGACGCCAATCGCCCCAAAAACAAGAGCTTTAGAGTTTCTGGCGATTTTGAGAATCGTCATATAGTGACGATAGTCGATATTTTCGTGCAAATTGGCGCCGCCGGCCAGCAGCAGAATTTCACAGCGTTTTGCGCACAAGCTCCATCGCCACTTGTTGCGCCATCGGCCCCTATGCAGCCACGGCAGAGGCGCAGAGACCCCGAGAGGCTCCGGCAATATCGGCAGGTCATACGGCTCGGCGGGTACCACGTATCGGCGCACCCCTCGATTTTTGTAGAGATGCCAGCCGATGGCGGAAGCCAACGCATCATCTCCAGTGCTTCGATGGCCGTGGAACCCCAGCAGGGCTGCTTTAGCATTTTTCAATGGCTTATTATTCTCATTCATATCTGTTTCGCCGCCGACCCCTTCTTTTTCCACGGCGCCACTTGGTCGAGGAATCGCCTGTCCTCGTCATTCATAGCGAAGCGATAAACCAGCAAGCCGAAAAACAACAGCAGCACTAATCCCGTCCCTACAATTCTCACGAACGTGGAAATGTCCAGAATCTGAGTAACCCACCATGCGCCCCCGGCGGTTACAGCAAAGACGAGAATCGATGGTATCGTCGCTTTGTAGAACGGCATACTTGAGCTATTAAGTATATGCGCCGCGTAGATCGGCGTGAAGACGATGTTTTTCAACCCGAACGCAATAAGATTCGCCAACGCCACCCCAACCAGGCCCATCCGAGTATATTTTACGAGAACAATCGCCAGAATCAGTTTAATCAATCCGCCGACCACAGCGGCCACTCCCGGTATCGCTACCTTATTCGCAGCGTTATTGATCGCAAACAGCGGCTCCATAGACGAGTTCCATACTTGCGGGGCCAAAAGCAACCATGCCACAGGCCACAGGCTCGCAAACTCAGGCCCGAGCCACCAAGTTATAAACGGAATCACCAGGCCGCAGGTCAGCCCAAGCGGGACCGCCATCCCCAAGGACATAAACTTGACGGCTTTGGCCGAGTTGCGGATTAGCCCGGGTATATCATTTCTCGCGAAATAAGAGATGGTCAACGGCATCATCATCCCGGACATCAGCCCGCTCATCACGCGCAGCATCGCGAGTAAACCCAGCAAGGTTCCATATTTACCGACGCTCGCCGGGCCCATCAGCCGGTTGATAACCAAAGCATCCACGCTGAGATACAGCATCGATCCGACCTGATTGACCGACACCCAGCCCCCCATCTGCGTCATCTCATAGAATTTTCTTTTGTCAAAAATTCCGAATTTTGGTTTGAGCTGGGGGGTGAGCTTTACCAGCGAAATCCAAGTTCCGATCAACGCAGCCGAGGCCCCTGCCACATAACCTATCCCCACCTGCCACAACGCCGGGCTCATAACCGCAAATAATAGAATCCACGTGTCATACCGAAAAGCCTGATTGGTCATTTCGAGCAGGTTGCGGACGTCGAAACGCTGCTTGATGTATTGGCCGACTTGCAACGGAGATATGAACAGCGAAGGCACAAACGCCACATAGCAAAAGAAAAACAACAGTTGGGTGTTGAGTTTTTGCCCCGGCGGTATTTTTACCAGACTGGGCGCGAAATAGGAAATCGCCCCTGCTGCGGGGAGAAGGATAGCGACCAGATATACAATTGCGGTGTATTGCGTGCTGAAGTACCTTTTTGCGGTCTCGTTATCCCCTTTCGCCGCATGCAGCATCACAAAACGAGTCACGGTTCCCACGATCACCACAGTAATCACCTGGGTGATGGAGATAAACTGGTTGGCGAGGGTGATCATCCCGTAGTTCGCGACACCAAGCCTGCCAATCAGGTAAGGGACCATTAGAAGCGAGGTGACAGCAGTATAGGCGAAGAATGTTATGCTGGACGCGGTATTTTGGGCGAAGCGCTTCTTCCCTTCGGCGGTTGTGCTGACGTTTTCGTCACCGGCTGCGCCGATCTCTTCCTCAAGTTGCTCGGTATTATCCATTCAGTAAGGGGACCTCAAATGCAGAATACTAGTGCAATTATACAACAATCGACGCGCCCCGCCGAGTTATTGTATAAAGCTCTATTCCATATCTTCGAACAATGAAGTAAATCTATCCGTATACGGCCACTTGTTGGGAAAACGCTTCCTTTTCTATACAGTCGAGGAAGTGTCTGATGTTTCTTGGGCGGAGTGCTTGAGGTTCTGGCCGACCTCGTATACTACGCTCTGATCCAATCTGCAAGTTGGCTTTGTGTCAAACCTGTCTTGTTTTGAGGCTGTTTCTGGCAATCTTTGGAGCGGTGTGGTAGACTGTCTTACACCCAACGTCAGGAGTATATTTTCAGTGTCGCTACGTATAGTCGCAATCGCCGACATTCACTATGCCGACGGCCCTATTAAACAAACCGGACCCAGACAAACCTCAAAAGCTGATATTCTTCTACAGCGAAGTATAAATCGCATCAACAGATTCATTAAACCCGACCTGACGGTTATTCTCGGAGATCTCGTCGACGATGCTTCCGAAGAAGACCTCACAAAACTCAAGGAAGCTATCGATAGCATAAAATCCCCATGCATAGTGCTGCCGGGAAACCACGACGGCGATGCTTTCTACAAAGTATTTCCCGCTCCACCAGAGTCTTTGGATATCGATGGAGTGAGGATTTTGAGCTTCGTCGATGAGCAACTGCCCGAGTATAACGCCCGGCGATCCGAGCGAGATATTGCTCGGATGTATCAAGCCAGGCGTGAGCACGACGGCCCGATTATATCACTCCAGCACGTCCCGCTGCTGCTGCGCCACGCCAGCCAGTCCCCTTATCGGTATACTAATGATAAGGAAACCTGGGAGGCGTTTGAGCGTAACGGTTTTTCTCTTTCGATCAGCGGGCATTGGCATCCCGGGGACGATTTGGTCGCTCGTGAGGAATGCAGGGCCGTTGTGGTTCCGGCTCTGTGCGAGCATCCATTTGCCTTTTTTGAGATCAACATAGATGGCGATAATATCCAGACCAGACGGCATGAGCTTGCGATTCCCAAAGAACTGGAACTGATCGATTATCATATACATACCCCCTTTGCTTATTGCAGCCAGAATATGGAGATCCCGGTGACATTTGAGCTGGCCGAACAGTTTGGGCTGGCGAAACTTGCGTTTACCGAGCACTCGGGGCAGCTCTACTTCGAACGTCAGACTTACTGGTCCGCGGCATTTCTCGATGATGCCCTGGCATACTCCGAGGGCAAAAACAATCGCATGGACGATTTTATTGCGGTGGCCAAGCAGCATTGCCCTCCTGCACTGTTGGGACTGGAAATCGACTGCGACAACTCCGGCAAGCCGATCGTTCATCGTTATGTGTGGGATCAGATCCAGGTCAAGCTCGGCTCCATACACTGGCTCAAAGCTCTCAGGAAACCTGAAGATGAGATCGACGTGCAGGAAGCTGCCGATGAAATGGTCGGCAGGCTGTCGAAATTTGCGGCGAGCGGGATCGATATTCTTGCGCATCCGCTGAGAGTATTCAGGAAGTGGGCGGATGAGGATCTGCCGGCAAACCTCATCCCCGGCATTGTCGAGCAGCTTAGACTGAACAATGTTGCCGCAGAGATCAACTTCCACGGCCAGATAACGACCCCGCTGTTTCTCAACACCTGCCTCGATGCCGGCGTTAAAGTCGTGTTCGGCAGCGATTCGCACACATATTATGAAATCGGCGAGTTCGGCCCGCATCTGGATCTAATCAAAGCCTGCGGCCTGAGCTATGCCGATCTGCCAAATATTCTTGCCAATATCGGCAGCGGAGAATGATAAAATGGAAACAACCAGGCTTGGCCGAACAAATCTGACTGTGACGCGCACCGGGTTCGGGGTTTTACCCTTACAGCGGTGTGATATGGATGAGGCTGTCCGAATTCTCAGGGCTGCATATCACGGCGGGATTACGTTCTATGACACCGCTCGCAACTACAGCGACAGCGAGACCAAAATCGGCCGGGCGCTTTGCGATGTGCGGGACTCGATCGTTATCGCGACCAAATCCGGCTCCAGCACTCGTGCGGGAGTGATAAGAGATTTGGAGAGAAGCCTGGCCGAGCTTAAAACGGATTATGTCGATCTACTTCAACTGCACAATCCCGCCGAAATCCAAAACCCTGACGATGAAGAGTCCGCCTATGCAGGCCTGATCGAAGCCCGCGACAAAGGGATGACGCGATTTATAGGTATCACGAATCATATCCTCGATCGCGCTGAGGCAGCAATAAAGTCCGGAATGTACGACACTTTGCAATACCCGTTGTGCCATATATCATCCCCGAAGGACTTGGCGCTTATCGATATGTGCAAATCGGCGGATATGGGGGTTATCGCGATGAAGCCTCTCTCCGGTGGCTTGATTACACATCTCGCGCCGGCGTTTGCCTATCTGCGACAATTCGATAATGTGATCCCGATATGGGGAATCCAAAAGATGAGCGAGCTTGAAGAACTGCTTGCAGCCGAAGCAAACCCGCCGACGCCCAACGACGAGATGCTGTCGATAATAGAAAACGATCGCTGCGAGCTGGCGGGGGATTTCTGCAGGGCGTGCGGTTACTGTTTGCCGTGCCCGCAGGGTATTCCTATCACAATGGCCGCCAGGATGCCACTGCTGCTGAGGCGCGCTCCCTGGCAGGGGTTTATCAATGAAGAATGGTATGCAAAAATGCATCTTGTCGAGAATTGCACGGATTGCGGCGACTGCCGTTCGAGATGCCCCTACGGCCTCAATCCTCCGGCTATGCTCGCCAAAGCCCTGGCTGATTATGATGAGTTTTATGAGCAGCATGCAGGCGATGCCTGACGGTTTGACAGAGACTCGACTTAGCGGGATAATACTGCGGTAATAAACCTCAAAGGAGTATTGCTATTGGCCATACCTGTAGTAAATCCTAAAGCCCAAAATGCCGCCTTAAGGGAGGAGTTGGCGAGCGCGGTCTTATCTGTGCTGGAATCCGGCTCGTTCGTGCTCGGGCCTAACGGGGCTGAATTGGAGAAGGAAG
>LSQX01050587.1_pt1 | contig 33654 bp, 28 predicted proteins | sample 654561 | NCBI WGS metagenome assembly LSQX01 (sample SAMN04489861, study PRJNA283612) | anaerobic digester metagenome | isolation source: 4 biogas reactors fed with cattle manure at either 37C or 55C with and... | place: Denmark: Kongens Lyngby | collected 2014 | reverse complement strand
GCGTCCTTCGTTTCAAACACGCGTCCCCGCATTTCGCACAGAACCCGTCCCATTTTTGCATAGACTCTTTACTTCCTAAATTTGGGTGGAGCCTTTTAGTTTTTCGGTCAAAATGACCTTAAAACGCTATTTTTTCTTTCTTTAAAAATTAAATAATTTTTTACTTGCTTTTTTGATAATTGCAATATATTTTAGTTGGAATTTAACTTATTAGGAGAAAAGATGCGACAAAACTCTTATTGGAAACACAAGAACACAAGAACACAAGAATATCTTATAAACTTATAAGGTATTTAATATATGGTGCCTTATTATCACTCTTCTTTGGCTGCTCAGAGGCTTACACTCCTTTGCAAAGCAGTGAAGGAGAAAAGCAGGTGAATGTAATTTCTTCTGTAATTATCAGTGACCCAGATAAAGACCCTTATACTGTAGAAAATATGAATAAAGCTCTTCAAATGAGTATCGCACAAAAGAGAGGTGCTGCTCTTGCTAGCGTGGCAGAACTCCAATTAGAGGCTAATTTTCTTTATGTTCGCTTTTTACCCTATGGAAAGCAAGGGGTGGCTGAACTTAAAAAATACGATACTTCTCTTGTACTTTTCAAACACCCTATGGACTATAAGCCCATTCAAAAACCAGCGGTGTATATAGACCCCTCACTGCCAGATTCTGTGATTCCTTATTTTGCAACAGTCCCCGTGGACTATGTTTTTGGACCAACCAAGTACGAGGTGATCAAAGAATTATTTCTGGTAGAACCCGATGAGTGTGATGGTGAGGATTGCGAAGATGATACTCTTGACTCTTTAGGTTTTGAAAGGGCATTGCTCAAGAAAAAACAAGGAGTTACACAAAGCACAGCCTCTAAATTGCTGGATTTAGGCGTGTCTTTGCGTGAGGTAGAATGGACTTCACTGGAGATGACAGGGAATTTAGAGCATCGCCTCAAACTCGAAGACCGCAACTTAGGAGAAAACCCTAAAATGGCATGGTCATTGTTCAGTAGTGCCAAAAAATTCGGTGGTCAGCTTCAATTTGAAGATGATATTTTAGGCGTACAGCCTCTTGTGGGTGTTCGTGTGACAGGAGGATATTCTTATTACTGGCGAGAAGCCCACACAGATAAAAATGGCAAATTCAAAATCCCAGAAAAGTGGAGTTTTTCTATAGACTACGAAGCTAATTTTGATTCAGATGATTTTTTACTCGAAGATGGCCATTCCATTTATGGTGAAGACCTAGAAATTGAAAAAAACGACAAACGATCGGATTGGAATGAAACCTTTACAGGCAATAAAGCCAAGTGGTGTATTGTCTGGACCGCCGCTTATCAGTATTGGTATGGGGATAATTATGGCTTAAAAAGACCAAGACAGAATGAATGGTGGAATTGGAGTATGGATATAGAAGTGTATTATAAGAATAACAAGGACTTTTACAATAATGTATGTAAAGACTGTTGGGGAGTATATAGTAGGTGGTTATCAGCAGAAAACATAAGTGTTCTTGCGAGTAAAGATGTTCCATTCCATCATATTTATGGTACCACCATTCATGAAATAGCACACACATCTCATTATTGGAATATGAAAACAACAAATGCAGCATTGCCACAAATGGCTGAGTTTAGTTTGCTGCCTATAGAATTTAAAGAAACATATGCAAGAGGTATTGAAAATTACTTTGTAGATAAACGATACAATAAAGGGAAGGTGGAGTATAGAAGAAGAGATTATGATTCAACATACACTGGTCTTATTGAAGACTTGATAGGTACAAACCCAGTATCTAAATGTAAAGATAGTCGTATTTCGGGTTTTAAAATACCTTCTATTGAAACCTCTTTTTTTCAAAACAAAAAATCAAGTTCTATGAAAAAACATTTGCTGGATAAAAATGCTTCTGGTGTAAATGGAGTAAAATATACAAAAGAATCAATCGATAAACTCTTTAAATGTTGGGGGCTATAATGAAAAAAACACTCATTTTTCTTTTTTTTACTATTTATTTTTCGTCGTGTGGAAAAACTGATGATTATGGGCCATCATACGAGCCACTGTATTTGAATGAGACAGATGTGGATGTTTTATTTTTGTTTAAGGATATGGAGTCGTACTCACAAAACTCTGGTGAGGTGCTGATTCATCCTATGGATACCATATATTGCTTGCCAGGTGGAAGATTTCCATTGCTTCAAAAAAGCGGCCTTCGGTGGAGTGGTAAATTACCTTTTTATGATATTAAACTTATTTTTAATCCAGAAACAGATTCCTCAAAGTGCCTTTATTTTGAAGGCGATCCAATAAAGGAAAATGATATCCGAAGCTTTTCTTCCTATGAAAATATTGGAAGGTGTAAATTCTGTGTAGTCCGTGCTATGGCTTATCCATATGGGATGCTTTACCGAATCACAGACGATATGCTCCAAGAGGCCGTCCCTTGTGATTGAAGTAGGTTTTAACAATGTTTATATTGAAACAGCTATCTTTCAAAACAAAAAATCAAGTTCCATGAAAAACTACTTGAAGGACAAATACCCCTCAGGAAAAAATGGACGAAAATATACCAGTTCTGATTTGGATGCATTATTTAAATGCTGGAGGCTGTAAAGAAAGAAATACTATTTGCTTTCCTCTTTAAAGTTTCATCTTGTACGGAATGGTATAATGACGAAGGAGTGAAGTTCTCACTTCAATAAAAAGCCAGGCGTGTGTGAGACTTCATTTCAATAAAAATTTAAAAAGGTGCTGCTTTGATGGGTTTTTGCGTTTTTTTTTGCCGATTTTGCAAGAATTTAAGATTTTATTGATGTTTTAGCTCAGATTTTGCAAGCTATTTAAACTCGAATTTTGAGAGCCTCGGTATTTTTATTGCTTGATCGTTTGAATACTCATACAAAAAAAAAGACCTAATAATAGGTCTTTAAAAGGTGAGTGATCGGACTCGAACCGACGACAACCAGAATCACAATCTGGGACTCTAACCAACTGAGCTACACTCACCACGAAACTGAAGTCAAATATAATAAAGAGATTCCATTTTTAAAGGGTGAATCAGTCGTCTGTATTTTTTTTACTCATGATTCGAATGAAATTGGCTCTTTTAAAGTCATTTCTATGTTCCATACAAAAACGAGGGTAAACAAATTGTTTAGGAAAAACTTTCATGTTAAATTTAAAATCGCAACCATCTAAACAGCATTTGAAGGGAAGTTCCATTATTTCCGTGTAGTTATGCCTAAAAACAATGTTTTTTGCTTCAATATCTTCAATTTCTTTTTTTGGTTTTTGTCGCTGTTTAATGTCTCTATGCAATTCACAGTATTTAGCGATTGGATGGCCCCAAAATTCTTTTCCACAGCCGGGTTCTTGACAAACTTTGAGTTTAATTCGCTTCTTTTTTTTGTACTTAGGTAATTGCATTTTAGCTCCAAGAGGTAAAATTAGAGTATGTCAAAGCATGACACTACATGTGCCATTGAGAGATTTTACGACATTTCATTGTAAATTTAGTAAAAAAGACAAAAAAAACAAATACTTCTGAATTAAAGTGGAAAATTACCGTTTTAGTTCGTTTTACAGGTATGAATTTCATCTTGTTTTTATTTCTTTTATTAGGTGGCTTTTCTTCTTGCCAGTTTAGTTCTATTACAGACAAAGTTCCACTTCAACTTCACTTTTTAGATGTTGGTCAAGGCCTTTCTGTGCTTTTTGAGTACGAAGGCCGTTTTGCCCTTTGGGATGTTGGTTCAGATTCTTTGGGGTTTTTAGATACACTGCGTCATTATGGAGTAGATACTCTGGAGTGGGTAGCCTTTAGCCACTGGCATCGCGACCATGCGGGTGCTTTTTTAGAATTTCCAAAAAGTCTCCGATCTAAAGATATTGTGTTAAAACAAGTTTATTACACAAAAGACACTGCATTTGGCTTTGTTTCGGATAGTATTTTTTCAATTTTGAAGTCTTTTCAAATAAAACATCGAGAAATACAAAGGGGAGACACCTTATTTTTTGTAGAAGGTCTTCAGTTTAAGCTTTTATGGCCTCCAGAACACCCTATTTATGGAGGGAATGGTGCTAGTGGCGTTTTGTATATTAGTGATTCTATGTCTAGGATGCTTTTAATGAGTGATTTAGAGGAAAAGGAAGAAAAAGAATTATTGCAACTAAACCCCAATTTAAGGGCAGACCTATTGCAAGTAGGTCATCATGGCTCGCACACTAGTTCTTCTATTCAATTTTTATCTCAAGTAGCCCCCAAAGAAGCCGTTATTAGTGTTGGTGAAAAGAATCCTTATAGACACCCTTCTCCGGAAACATTAAAAAAATTGAATCTAATATTACCAGATTCTTCCTTTTTACATAGAACTGATTTAGAAGGTACTTTAAAATGCTTATGGTATAAAAATTTAGGCTTTTGGTTTAAATAATTTTCTATCTTCTAAAGTTATATGATACATACTACGCATATTCCAGTAATGGGTATTAGCTATACAATAGATACCCCTATACGAGTGGCTCCATTTGGAATCGACTCTACCATTTCTTTAGTGGATAATTATTTATTAGAAGATCTTAGAGCTTACTATAGTCAATTACACCAACTCCCATATAAAAAAATCCCTCGAAACGAAGAGGATGGCTGTGCTAAACGAGTGACAGCTTATTTGAATATGGTGCATTTGTTGGCCACCAAACGATTCAAAGAGATAAAACAACTCCCTTATGAAGTGGGTAACGATAAAGAGAAGTATTTTAAGTTGCTTCCAGTTTCACATCCTTTAAGGCTTGAATTTGAAAAAATTATATCACAAGAGCCTAGTGAAAACAGGAGTCTAGCTGAAGCAGCATTGAATGAAAAAATGTATATGGGCTCTATCGATGTCAATATTATGGTAAAATTGGATTACAAAGAGGTCGCACACGATGCTCTTCGTGGTTTTGCCAATTCTGACATTCAACACGGAGCTATTGTTTTTAGTACGGGTGTAAACTTAGGTTTATTTAAAGATTTGGTTCAATACCCTGATTTTTATCGTACTAAAGAAGGGCTTAAAAAGCGAATTATACTGAAAATATCCGATTATCGTTCTGCATTAGTTCAAGGGAAATTTTTAGCGAAAAGAGGCCTAGAAGTTTATGAATTTAGGGTAGAATCTGGTTTAAATTGTGGTGGGCATGCCTTTGCTACTCAAGGAATTTTACTTCCTGTGGCTTTAGAAGAGCTCAAGCAAAAAAGAGACACGCTTTCTAAAACATTCTATCCACTCCTCAAAGAATTTTATGAAACAAACGGCATGGATTCTAGCCTCCTAGATCCAAATCGAGAAGCTCGTTTTACTGTGCAAGGTGGTATTTCAAATAGTGGTGAAAATAGAAGGATGCTGGAATATTTTGGAGTGGATGGTACCGGATGGGGGACTCCTTTTCTAACCGTCCCCGAAGCATGCCAACTCGACGAAAACACTCTTGAACTTTTAAGAAAAGCAAAAGCAAAAGACTTATATATTAGCGATGCGTCTCCTATTGGTGTTCCTTTTAATAACATCTTTGGGAGCACGGCCGAGCGTGAGAGACTTAAAAACATTGAATCTGGTTCTTCAGGATTTCCTTGTGTGAATGGGTTCTTGCGCTCTAACACGGAGTTCACAGAAGAGCCTATTTGCACGGCTTCTAAAGAGTATCATAAACTTAAAATAGCACAAATTCAAAGTTCTGACAAATCCATCGAAGAGAAAAAAGAAGAGATTAAAAAAGTCCAAGCCAAAGAGTGTATTTGCTATTTTTTAGGCAGTCCTATTCGAATTGCCTTTGGAATAAAAAAGCCCGCTCAAGTTCCCGTGTCCATATGTCCGGGGCCCAGTTTGGCTTTTTTCAATGGTCCTTATACTTTGTTAGAGATGATGGGGCACATATATGGTCACGGTCCTAATTTAACACCCGACAACAAGCCTCACTTTTTTGCCGAAGAAATTCGCTTATATGTAGAGTGGTTTGTAAAAGAAGCTAAAAGTACCACTTTAGAATATGCAAAATGGTTACACCAAGCGGCTTTGAATTTGTATGAGAACTTAGATTATTGCTTGAGTTTTTTAGAAAAAAAGGCTTACCCTCGTGAAAACATACAAAGCATTGGAGAAGCCGTTTCTCATTACAAACCAATATTGGTCTCTGCTCACAATGCTTTAAAGTTTAAGTTCCAAAACCAATTCTAGCTTGAAAGTGCACAATAGATGGGTCTTTGGCATTGACTCCAAACATTAAAGCATGAAATTTAGAGTTTTTAAAACGGATGATTTTTATTTTTTCGTCGTAAGCTATTTGAGAAATAAAGTTAATTTGAATGGACCTAAGGCTTCTTGTTTTTAACTCTTCTAAAGAAAATGCATCTAATATCCAATCTACATATCGGCAGTGATTGACATGTTGATTTAAATCTAAATCGCTATAACGAGCGTGTTTTTTTAGGACTTCTACGGGTTCAGTGCCGGGTTCTAGTATAGATAGCATTTGAGGGAGAGCGTCTTTATTTTCAAAGATTGGAGGGGGGAAGGGTGAAAGAGTAGGGTCTTCTGCCTTTCCTGTTTTTAAATTGACTAATAACCAAGAGGATGTCCCTTGAGCAATGGAGTTTCCCATAGCATCTTGAATTAAATAATCTTTAAGTGTCACTTTGTTTTTATAATAACCCTTAGTCCAAGTGGATATATTTAATTTTTCTCCCCAAAGAGGTGTGTGATGAAGTCTTAGTTTTATTCTAGAAATAGCATAAGTATAACCGTGTTTCACCATTTTCCATATTCCATAGCCATTTTTTTCTGCATCAGAGATGACCGTTTCTTCCATAAATCGAAATAAATTAGAAACTCGAAGTCGGCTATGGTGATCACAATCAGAAAATCGAACAGAAAATGTTTTAGTAGTAATTTCAGGATTCATAAGTTTCTCAGCATTTAAAGAATAAAGTATAAACTCTTAAAATAGAAGAAATAAAGCAATGTTTTTTATTTAGAGCTGAATTTTTGAAATTCTATAGAATGAATGTGCTCAAAATAATGAAATAAGGAGTTTTTTTTTGTAAAGTACTGACTTTATACTTTATAATGTATAAATTTAATATATGAATTTTTCTACTTCTTTTTCTAGTTCTTTAGTTTTGCCCGCGTTTTCTGATTTTAGTGGTGTTTTGAAACTCCCTGGATCTAAAAGTTTATCTAATCGAGCCTTGTTGCTTGCTGCTTTAGCTAAGGGAGAAACTAAACTCTATAATTTGCTAAAAAGTGATGATACTCGTTATATGTGTACCGCTTTAAAAAACTTAAATTATAATATTTTATGCATGGAAGAAATCAATGAATTTGTGGTACAGGGTAGTGCGGGTCCAGTGCAAGCCAGTGCTGCGGACTTGTATTTAGGGAATGCGGGGACTGCGATTCGTTCTCTTTGTGCCGCCCTTACTTTGGGGCATGGTGAGTTTCGTTTGAGTGGTGAAGAGCGGATGACCGAACGGCCTATTAAAGATTTGGTGAATGCTTTAGTGGATTTGGGAGCAAATATTCAATACGAAGTGTCCGAAGGTTATCCACCTATAATTATACGAGCCAATGGCCTTCGAGGGGGCACAGTCAAACTTCGAGGCGATATTTCGAGTCAATTTTTAACGGCATTATTGATTAGTGGTCCTTATGCTCAAAATCCCTTACACATAGTTATGGAGTCCGAACTAATCTCAAAACCTTATATTGATTTAACCATAGATATTATGGCTCAATTTGGGGTAGAAGTCGAACACCACGATTATCGGGAATTTATAGTGCCCAAGGGAGTGTATGTGTCTCCACAACAGTTTTATGTAGAAGGGGATGCCTCTTCGGCTAGTTATCCTTTGGCTGGAGCCGCTATCACTGGTGGAACTGTTCGAGTCGAGGGAGTTGGAGCTAGGAGCAAGCAAGGAGATGTTCAATTTGCAGAAGTATTGCAGAAAATGGGTGCCACCATTAAAATGGGAGAGGACTGGATAGAGTGTACAGGCCCCAAAGGTCCGTTAAAAGCGGTAGACTTAGATTTAAATCATATTCCAGATGCAGCTATGACTGTAGCTGTTTTGGCTCTGTTTGCAGACGGGGTATCTACCATTAGAAATATAGGCAGTTGGCGTGTAAAAGAAACAGATCGTATTGCTGCTTTGAGTGCCGAGCTTCAAAAAGTTGGGGCAACTGTATATAGTGATATAGATAGTATTCAAGTCACTCCTCCTCAAAAACTAAAAGAAGCCTCTATAGAAACATACAATGATCATCGTATTGCCATGTGTTTTAGTTTAGTGTCTTTGGGAGGTGTTTCTATTAAAATTTTAGACCCCTCTTGCGTCAATAAAACCTACCCACAATATTTTCAAGATTTTTTGAAATTAGCAAAATAGAGAGTAAGAGATGCTTAAAAGTCTTTTAGCGTTTCTTTTTTTATCGAATTTTGCGTTTGCGGCTCTTCAAGGACAAAGCTTTCAAGCTTATGTGGATTCTTTGGTCCCAGGAGCTAAATTAGGGCTTTCTCTTCGATCTGTTCAAAAAAATAAAAGCCTTTTAGATATAAGAGGGGATGAGTTTTTTATTCCTGCAAGCACTTTAAAAACCTTAACGACAGCCACCGCTTTGTACTTTTTACCTCTTTCTTACGAGCCCAAAACGAGTCTCCACTTAGAAGGTAGTGTGCAAAAGAATGTTTTTGTGGGGAATCTTCGTTTTTATGGCGAAGGAGATCCAAATTTTTCGGGTCGATATTTTAAAGATGCTTTTTTTATGTTCAAGCAAATGACTGACTCTTTGAAAAGTCTTGGAATTACCAAAATACATGGAGATTTAATAGCAGACACTTCTTTTTATACAGGGCCTCGTCGTCCAGAACATTGGAAATCCAACTATTATGATGCTTGGTACGGAGCAGAGGTTTCTCCTCTTAGTTTTAACGATAATTGTGCCTTGATTCGTTTAAAACCGGGTGAAAAAGTAAATGATTCCGCTACTATAGAGGTGCTTCCAGATGTTGATTTTGTTAAAATTATAAACCATTTAAAAACCGTTCCAGGAAGAACAAAAAAATGGAAATACAGTTTAGATAAAGAAAAGGCTCTTATCACTATCACTGGACAAATAGGTGTCAATGTAGATTCTGCAAGCCTTGTGCTCCCAGTTCGAAATCCAGCAGCTTACTTTTTAAGTGCATTTCAAAAAACTCTAGCAGACGAGGGGATTGAGTATATACACGATCCTAATATGTCGGGTGGGATTGAAATCAAAGCTTTTTCTTTTTCAGTGGTTCCTTTTTTAAGTGTTTTAGATGAAATCAATCAAAGGAGTCAAAACTTACACGCTGAAATGTTATTTAGAAATATTGGCAAACAGTTTTTTGGTGAAGGCAGTGTTAAAGGTGGCAAAAAAGCCGAAGAATATTTTCTATCAAAAATAGGGCTTTCATACCAAGATTTTGAAGTTTTTGATGGAAGTGGTCTATCTCCCTTAAACAAAGTGAAGCCGTCTGTGGTGAGTGAATTGCTTTCAAAAATGGCTCGTTCTCCTTATTCGTATTATTATATTGAGAGTTTTGCAAGCCCAAACATTGGCACTGGCAGCCAACGGATGTCTTCTTTAGAAGCCCCCTCTCAAACACGATTTAAGACAGGTTATATCGGGGGAGTGCATGCTTTAGTGGGCTATATCTTCACTCTTCCAGGAGACACCCTCAGTTTAAGTGTTTATTTGAATGACACTGGCAAAAACCCTGATCATAAACTCAAAGATGTTATAGACACTATTTGGTCTCGAGTGGTGACAAAAACCAACGAAAACTACAGCTCACTACTTGAAGCCAAAAAATTATGGTTAGATGCTCAAGAGGTTAAAGGACTTGAAGCTCGTCTAGACTATTTTTCAAAATCTTTTTTAAATCGTCCTTATTTGCTTGGTCCAATGGGCGAAAGCTATTTGGATTCGATAGACTCCAAAGCTCTTATTCACTTGGACTCCATGGATTGCGTGACCTATATAGAGCATAGTTTAGCCTTGGCTTTGTCTATTCACGAAGACTCCATCTTCAATACACTCCAAAATATTCGATACACCAAAGGTGAAATTAGTTATTCAAATCGAAAACATTATTTTGTAGAGGACTTTCTAAAAGAAGGGCGTTTTGCAGAAATTCGTCGTTTTGAAAATGAAGCGGTGATTTTTAGAAAACTTCCTAAAACACAATTTTTTGCTAGCAAAAAAATAAAATATTCCGGAGAAGATCCAGAGACAGAGATACCCCATTTGCCTTTTAAGGAAGCCCTTGATTTTGCAAAAAACATTTGGGATTTCGATTTTAGCGTTTGGGGAGTGGCTTTTATTGGCAACTCATCCAAAATCGATGTGACTCACACTGGATTTTTAATCTTGAAACCAGGAGAAAAACCAATACTTCGTCATGCATCTCAGTTGAAAAAACGAGTGGTGAATCAAAGTTTAGAAGAATATTTAAAACAAAGAAAGGGAAAAACTCCAGGAATAGTTGTCTTTGAATTTCTAAAAAAATCCTAGTTTACAATCCAAGGCTTAATAAAATGTGGAGTTTGTAAGTTTTAGATTGAGCCTTAAAAACGCTAAAGGCATCGGGTTCCCAATCATAAATATCCATTGCAAAGGCGTCTCCAATTTTGGATTCTGCTTTTTCTATGTCATTCCAATCTATTTTTGGGATATGATAATAGCGAATAGACCCCTTGGCTTCAGAAACCAAAGGGTGTTTTATTAACAGTTGTTGAACACAGTCGTAAGCCGAATCGCCTGTGATCTCGATCTTATTGAACAAGCAATTTGGTTTTAAAAAAGTGATCAAGTCTTTCACTTCTGTTTTTAAAAGAGCCTCACCCCCAAAAAAATCTAAAAGTCCTTTGACCACTTTAGAGTTGGTCTCCAAAAGAGGGTTTTCTTTTTGGATGATTTTGAGGATGTGCTGTCTTTTCATGGTGGAGTGACTAAGCTTCTTTGTTTTTTAAATACCAACGAATAAGATTGTTTGTACTTGAATCGTGTTGAAGCTCCACATTGGGGTCGCTTTCTCCTTTTTCTAACTCTGGAAGGATTTGGCTTGCCAATTGTTTTCCTAATTCTACACCCCATTGGTCATAGCTATTGATGTTCCAAAGCACTCCTTGCACAAAAATTTTGTGTTCATACATGGCAATAAGAGCACCGAGAGTTTTAGGGCATAATTTTTTCATCATGATGCTGTTGCTAGGTTTATTGCCTTCAAACACTTTGTGAGGAGCTAAAAACTCAATTTCTGCTGGAGATTTCCCGGCTTTTTTAAGTTCTTCACTGGCTTCAGAAAGGGTTTTACCATTCATTAAAGCTTCTGTTTGTGCAAAGAAGTTAGAAAGTAATTTGCGGTGATGATCTCCCACTTTATTTTGACTGTTGGCTGGAGCAATAAAGTCACAAGGGATCAATTTTGTGCCTTGGTGTATCAATTGATAAAAGGCGTGCTGACCATTGGTTCCGGGTTCACCCCATAAAATCGGACCCGTTTGATAGTTGATTTTTTGACTTTCTCTATCGACACTTTTACCATTAGATTCCATATCTGCTTGTTGAAAATACGCAGCCAAACGGTGCAAGTATTGATCATAAGGCAACATAGCATAAGATTCGGCTTCAAAGAAGTTGTTGTACCACAGCCCAATCAAAGCTAAAACTACTGGAAGATTTTCTTGAATCGGTGCTTCTTTAAAATGTTGGTCCATTTCAAATGCACCTTGATGGAGTGCTTTGTAGTTTTCAAAGCCAATGCGAAGAGCAATAGGGAGTCCAATGGCAGACCACAAAGAGTATCGACCACCCACCCAATCCCAAAATTCAAACATATTAGCGGTGTCTATTCCAAATTCTGCCACTGCTTTGGAGTTTGTTGAGAGTGCCACAAAATGTTTAGCAATCGAAGAGGTGTCTCCATCAAAAACTTTGAGTACAGCTTCTTTGGCTGTGATAGCGTTGGTCATAGTTTCTTGAGTGGTGAAGGTTTTAGAAGCCACAATAAAAAGCGTTTCTTCTAAATTCACTTTTTTTAATGTCTCTACAATATGGGTACCATCTACATTAGACACAAAGAAGACTTCGGGAGCATCTTGGCCTGCATAAGGTCTTAGGGCTTCGGTCACCATCACAGGGCCTAAATCTGAGCCTCCAATACCGATATTGACAATGTTTCGAATGGTTTTGCCAGAATGTCCTAGCCACTTGCCACTACGAACCAAGTTTGTAAAACTTTCCATGTGTTTTAAAACTTCTTGAACTTTGGGCATCACATTTTCGCCATCCACTACAATTGCATCGTCTCCTTGGTAACGAAGTGCAGTATGAAGTACGGCTCGATTTTCGGTGTGATTGATTTTTTCACCAGAAAAATAATCGGATCTCATAGATTCAAAAGGGGTGCTTTTTAAAAAATCAAATAGCTTATTGAGTGTGTCTTGAGTGATAATGTTTTTGGAGTAGTCTAAAAACAAACCACATGCTTCGAGGCTCATTTTTTGGGCTCGTTGTGGGTCTTTAGCAAATAAATCACGGATATGCCATGTTTTAGCTTCTAGAAAGTGTTCTTCTAGTGCTTTCCATTCTTTTGATTCGGTGAAGAGGCTCATAATGCTCCTTAAAAGTGAAGGTTTTATAGCGAATCTACAAAACCAAAAAGATATAATACTCTAAATTTAGAAAATAAAAATTTTCAGAAAAGAATCTTTTGAATTGTAGTTAAAAAACAAAGTAAACACATCGTTTTTGAAGGGTTTTTAGGTTTTAATATTATTTGAAGCATGCGTTTCTTAAGGTGTTCAAACTTGAATCTCGAGAGCCTCAATTCAACGCCATTTTTTGTATGCATTTCGACACTTTCAGCGTAGTGTTTTTCACAGTATATTTCGGGCATACGCCCCAGCGTCATGGTGAGCATCGCGTGGCAACTCCTATGAGAAGTGCTCAGTATTTATGGATGAGCTACCTTTTTTAGTGTTTTTATGGCAACCATGCATTTCACATGAATGCCACGGGATAAAGCCCTCGCCATGATGATGAGTGGCTACTGTATCGTTTTTGGAGATGCCCCGTGTTTTATATTTACACGCTCATACGATGGATGCTGAATAGCTCCAAGCCAGGCGTGTGTGAGACTTCATTTTTACTAAAAATTCTATAAGTGAGAGACATTGCCGGTGTTTTGAATTATTTTTGACACCGCTTTTGTAGGATCACTGGGGTCGAGGATTTTTTTTGTAAAATGGAGCGCCTCGCTTTTTTCTATAAGACTCAAATTGTTGGTGTTGTTCTTGAGTGAGTAATTCATTAAAAAAACGCATGTCCGAAATACGCTGTGTGAGTCGTGACTCATTGAGCGTCAAGAGTTCTGATTTTAGGTGTTGAAGCTTTGTGGAGTCGATTGGTTTTTTTGCCAATTCATTTTGGAGTTTTATTTCTGTGTTTCGGATTTTTTCAAAAAGAGAATGATGGATAGAATCGCTAGACAAAAAATGGGTGTCATAATTTTTAAGTTGCTCTTCTGTAAAATTCAAAGTAGAAGTCAATTTATTGTGTCTTCTGTGGGTGTTTCTTTCTCTTGATTTGTTTGTCCTTTTAGAGTTCATATGAGAGTTTCTTTGGTATCTGTCAGAGGCATGGAAGCGGGGTCCAGAAGCATGGGGAGATTCTATTTTAGATTCATGGGGATAGCCTCTATGCATCTTGGCAGAGTAAGGTGGGGCACTGAAATTTGTGAGCCAAGCACCGCCAAAAAAACCAGTTGAAAATGCAAGGATAATCACGCTTGCGATAAGGATTTTTGTGTTTTTATTCATATATATACCGCCTTTATTAAAATTCGTTCCAAATAGAAGTGGTCTCTTCGATGGCATCGCCTTCACCTAGAGAAGAATACCAGCTAAGGAATTCACTTTCTTCAATCAAAGAATCATCTGTGAGCCCAAAAGGAGGGGCTTGGACACCAATATATCCAATCAAGAGACTCCCTGTAAGGAAAAATAAACTGGCTGCTATAGAGAGTTTGGAATACAAAGAAAAGCGTCTCTTTTTCTTTTGATTTTTTTGCACTTGATTCAAAACTTTTTCAAATGAATCTGGAAATACCTGCTGTTTTGTGATGGAATTTAGGTCAAACATGAGCAAACTCCTTGGAATATGATGGGGTTAGGATTTGTTGTAGTTTTTGTTTAGATCTAGAGAGCCTAGATTTGACAGTGCCTTCGGGAATATCAAAAAGTGAGGCTAAATCCTTAATTTCTAAACCTTCTACTTCTTTTAGCCAAATCAAACTTCGCATTTCAGGGCTTAAAGTGTTCAGTGCTTTTTCGAGAGCAGCAGAAGGAGCTTCTGGTGTAGAAGGCGTAGAAAAAATGTTTTCCTGGATTAATTCTTGCTGCTCTATTTCTAGTTCTATGCGGCGTTTGTGTTGCCTTTTTTGCATTAAACAAGCGTTTAGTGTGAGCTTGTATAGCCAAGTAGATAAACTGGAATGTCCACGGAAATTTTGGAGGCTTTCGGGGAGGGCAACAAAAATATCCATCAAGATGTCTTCTGCTGCATCTCGATCCAGTAAAACTCTATAGGCCAAATTTAAAACAGAAGTGCTGTGTAGAAGCCATAGAGACTTTAGCACGCGAGTATCGCCTTTAGCAAGTTGTTTTTTAATATGGTTTAAGTCTTTCAAAATATTACCTACTATTAAACTTAGATGTTTCAAAAACAAAAAAGGTTCCATCTCTTTATAAAAATGGACAAAACAAATTAAAAGAAGCAAAAAAGCTTGATTTTTTCATTAGTTTTAGTTTGTATTTTATTAAAGACTGTTTTTTTATTAAATTCAATAAATTCACCTAAGGATCGTATGTTACACCACTCTAATTCTTATAAAAAACTCCTAGATGCCACACAGAATCGATTGTTGATTTTAGACGGTGCTTTTGGAACTATGTTGCAAAGGTTAAATTTAAGCGAAGCAGACTTTAGAGGTGACATTTTAAAAGATCACCCCATCGACTTAAAAGGCAATAACGATGTGTTGTGCTTGACTGTGCCAGAAGCCATAAAAGCCATTCATTTAGAATATTTAGAGGCTGGAGCAGATATTATAGAAACCAATACTTTTGGTGCCAATAGCTTGAGTCAACAAGATTACCAGCTAGAATCCTTGGTCTATGATATGGCTTATGCAGGGGCAAAGCTTGCTTCTGAGGCAGTATCAGAATTTCAAAAAACGAATCCTTCCAAAAAAGACCTTTGGGTGGCGGGTTCCATAGGGCCTACTTCTAAAACAGCAAGCATGAGTCCAGATGTTTCTGATCCAGCTTATCGAGCGGTTCGCTTCACAGATTTACAAGCGGCATATAGAGAACAAGTTCGTGGTTTATTAGACGGTGGTGCAGACATTTTATTGATTGAAACCATATTCGACACCCTGAATTGCAAGGCAGCCTGTTATGCTATTTTAGAAGAATGCACAGAACGCGGAGTTTTATTCCCTATTATGGTGTCGGGAACCATCACCGATGCTAGTGGTCGATTGTTGTCTGGGCAAACCGCTAAAGCATTTTGGCATAGCTTGTCTTCTTATCCTATTTTTAGCATTGGTTTTAACTGTGCCTTGGGAGCCAAAGAAATGATAGGGCATCTACGCGAAATTCAAGACGCTCCTTATAGGATTAGTGTGTATCCTAATGCTGGTTTACCCAATCAATTTGGAGGTTACGACGAAACACCTTTAGAAATGGCTTCCATTATATCCAAATTTGCAGAGGAAAACTTAGTCAATATTGTAGGGGGATGTTGTGGTACCACTCCCGAAACCATTCGTGCTTTTTCTAAAAACTTAAACTCTTTTACACCAAGACAAGTGCCTGCCCCTAGTACCGATTTATTGCTGTCGGGTTTAGAGCCTTTGAAAGTCGATAAAGACAGTCGCTTTATCAATATTGGAGAACGCATGAATATAGCGGGCTCCTTAAAATTTGCTCGTTTGATTAGAGAAAAAAACTATGCAGAAGCGGTACAAATTGGAATAGACCAAGTAGAAAATGGAGCACAAATCATAGACATCAATTTAGATGATGGCATGATAGACTCCGAAAAAACGATGGAATACTTTTTAAACTTACTCATGTCAGAGCCTTCGGTTTCAAAGCTCCCTATAATGATAGATAGCTCTAAATGGGAAGTCTTGGTGGCAGGCATGCGTTGTGTTCAAGGCAAAGGGATAGTGAACTCTATTAGTTTAAAAGAAGGAGAAGAAGCCTTTTTAGAGAAAGCAAAAGAAGTGAAAAACTATGGTTTTGCATTGGTTTGTATGGCATTTGATGAAAAGGGCCAAGCAGACACTTATGAAAGGCGAATTCAGGTTTGCACTCGAATGTATCGTTTGTTGGTCGATAAAATTCAATTTCCACCTCAAGATATTTTATTTGACCCCAACATTTTATCCATTGGCACGGGCATGGAAGAGCACGCTTCTTATGCTAAAGATTTTATTGATACTTGCACCTATATCAAAGCTAATTTACCCCACGCACATATTGTAGGGGGAGTGAGCAACTTGAGTTTTGCATTCAAGGGAAACAACGCCATTCGAGAAAGCATGCACACCTGTTTTTTATATCATGCTTTCAAAGCTGGAATGCGTTTTGGTATTGTGAACGCAGGCGTTTTACCTGTATATGAAGACATAATCAAAGAAGAGCGAGACCGGATCGAAGACTTGATTTTCAACCGCTCCCCCCAGGCCACAGACAAGCTTTTGGCTTATGCAGAAACAATCAAAGGTCGAAAAAACAACGCTTTGGATTCCGAGCATTTCTTACAATGGCGTCAGTTAGAAGTCGCACAAAGATTACACCATGCCATGATCAAAGGCATAGACCAATTTATTGAAGCTGATGTCGAAGAAATGAGACAAAAAATGTCAGACCCAGTACAAGTGATCGAAGGCCCTTTGATGGACGGCATGAACGAAGTGGGGAGACTTTTTGGAGAAGGAAAATTGTTTTTACCTCAGGTCGTCAAGAGTGCTCGAGTCATGAAAAAAGCAGTGGCTGTATTGTTGCCATATATAGAAGCTGGGAAATCTGGAGTATCGAGCAGCTCTGGCAAAATTTTAATGGCCACTGTCAAAGGAGATGTTCATGATATTGGCAAAAACATAGTGGGCGTGGTGCTGAGCTGCAACAACTATGAGATTATAGACTTAGGGGTAATGGTACCCACCGAAACCATCGTAGAAGCCATTCACAAACACAAACCAGACATGCTAGGACTTTCGGGTTTAATCACCCCCAGCCTAGAAGAAATGATACAAGTCACCAAAACTCTTCAAAGAGAGGGCATTCAGATCCCGATTTTAATCGGAGGAGCTGCCACTTCAAGCATCCACACTGCTGTTAAAATAGCTCCAGAATCAGATGCCCCTGTTATTTACACCACAGATGCAGGCAATTGCGTCACAGTGGTAGAGCAATGGATGAACCCTCGCAAAAGAGACGCTTTTTTGGAACAACACTTAAAAAGGCAGTCAGATTTAAGGGATTTACATCAAAAGCAACAAGAAAAAATCAAACATGTTTCCATAGAAGAAGCAAGGCTTCGCGGTGAAAATTTATTTGATTGATTTTCAATAAAAATATTTTGAAAGAAAGGTGGGGTAGGGGAAAGCCTTCCCCTGTCTTCGACCCCTGTGGGTTCTCCGCCACCCCTTCGACTTCAAGAACTTTGAAAGCTCAATAAAACACCATAAGTCGCTTCTTTTTAAGAAATTTAATTATATTCATCAAGAGAGAAAATAATACTATAAATTATGAAGAGAGGTGATTTTATGAAGTTAGGTTTTAGAGCATTAAAAGAAAAACATCGATATTTGAGGGGAGAATGGGATGGCTATAATCCCAGAAACACCTCTTTAAGAGTGCATCGGGCATTGAGTTGGTTAAAATCTGCAGAAGAAGTTGGAGAAAATATAGACTTAGGCTTTATTTCCTTGTGGATTTCTTTTAATGCACTTTATGGAGTCAAAGATTTAGACCAAAACTATGAAAACGAACGCAGCCTCATGAAAAAGTTTTTTATCAATGTACTCCAGTTAGACGAGTTTAAAGTGTTGGCTGATTTTACTTGGAATGAATACTCCAACTTACATCGAATATTCATTAATAATAAATATGTTTTCCATCCTTTTTGGACTTATATGGACGGGCACATTGACGAAGAATCATGGGAATCAAAACTTGAAAAATCTATTAATGAGAGCAAAGGAGCTTTAACAGATCAAAATATTTTAAAGTTTCTTGAAATTCTTTTTGATAGGCTTTATGTGCTTCGCAATCAATTGATGCATGGAGGGGCCACTTATAATGGAAAAGTCAATCGAGAACAAGTGGGTCTAGGCTATCAAATTTTGTCCAAAGCCATTCCTTCTTTTATAGATGTCTTACTCGAAAACCCAAATCATGATTGGGGCTTGCCCACTTATTTGCCTGTAGATGTAGATGAATCCATGCTAATGTGAGAATCTGGATCAAAAGAAAGGTCTTCTAGTCTTGGGGTGGCAATGAACACTTGGGTGTGTTTTTCTTTGATTAAGTTTGCTACAGCACGCCTTCGATGCTCGTCTAGCTCAGCAAAAATATCATCTAAAAAAAGAATAGAAGGGGCCTTTTCTTTTTTGGTGATATCTAGTGCGGCAAACCGCATTGCAATGGCTGCAGATCGGCTTTGACCTTGAGAAGCAACACTCCTAAACTCATGACCAGAAGTCCACAAGACTAAATCATCTTTGTGGGGTCCCAATATAGTGACACCTTGTTTTCGCTCTATTTCTTCTACTCCTTCTAATTTTTCTCTAAAAGACTGCTCTAGATTTTGAGCGTCTGGATCTTTAAAGATGGATTGACGGTAAGTGCAATGGATTTTATCGCGACCTTCTGCCAAAATATGGTAGTATTTTTGAATAGATGGGTCTAACTGATTAGATAGATCAATACGAAGCCTCCACACTCGAATAGCCAAATCAATAAATTGCTCGGTGAGCACAGCATACACATCTTCTCCACCAAAAACTTGACCGTTTCGATATTGCCTTAACCATTGATTCCTTTGTTGAAGCACTCGGCGGTAGTGTCTCAATAGCTCTGTGTTTAAAGGAGAGAGCAAGCAAAGGATTTCATCTAAGTAGCGGCGTCTTTCTTCGGGAGCTCCTTGAACCAGACTAATATCAGCTGGTTGCATAATCACTGCTGGTGTTTCTCCAAAGAAAAAACTGGCAGAACTCGACTCCGTATCGCCTTTTTTTGCTAAAATATTGGAATTAGACTGGAGGCGTATGGCTCTTGTAGAATCGTTCAATCTTATCCTAGCAATAGCCTCTTCACTCTTCCAGTGGATCAAATCTTTTAAGGATTTTGTTTTAAAAGAATAACCTTGGCATAATAAATATAAAATTTCAAGAACACTCGTTTTCCCACTCCCATTTTTACCACTAAAAACCGTGATACCCTCTTTGAAATTGAAATCCAAAGTGTGTAAGTTTCGAATTTGTGAAACATGCAAAGAAGAGATCAAGGGAAATTGCCTCTAATAGTGAAACTTAAGGGACTCCAAAGCTGCACATTAGATTCATAGAGCAAGGCATAACTCAAATCGATAGGGTATATTTTTTGAGCTATCCGTAGATCCAGTTGATAACCAAGTCCAGCAGAAAATTGAAGTCCATCCATGCCCACACTAATACGCCCCTTGGGAATAGCTTCTAGATCAAAGCCTATCCTTGCAGTCCACACATGGCGATCGGGGTCAAAAGCAAGTAAAGTGTCTGCAATTTGATAATCTATTGCTTCTAACCAGGCAGAGACCGGCTTAGAAAAAATTTGACTACGGTAACCTAAACCCACTTGAAGAGCCTTTGGACGAAATCCGTGAGTCGAAATCACAGAATTATCGACACTTGGGTTTCGAGTCCATGTAGCCGAAAGGTTTTTACTAAAACTAAGGTTTCGAATGACTACCGACGAAGACCATTTGGAGTTCCATTGCCGTATCCATCCCAAATTAAAACTAATCGGACTTTGAAAAGCATCGACCAGTTGAATGTCTTGATAATAAGAGGCTAAATCTAAGTTGTCGTAACTCATGCTAAAAGAAATCCCAATAGCATCTAAACGAGAAAGGCGATAAGCAAAGCCCAAATGCATCATAGTAAAATAAGGCCTTGCTTCTCCAAGTGTTTCGTCGTCGTCATTAATCACATCAAAATGAAAATCACCTCGATAAAGCATAGCAAAACCTATTCCCATGCGTTTGCCAATGCGTGTGTCTAGCCCCAAAGAGCCTCCACTTCGGTCCAAGTCTCGTTTTTCTGCATGCAAAGAATAGTGGAAATGATTTTTAAAAGCTAAAATGGCAGGGTTCCAATAAGCTCCAGGCAAAGCCGCTGTATCTGCAGAACCGGTGTTACCACGACTGAGTTCATGAGCACCTGTTCCCATTCGATCTACAAATCCGTCAAAAGCTCCCAAGCTTGCTTTTTTGTGAGCCAAAGAAATTCCAAAGGAAAGAGCACAAAGTAAGATGAGTTTTTTCATTTCTTGGCCCCTCCTAAGCTCATGGCTTTTCCCCAGCCTACATGGCCGTGATTGTCTTGGACTCGAATGTAGTATATGCCCATCGCACAAGCCCTACCGTGTTCGTCTAAACCATCCCAGTAATCTTCAGTAGGCTTAGAACTTCGAACTGCATTTTTTTCTCGAAAAGCATTTTTTACAATCGTCTTGACTTTAATCATATCGTAACTAAAGACTTCTATTGTCACCTTAGAGTCTTGACTCAATTTATAGGCGATTTGTGTCTTGCCTGTGGCAACAATCACCGAAGGGATCATTCGTATTGAGCCTAAATCATTAGAAACAGGGCTTTGATTTAAAATATGTGTCCATGTTTTTCCTGTATCTGCAGAAACAGAAACACCACTACCATAAGAAGAAACGGCTAGTCCTGTGGTTTTGGAATCCAATGGAAAACTAGTTACTGAAGTCAAGATAGAGTTGTTGTTTAAAACCCCTGCTTCTACACCATAAAGCCATTGCCTTGAATGAGACCAAGGGATGGCTCCCACGCTATCTAACTTTAGAAGTCCACTCACAGAACCTTCAATGGTTTGCACAGCCAAAAAAGCTAAATTTCCAATAAAAGCAACTTCACTTACACTATAGTCCAGATCATCGTAGGCATTTTTGTGTGTTTTAGATAAAGTATCTCTAAACACAACTTCTTTAAATTTAGAACCATTATAAGAACGCCATAAAGAACTTTTTGTTTTCCCTTTTTCTCTGATAGAGCTTTCCACAATAATTTGAAGAGGGGAGCCACCCATCCATAGCCCGGTCACTCTTTTTTTAGATAACTCTTGAACGGCAGTGATTTTTTGAGGAGCCTTTTCAATATATAAACCTGACTCACTTGCCAACCACAATTCTTGAGTGGTGGGGTGTATAGCAACACTGTAAAGAGATGGATTTTCTTTTTGAATGGAAGCTCCATTTTTTAAAGAGTCCAGAGTATTTGTTTTTGTATTCAAAACAAAGTAGTCCAGAGAAGGAGTAGAAGACTGGGTATCACTTGTGTATTTGGCTAGTCCTAAAACTCCTTTGGCTATCCATAAATGATTTTTTACAGAGTCAAAAGCAAAAGCACCAATAGCTTTGTGTATAGGTAAATTAGTTTCAGAAGGGAGCTCCACTATGGGCTCTTCTAAAATCTCCTCGATGACACGCTGAGTACGCAAAAAGAAAAGCCCTTTTGGCTGGGTAAAAGAGTTTAGAGAATCGGCTTCAAACCAAGGCAAAACCCATCCAAAATTTGAAGCAAAAAAAGAGGGAGTCCGTCTTGTTTCTGCAGTCACATCAGAAAAAACACCATCTTGAACAGCACTTTGATTGTGATCAAAATAATCGGAATTTATAGATTGGACATTGACTTTGGATTCTCCATTAGACAATTGAATTAAAGAAACACCGCTACCAGCATCTCCTCGAGAAAGCACCCACAAAGATCCAGACTTTGGCCCTTGAGAAACAGCAAAAGTAAAATTACTCACCAAAGAAGATTCTATAGCAAAAGCACTTAAAAAACCCATTAACAAAAAACTTGAAATTGAAAGTTTCATATATTACCGCATGTCTATTTCTTCGACACCTTTAATTCCTGTGTATTTAAAATTTTGGGGAGCCACATTTTTCATTCGCTTTAGATTAGAAATTTCATACACCGAAGCGTTATCCATTAAATCAGTGGTGAACAAACGAATGGGTGAATAATCTTTGGTAGAAAGCCAAACTTCGAGGGATTTAAACTGGTCTTTGTATTTTGAAGGGTCTAATTTTAGCACATAAACGGCACTGTTTTTCCACTTATCTTTTTTTAGAGACAATGCATCGCATTCTAAGTATTTAAACAAAAGCTCAGATGGGTGTGGCGTGTTAGCCAAATCCTCAATATCCTTAATAAGTACTTGCTTTTGATCAATATTCCATTGCCAAAAGGATTGTCCATCGTTAAAAAATGTAATTCCTGGAATCCGAAGTCGGTATAAATTGTCTTTTCCAATTAAAATATCTCCTCGTTGTTCAGAAACATCAGTGCTTCCAGCATGAAATATTTTTACATGAAATTCTAAAGACCAATAATTTGATTCTTTGAACCAGTTTTTTGATTTGTTTAACACCTCATTAGCTTCAGAAGCATGTAATGGACTGAAAGTCAATGTCAGTAAAATGAGATAGCGAAAAATAGAATGCATAAAAGTTCCTGCATGAAGGTGTTTATTAATAATACCTTTTTATACGCCGCATGGCAATTATTGGATAGAATTATACATATTTAATTTGTAAGATGAATCATAAGCTTAAGCTGGATCACGGAGTTCGAACCTATGTCTGCCTTTATAATTTAAAAATTTGAGCTTAGACAGCTTTGTCGAGTCTGATCACATTGTTAGAGGCTGCTAAGTTTTAATGTGTGTGAGCCACCGCCTTTTTATTTAGAAACGAATCTAAGAAATGTTTTGTTTTATCAATAAAACTTCTATTTTTAATTCAAAAAAAAGTTTTTATCTATCTATTTTTCTATTTTTTTTCTGTCAAACTAATAGAAAAGGAATTATAAACATGAACAAATGGATTCTATCACTGATTTTATTGATAGTAAGCACTTCATTTGCTGCTGAAATCGAAGTGAATGGAGAGGTAAACGCTGATTACGCCACTTATTGGGATAAAAATTTTGATCCTTTCAATGCAGCGAATCAAAAAATAGGACTATCTCTGACGGCTCACTTGAACGAAGCTGTGTCAGTCATTTTGGCTTCTAAACTTTTGAGCACTTATATGAGTGAAGACGGAGAATTAGAAGAATCCGAAGTCCGACACGGAAAGTCCAGATCCACAGCCATGGGAGACGAAGACCATCGTTTTAATTCTTTTAAATTTGATGGGATCACTTTTCGATGGGCGTTAAACTCCAATGTGGCTGTGCTTTTTGGAGATCTTATTTACAGTGCAGGTTCTTTCAATTATTACTTTTGGCGTGATGAAGCTCGTTACAATGTGATTTCTCAAGAGCAAAGATTACGCGGTATTGGAGTAGAATTAGAGGAAGGACGCGTCTATATAGGAGCCTCTGAAAATAATCCTCACTCTATGCTTGTTTTTGGTTCTTATCCAATCGAGTTGATTTCTAAAACAGAAGAACGCTTGCTCTTGACTCCTAGTGCTGAGTGGGCATTTGGCTCTGAAATAGGTCGCTCCTATACTTATGCCATTGGTTTAGAAACTGTATATGCTAAAAGCTCTGGAGATATGAATTACGGTGTGACAGCCACTTGGGGCACTCACCCATACAAAGGCAAAGGAGTGCACTCCTTTTTATTAGAACCCTCTTTTAATTTTAAGTTTTTTAATTTAGGACTTTCTTACTTTCAAGCTTTAGTCGCCAAAAAAGACGCTCCTGTGGATGAACAAATTTTCACAGAAGATCAAACCATGCTTTTTATAGAGCCATCTTTTGAGCTCCATAAAAAAGTAGCCCTTGGTTTTGCCTATGAATACCACGATCCTAACAACGAAATACACGAAGATCAACGACATTTAGTAGGCCCTAATCTCTATTTGTACCCTACCACCAATGTTGATTTAGTGTTTTGGACCGGCTACAACATTTTAAAAAGAAAAGCCAATCATTTTTCTATGGGTATTAGTGCTCAAGCCAACTTCTAAGGGGCTATGTGCGGCTTAGAGTCCTAGATTCAATCCGTGGCTTATTGATTGTTCAAATGGTTTTAGACCATTTTGGAAAGCCAATTTCTACATATTTATACCAATGCTTCGGCTACTTTAGTGCAGCCGAAGGTTTTTTCTTTTTATCGGGATTTGTGGGTGCCTATGCTGCCATAAGCAAACAACACAAAGACCCAACAGCATCTTGGATGCGTCAACGCGCTTTTTCTATTTGGCAATTCCATCTTTTTTCTTTATTTATTTTGCTAGTCTTATCCATTCTGATCTTCCCTGAACTCAGTATTTATTTTAAAGCAAATATAAATAGGCCTTTTTTAGCCTCACTATTTTCAATTTTATTGATCCATACCCCCGCTTGGCTAGATGTACTCCCTTTATATGTGTTTTTAATGCTGATCGGTTCTTTTGTTTTTCCTGTATTACTTAGGGGTAAAGTTTTTCTCGTTTTTACTCTTTCTTTATGCCTATGGCTAATGGGCCAATGGGGCGGGAGTGATTTTTTTCGCTCCTTTTTTCCACCTTGGGTGTATCACGGTTTTTTTGACATATTTTCTTGGCAACTGTTATATTTTTCTGGAGCATGCATAGCGGTATGGTATAAAACAAAAAACACAATTTCTGCTCAAACTCTAAATTGGATAGGCTTGGTTTCTATTTTGATAAGCATTTTCTTCTTTTTGTGGTCCAGAAATTGGATTGCTCTTCAGGTTCCTAATAACTTTTGGATAGATCGAGAGCATTTGGGGGTTATTCGTTATCTTAATTTTATGTTTTTTATGTCGGGTATTGCTTTTGTTGTGAGAAATGCTCCGTATCTTTTGGATTTTAAACCTATGGCCACCATTGGAAAGCAGAGTTTATGGGTGTATTCCACGCACACCATTATGATCTATCTATGGTTTATTAGCCCTGCAAGCTTTCGTTTTTATTTACCTTGGAATGTGTTTATACCTATTCTGGCTTGTGTGACTTTGTGGTTTTTGGCGGTTTTTTTAGAATATTTAAAAAGGCCTCACTCAAAGCACGACTCTCGGACTTAGGGATTTTTTTAGAGTCACGAATTTTTTGAAGGGCCATATTAGAAATGATCAATGGGAATTTCTGCTTTAATAAGTATTCTCGAAGCATTTCTTTTGAATGAGTGTATGCACTTGTTAAACCCCATGCTACGGCCATTTGCGTATAATAAGTGTGGTGCTGTATAGAGCTCCATTTTTGAAGGCATTTTTCTAAATATTCATCGTTTAGAAAATGAAATAAAGATAAAACGACTGCAAATCGAACTTCGTATTCTTGTGTAGATTTAAAATACGATTCCAAAAAACTCCAGACTATTTTTTGATTTTGACGGACTTGCTTTAATCCAACACAAAAACTATCACAAATAGACCAATTGTCAATATATGGCACAAAATCTTGAATTTCTTTTAATAAACTAGATTCCCAAGGCATATAGGAGAGAGTTAAGCCTAGAAGCATTTTTTCTTCAAAAACAGGGTGATCCATTGATTTTTTAAATTCTAAGTATTGATTATTTTTGACAATGTCTTTGGCAAGGCTTCTAAGTATAGGGATTCGAACTCCTAAAATATCATCTACTCCTGGTAAAAGTCCAGAAGAAAAGCTTTGATATTCTAAGTCTATATTTTGTTCTAGAAGAGATCTGATTTTTAAGTTTATCATTGAAAAGCCTTTAAAAATGACGATCAACCCATATTAAATTTAAAAACTATAAAGTTTTTTTGATATTCTTCTCAATCTTTTATTGCCTAGAGATAAAAAAAAGAGCTTGTATTGAACAAGCTCTTTAAAGTTTTATTGACCAAGGTATTTTCGACCAATCCCCATTTCGTCTTTGTATTCAACATAATCGGGAGTGAAATTCTTGTCAAAAGTAAAAGTTACATTAGCAGAGCATTGGAATTCATTGAGAAGTTTTCCAGAACCTTTAAAGGCTGTTTTTTTCTTTTCCACTCTTTCGTCGCCTTTTTTACCGACAACGACTTCTGCCTCGCACCATCCAGAACCAGTTTGTTTGGCATACACTTCTTTTCCGTCGGTAGAAACTAGTTTAATATTTTCCACTACAAACTCAGTGTTGTTTCCGGTAGAAGCCCAAACTTGTAGTTCGCCTTTAAGTGAAGTGGGAGTGATTGACAATGTTGGGAAAGCAATAACATAGCCCCATTTATCGATTCGATTGGAAGCCCTTTCACCCAGATTTTCACCAAATATTAAGAAATAACCACGAGTGTTTTTGCGACTTTTATTGAGTTCAGAGATAATTTCAGGGTTATTAGGGGCGACTTCAGCTATTTGAAGCAAAAAATACTCCCGAACCACAGGGTCGTCTTCGCTAAGAGCACGGGGGAGAGATATTTTAATATAGTGATTTTCGGCTTCGGAACGGATGGCCTTAACGGCTCCTTCCCCGACTTTTCTTCGGTTTGCTATTGAAGCTGCGGTGTCGATTTTGGCAAATGCGTTGAGAATAGTACCGTAATCAACATCTTGAGCTGCCTGTAGCTTTCCAAGATTGGCTAAAGCAGTCACAAACTCTTGCACCACTTCGTCTTTAGTGGCTGAGTCTAAACTTTTTTGAGCTTGTTCAAAATAACCAGATAAAAGTTGGCTATTAATGTCTTTTTTGGCTTCAGCATCTGCAGCGCGAACCAAGGCTAGAGTATAATTGTCATAAAATTCTTTAGAAATTTTGCCTTTTTTCTTTGCTTCTAAATAAGAATTAATAGAGTTGCGGAAACGACCTTCTTTGAGGTGTTCATCCCCGCGTTTTTCGTTGGTCCCTTTACAACCACTAAGAATAATGAGGGCCGAAAAGAGGGTTAAAAAAAGGATGTTTTTCATGATTTTTCCTTGTTGAAGATTTTTTTAGAAAAAAGAGATGTTTAACATTCTATATTTAATTTAATTAAATATCTTTAAATTAAGTCATAAGATTAAGTAAATTTTTTTTTGGAGAACAAAATACTTGAAATTTTTAGCAATAAGTCCAGAAGCAGGTCGGTGGAAACAACCTAGTCCTCTAGCTCAAGTCGTGAATCACATGACGGATGCTTTTGCACGAGTTCATGTAGAAGTGATCACTTGTTCCCCTTTTTATACGCATCAATTAGGAGATTTTAGTGCATTTCAGTGTGTTTTTGAGGGAATAGAGCCCTTACATCATCAATTTTTTCAAGTTTGGAAAGGCAAAGATTTACGGCACACCTATATTTATAGCGAAGAATTTTTTAATAGAAACGCTATTTATGGAGAAAATGGAGAAGCTTTTTCTGATAATCACATTCGTTTTTCTTTTTTGGCTTCAGCTTCACTTTTTTATTGTCAGCAAATAAATTACAAACCAAGTGCTGTATTAGGGCACGAATGGGGAGCCGCTTTTACAGGTGCTCTTATGAAAACACACTTTCATTCATATTATTCAGAGATATCTTTTTTCTTTACGGTTCATAATATTAATTATGATTTTCATTTGGCGGCTTCAGAAATCGAAAAAGTAGGCCTAAATCCTGCAGATTATAATATGGATGGTTATGAGTTTTGGGGAAAAGTGAGCTTATTAAAAGTGGGCATGCTTTATGCCAAAAATGTGCTTTTTCCTTCACAAGGCTATTGTGATTCCATTGTTCACTCCTCACTACCAGGTGGTTTGAGTGGTTTTTTAACACACAATAAATCCAAACTATTAGGGGTGCAATTTGGGGTGAGTTACAATTTATGGGATTTTAACAAAAAAACAGGTTTACCCATTCCTAAAGCCAAGGAAAATGCACGACACAACTTTGAAAAGCATTTAGGAGTAGAGTTTGAAAATCGATTGGTGATATACACTCATCTAGACGAAGAAGCCGGAAAAACTTCGGAAACATTGGCAACTATCGTCTCTGATATTATTAAACTTCAAACATTTTTAGTGATTGGTATTTTGCAAGAGCACCCCGACTGGAACTATTATCATTCTTTAGCAAAAGAATATCCAAAACACATTGCTTTACTAGATATTTCACATAGTAAGTCTGCCTTGCGTTTATCTTTGGCGGGTTCAGACCTTTTATTTGCTTCCAATTTACAAGAGCCATCTGCCTCGTTAATTTTAAAAGCCTTGGCGGGTGGAACTGTTCCGCTTTCTGGAAAAGACATTGGAGTTGCTAATTCCCTTCATAATTATATTGGAGACGCTACTTTTGCAGATGCTATATTAGTAGAAGATTCCTCTGCTCCTCATCAAATGTTGAGTCGTTTACGCGAAGTAGAGTACCTTTTTATACATAATAAGGTGATTTGGAACCAAATTATGGTCAACGCGTACAAATTTCGTTACGAATGGGATAGGACAATTGCAAAATATTTACTAACTTTAGGAGAAAATTAGGGACTTTAGCTCAATCGGTTAGAGCTACGGACTCATAACCCGTCGGTTCCCGGTTCAAGTCCGGGAGGTCCCACTCACTCCCCCTTCGAAAGAAGGGGGAGTTTTTATTTGAACTAGCTATGGAGGTTTTATTTTACTAAGTTAAAAATATGCCAATAATTTCTCAAAAGCGTCGTTTCACTATTTTTATTTACATCGCACTTCACTTGCTAGTGATTCTCACTATGGTTTTTCAGTTTTTAAATCAAAACTATAACGATGTATTTTTGTGTCTATTGACTTTAGTGCTTTTTCAAATACCTTCTTTTATAGACCGTAGATTCAAAATTTATATTCCCGACACACTTTTAATCGTCATATTGCTATTTATTTTTGCAGCAGAAGTTTTAGGAGAAATTAAAAGTTTTTATATCCAATATCCAGGCTGGGACACAGTACTTCATACTATAAATGGTTTTTTGATGGCCGCCATAGGCTTCGCACTCATAGACATATTCAATAGAAGTGAAAAAATCTCTACAAAGCTTTCTCCTAGTGCCTTAGCTTTCTTTGCTTTTTGCTTTTCTATGACCATTGGAGTTTTATGGGAGTTTTTTGAATTTGGTATGGATTACTTTTTTAATCTAGATATGCAAAAAGACACTTTTATCTACGAGATCAAATCGGTTGCTTTAAATCCAGAAGCAAAAAACATTCCTGTCATTGTGCCTATAGAAAGTGTTGTGATTAATGGAGAGCAGTGGGAAGGATATTTAGATATAGGTCTAATAGACACCATGAAAGATTTAATAGTTAATTTTATTGGTGCATTCTTATTTTCTTTTTTTGGTTATGTTCACATTAAAAATAGAGACAAACATAAGTTTGTAAAAAAGTTTATTCCAATTGTTCGAATGTCTAAGTCAGAGGATACTCACTCCAAAACTTAAGTTATTTTAGCGTTTCCCATTAACTTGTTCGCTTGTCTTGCCACAAAGTCATCTCCATTCAATTCCACTACTTTTCGTAATCTTTGAATACCTTCTTCGGGATTGAGTTTATAATGCAAACGAATTTCTCCAATTTGAAACAAAGTGCGTCTCGCATGAATAGCTTCTTTTTCAATAGTCAAGGCTTTCTCTAAAAACAATAGAGCCACTTTAGGAAGCTTTTTATTATTAGCGGTGTTTCCCCATTCCTGCCATTGGATAGAAGGAAGTTCAATAAAAAAACTAGAGTGAGTGATTTGGCTGGCAATAGACTCAATAAATTTTTCATCTAAAGGGCTTTCTTGTAATAAAGCTTGAACGCCTTTGCTTAAAAATTCAGAAGCAGCTTCGAATTCGGCGTTTTTGGCTGCTTTAAGTCCTTCTTCAATATTTTCTCTTGTTTTTTTCTTTTTCTCCAAATAAAGATCACCGTTGTTTTTTTTCTTTTCTAAAAGAAGGCCTTTTTGCAATTCTTGCTTTGTTTTTTTTCTAGGAGGGATTTTAAGACCCAACAAAACTCCAACACCCAAAAAAGCAAAACTTAAAATAGCAACAACAATATAAATTCTCTCATTATAAAACCAGTTGCACAAAACATCCATACTAAATAAAAGAGAAGCAAAAAACAAAACAACTTTTGGGACCGCTTTTTTATAATATCCCATAGAAACGCCCCCCAAAAGTACCGCTAAACCAAGGCTGCTTCCTTTAAGGTAATCGTTAGAAAAACTATGAAAAAAACTAGTAGAGCTGAGTAAATAAGTCATAAAACCACCGGTTAGGTTGGCCAAAAGAAAGATGCCGAGAGTTTTATATAATCCCCACCGTTTTTCTAAAATAAAAGAAGCAAAAACAAAAACCACAACAAATATAAATAGAGAAATAAAACTAGGAAACAAAATCCAATAGCTAAACAGTTTTTCTAAATTTTCTTCTGCAGGGATCAAAGGCATTGTAAAGAGCAACTGTGTATCTGTGTAGGCTTTTAATCGTCTTTTCAGCTCGGTATTATACAGTTCTTTAGTGGGTGCTATACCTTGATTGACATAACTAAGATTCCCTCCGGTTTCCCACCAAGTCTTAAAATCTTCAGTCATTTTTTGAACTCGTATATTTGGATCCAATGGGGGGTTTTTACTTAAAAATTTTTCTCTATAAGCATTAAACTCTTCTAAATACAGCTCACGAGTAGGCTCCAAACCCACTCGTTTGAATTTATCTGCCCCCTCTTTATTCCAAAAAGTATCAAAAACAACTTGTATTTTCTTTTCTCTCTTTTGATTTTCAATAAAAGGCTTTCCCCATACGAGAAGATTCACACTCACAATAGAAATCACAAAAAACACTAAAACCCATCGAGCACTAGAAAATCGCCCTAGAAATGCAAATAAATGTTTACTCATTCTTTTAATATATCTAAATGTAAACAAAAAGCAATCTTATTATTTTAAAAATTCTTTGATTTAAAAAGTTATAAATGAGGATTTTAAGTCAAAATAGCTTGTTTTAAACCATTTTATAAAAATAATCAAATAAAAAAGAACACAAACTCGTATTTAAATATTCAATTTTTAGCAACTCGTTGAATCTTAAAAAAATGTTGTTTTGAGTTTTTATTTAGAAGCTTTGGGTGAGAATAAACTTTTTTTTTGAAGTCTTACAAACGCCTGGCTTTTAAAGTTTTGAAGATTCATTTAAGGACTTCCGTGATATTCTCGCAGTTGATTCCACAAAAAATCAGTATTCACATCACGGTAGCCTATAGCATTGACTTTTTCGCGTAGTTTATGAGCAATGTTAAAAAGATTTTCGCTCTTTTGCATGCGTTCATAACTATCAAAAATAGTCAAATCATTGATCCATTGAGTGATTTCTGGAAATTTAGAATGCTCAAATATATTTTCTCGCCCTTTTTGTAAATACTCTAAGTAGCGTTCAGTGATTTTGTAGTCATCTTCAATAAATATATCCATTGCTTTAGGGAACAAGTTTTTCCCAGTGAGGTATTCGTGCATGATGATTCCAAAACTAAAATAATCTACGGAAGTGGATAAATTTTCTCCCATCACAGCTTGTTCTGGAGCACTATAAGCTGGGCTAAGCTGTCCACCGTATTCGGTAACACTTTCTCGGAGTTTAGCTTGAGCATAGCCAAAATCACAGACTAAGATTTTATGATTGTTTTTATGCTCGTGGTCCGAACACAAAAGTAGGTTTTTTGGTTTTAAGTCTTTATGGATAATTTGATAATAATGGAGTTGACTGATTGTATTCGCAAGATAGGCTATTTGTGCTATCCTAGGTATTAATTCATCGTCAGAAAGATTTTCTTTAAAGGCTAGGTCTAGAGAGCCTCCTTTGATGAATTCCATTTTGAAATAAGGGTGTCTACCAGCTTGACCTCCACCCAAACTTTGCACTACACCCTCGATATTGGTAGCATGAATTAAATTGTTGATACGGATTTCGTCTTGAAAAGCACTCAAAAGCATATTCAAACGGTGCAAACGATTTTTGCCTTTGGGAGCCCAAAACTTACAAATTTTAATGACAATTTCTTTTTTCGCATAAATTTGAGTGTCACCCATTCGCTCTATCCAATAGTGTGCTCTATATAAACTATTGGTTCCCTCTAAAGTGAGAGGAGCAATTAGTTTTAAGCGTTCTACAGCTCCACCGCTCAAATATTCAGGATTTTGGTCGAGCCATAGCTGATACTCTTCCATAGTATAATGTTCTCGAAGTGCGAGATTACGGGAGGCTCTATCGAACCATTCTGCTAAACGATTTTTAATCACTTTTATAATTTAACAATAATTTAAGAAAAACAGTAGTCATTAGAAGCTATATCGTGCATTTAGCTTTTAGAATCTTGTTCTTCTAGAATTTGAGTGATATATTCATAAGTTTCATCTATAGAATCGCTGTATTTAAACAAAGATAGATCTTCTTCATCAATCATCCCTGTTTCCACCAAATGATCCCATTGGATTAAGCCTTTCCAAAATTCTGAGCCATAAAGTACAATTGGAGTGTTTTTAGGGTGTTTTTTGGTTTGTACTAGAGTGAGGACTTCAAATAGTTCATCGAGAGTTCCAAAACCTCCTGGGAAAACAACAATAGCACGAGCCAAGTGCAAAAACCAAAACTTGCGTATAAAAAAGTACCTAAACTGAAAGTTCAAGCTATCGGTGATATAGGGGTTAGGGTGTTGTTCAAAAGGCAGTTTGATATTGAGGCCTATAGAAGGGGTTCCTAAATCATCGGCTCCGCGGTTTCCTGCTTCCATGATGCCAGGTCCGCCTCCTGTACAAATAGCATAACCTTCGTGGTGTAAATGGTTCATCCATTTGCTCAATCTTTGAGCTAAAACTTGTGCTTCATCATAATATTTGGCTAGTTTTTTTAGTCGATTTAATTTCTTTAATTGTTGAGCATCAGAAGTCTCTTGGATTTGGCTTTCAACATCTTTTGTAGATAGTGTTCGTGCAGAACCAAAAAAAACGATGGTGTTTTTGATTTTTTCTTTGTTAAACACTTCTTGAGGAGCAATGTATTCAGAAAGAAGCCTTACTTGTCGTGCTGCATCACTTTCTAAAAACAAGGAATCATAATAAGAAATAAGAGGGCCGTTTTTTGGTTTTTTTGAAGGATTCATAAAATTCCTTTAGACTAAGATTTAAAGTGGATTTCGAATGAAATCGGATTAATTGTTGCTACTTTTTTATTAATATAAGGTTTTTTATCAAAAAAAGCTTTTTTTGACTGATAAAAACAAAAATATACAGTATATTTAACTTATGCTTGTAAAAATATGGACAAATAATTTTATTATCACTGGTGATATCGATACTTTGCGTGACGAAAGACTCACAGATTATATTCGAGAAAACAAAGATTTTATTGCGGTGACTCGAGTAC
>LSQX01269349.1_pt1 | contig 33659 bp, 31 predicted proteins | sample 654561 | NCBI WGS metagenome assembly LSQX01 (sample SAMN04489861, study PRJNA283612) | anaerobic digester metagenome | isolation source: 4 biogas reactors fed with cattle manure at either 37C or 55C with and... | place: Denmark: Kongens Lyngby | collected 2014 | reverse complement strand
TTGGCTTATGGAATGCAGAAAAGCCATAGTTTAAGGCAGGATGCCGGCAATTCTTATACTGACAGGAAACAAAAGAGGGGTGCACATAGTGCACCCCTCTTTATATCCCTTATATCCCATATTTATTGTACCGAATCTGTTCGCTTTTGGTGAAGTTGTTCTTCACTACATGCCCATCAAGGGGTAGAATCCTTTCATGTATTATATCCAGGAACCAATCCGGTTGTGGGAAGAAATATTCCTCCAGTTCAAAGGCCGGGGTAATCCAGTTCTTTGCTCCCAATACCACAGGGGGAGCATCAAGATAATCGAAGGCCATCTCACTTATATTCTGGGCCAGATCGTTTAGGTATGATCCCCTTTCACAGGCATCGCTGGCCAGGAGGATCCTGCCCGTTCTTCGGACGGACTCAATTACCTTTTCGTAGTTAAAAGGCACCAGGGATCTGGCATCAATTATCTCGGCACTCAAACCGTAATCATCATAAAGCCGGTCTGCAGCTTCCAGAGCCCTGTATAGGGTTGCACCAATGGTCAATATCGTTATATCCTCACCTTCTCTTTTGATGTCCGGCTCTCCGATGGGTACCTCATAATACCCTTCAGGTACCCCTGCGGGATTAAACATTTCGCCTATATCGTAGATCCTCTGGCTCTCAAAGAAAACAACGGGATCCGTTCCCATAAGCGCGCTGTTCATCAAACCCTTGGCATCGTAAGGGGTTGCAGGAAATACTACTTTGAGACCGGGAATGTGGGCGCATAGGGATGTCCAGTCCTGGGAATGTTGGGCGCCATATTTTGATCCAACAGACACTCTGAGAACCACCGGCATCTTAAGGATGCCGGCACTCATGGACTGCCACTTGGCCAGCTGGTTGAATACCTCATCTCCTGCCCGGCCTAAAAAGTCACAATACATAAGCTCTACAATTGCCCTACCTCCCGATAGGCCATATCCCACCGCAGAGCCCACTATAGCTGCCTCGGAAATGGGAGTATTGAATAGCCTATGGTAGGGCAAGGCCTCCGTAAGACCTCTATACACCGCAAAGGCTCCTCCCCAATCCCTGTTCTCTTCCCCATAGGCAACCAAGGTAGGATCCAGGTAAAACTTATCCAATATAGCCTCAAAGATTGCATCTCTAAACTGTAATACCCTGTTTTTGGGAACCGGTTTCCCGTCCTGATAGGCAGTCCTAATCTTTTTCTTTATCTGCTTTAGCCTGGGATTATCCTCCTTGGGTATGAGTACATCCGGTTCTCTGTCTTCCATTTTTTCTACCCGTTGGTTGGAAAACATCAGGTCTGCAATTATATTGGGATTGCTAGTGAGATCCATATGGGGCGAAATATTGTCGTCTATGGATAACCTAAGGGTTTTAGTGACAAGCTCCCTGGTTCTTGACCAAATATCCTTAAATTCTTCCTCATGGGCTACACCTGCATTTATCAGATCCCTCATATAAACCTGGAGGGGATCCTGTTCCCTCCAAGCCTCTATCTCCTCTCTGCTTCGGTAGCTGGAAGCGTCGGAGGGAGAGTGACCGGAGAATCTGTAGGTGAGGGTGTCCAGTAGGACGGGACCCCTTCCTTCTGCCAGGATCTTCTTCTTCCTCCTGATGGCATCAATTACGGCCAGAGGATTAAAGCCATCAACCCTTTCAGCGTGCATCTGGTCCGGGTTTATACCGGCCCCGACCCTGGCCAGGATCTGGTAGCCCATGGTTTCTCCACTTGTCTGCCCACCCATACCGTATTGATTATTAAAGAAATTGAATATTATAGGAAGCCCGCCTCTATGGCTTTCATCCCATAACAGCCTGTACTGATCCATGGCAGCCATGCTCATGGCCTCCCATACAGGACCACATCCCATGGAGGCATCACCTATGTTGGCTATGACAATACCTTCCTTTAGGTTTATTTTCTTATAGAGAGCGGAGCCCATGGCAATATCGGCGGAACCGCCTACTATAGCATTGTTGGGATAAATCCCAAAAGGCGTAAAAAAAGCATGCATGGAACCCCCTAATCCCTTGTTAAAACCTGTTTCTCTGGCGAATATCTCTGCCAGGGTACCGTATAGGAGGAAGTCCATGGCCAATTCCTTTACGCTATCTGCTTTTTTCCGGCTGTCCTCTACTATCCTTAGTATTCGTCCATCAAAAAAATCCTCCATAACTCTTAACAGATCTTCATCCTTCATTCCATTTATGGCCGACAGACCCTTTGCAAGGATCTCGCCATGGCTTCGATGGGAGCCAAAAATAAAATCCTCTTCGTCCAATAGGTATGCCTGCCCTACGGCGGATGCCTCCTGACCTATGGACAGGTGTGCAGGTCCTGGATGGTTGTAGGAAATCCCGTTATATTCACCGGCTGTCTTTATCTCGTTTATCATAGTCTCAAACTCGCGAATAATGGTCATATCCCGGAATATCCTCATTAAGTCCTCTTTTGAATAGTTGGCTTTCTCCTCTTCCAGGGTCTTTTGATATTGATTTATTGGAATATCATTAAATTCAATGAAGTCACTTTTTCGAACTTCATTGGGATCGATAAACTGGGACTTTGGCATGACTATACCCCTTTCTTTCTAATTTATATACATTGTACCGGCTAAATATCCTGAAGCTGTCACACTTTATTCTGGTATATAATCTGGCACTAAACACTAAGCCTTCTTACTACTTGGCCAAAAGCAAGCTAAACTCTTCAAGGTTTTCCACCAGCTCATTCAAAAACCTTGCAGCCGGTGCTCCGTCCACTGCCCTATGGTCAAATGTTAATGATAGGCCCATGGCCGGGTAGAATTCAATTTCCCCATCAGTTTCCCTTGCCCTATGCGTTATACAGTTTACACCCAATATACCTGTCTGGGGTGGATTTAGGATAGGGGTAAAGGATTCTATCCCCAGGGTACCCAGGTTTGTAACGGTAAAGGTCCCGTTCCTTAGAAGGTCTGGACTAATGGTACCTGATTGGCAGGCTTCGTTTAATTCCTTTACCTCTTGAGATATTTCATTTAATGATTTCGTATCGGCATTTGATATGGTTGGCACAATAAGGCCTCTGGGAGTATCTATAGCCACCCCTAAGTTAACCCTGTTGAATAGTTGCATAGAATCTCCAAGAAAATATGCGTTTAAATTTCTGTGATTTAATAGGGTGCGCGAAACTGCAAATAGGATCATGTCGTTGAGAGTTATTCTACCAAGGCCAAATTTCTCGCCCTTGTCTTTTAGATTGGATCGGAAATCCAGTATATCCGTTGCATCAAAAGAGGAATGGAGAGTTAATTGTGCGCTTGTCATCAGGGATTCATGCATTGTCCTTGCAATTACCCTACGTATATTGGGGACATTTACCTCTTCATAATCCAGTTCAGATTCTTTTTCAATAGTTTCTGAGGGAATCAATGGCCGCTCATTCTCCATCAGTGTAAGTATATCCCTTTCTATTATACGCCCCTCCGGACCTGTTGGTATCGCCTCGGTAATGTCAATCCCTTCCCTATCGGCTAGATTTTTCGCCCTGGGCGACACCTTAATGATATTCTCGTTCAAGGCAGCCTTTTCCTGTTCATCCCCATGAAAGTCGACTTCTTCTTTTTCTGTGGGCTCTGTTTGGTCTTGCATAAATTCTTGAGTTTTCTCTTCTGTATGGGGTGAATATATGGAGGGATCTTCTCCCTCTTCTCCAATGACACATATATTGGAGAGCACTGGGACATCGTCCCCTTCTTCAAAAAAAATATCCAACACTACACCGGAATGTTGTGATTCCTCTTCAAAGGTAGCCTTGTCGGTCTCGTATGTAAAAAGGAGATCTCCAATCTCCACCGTATCACCTTTTTCTTTATGCCATTTGGTGATAATACAACTTTCTACACTAAGCCCTTGACGAGGCATAATTATTGGTATTGCCATATATAATTCCTCCAATTTCACATTTTATATAAATACAAAAAAATGTTTTTCCAATACTCTGTCATTCATCGTATACACAGATATACTACCAGATTAACCCTTTTTAGTCAATTTATTCGACCGCTTAAAGCTGCCATCTCCGCCTGCCCCATATGTTTTTATAATACATGGATTCGCCATTTACCTTTTACTCCATATTGTCAAACAGGCCAGAGTAGCCCTATCATAATCCCAAGGGTAAGATGTTATTGATTATGATGCTGGTATAATGTATAATTATTGTAAAATTCTGCTCCCTAATTCAATCCACAATACTTGACTTCTACAAGTTGCACCTCCAGTTAATGATGCACATTATGAATAATTAATATTCGCTTTAATGCGATTTAGGCTTTAATAGTTGGATGCTAAAAGTGTTTATGGGAATATAGAAAGGATGATTTTTTTGGGCAAGATGGAAGGCCAAGTAGCCATAGTAACGGGTGGAGGTCAGGGGCTTGGACAGGCCTTGTGTCTCCGACTTCACGATGAAGGGGCCAAGGTCGTTGTAGCCGACATTAATCCGGACGCTGCCAGGGATACAGCGAATCAACTTAGGGACAGTCTGGCCATCAAAGTAGATGTTGCAGATTATTCCCAATGTGAGAATATGGTCAAAGAAACCATGGCCAAGTATGGCCGAATTGACCTGTTGGTCTGTAACGCAGCAATTCTGATAGCCAAGGCTGTGAATGAATCTACCAGCCAGGAGTGGAAAAAAGTAATGGAAGTAAACCTTTTGGGATACTTCAATTGTGTAAAGGCAGTTGCCGATGTAATGATAAAGCAAGGCTATGGTAATATAATACAAATAAACAGCAAGTCAGGTAAAAAAGGTTCCTTCAAGAATTCGGCATATGCTGCCAGCAAGTTCGGTGGTATCGGTCTTACCCAAAGTCTTGCACTGGAATTCGCTCCCCATAATATCAGGGTCAATGCTATCTGCCCGGGTAACCTGCTGGATTCCCCCCTATGGGTGGATAGTCTATATGAACAATATGCCCGAAATCAGGGTATCACCAAAGAAGAGGTTAGGCAAAAATATCTCAACCAGGTTCCCCTCGGAAGGGGATGTACATACGAAGATGTGGCAAACGTCCTTGTTTTTCTGGCCTCTGACCAGGCCAGCTACATGACAGGACAGGCTATCAACGTAACCGGGGGTCAGGAGATGAGATAAGGGGATACCTTCAAACCCATATAACAAAGGTGGCTCCCTGAGGGAAGCCACCTTTATGTATGCTAAAAATTCTCCAGGAGATAGTTTTCCGCTTCAAGACACCAGAGTCCGTTATTCCATTCAACTATTCTTGCCAACTCTGCAAACCTATAGTCGTTCTCCCCCATCTTCCTAAAATCTTCAATAGCTGTTAGCTCCATTTCGATGTTGGTATATATTAACTTCTTACCTCCGGGGATATTGGGAAGATTGAGGGTTGTCTCTACTACACTGTTGAGACCCCCGATATGGGTTATCATGGTTGAGGGATCTATAAGCCCCTTTGCCATCATATCCAGAGACTCGGCCAGGTCGTCTGTATTACCGCCGCTGGTACCTACAATATGGGTGGATCCATAGTGTACGTTGTAAAAGTTGAAAAGTGCTTTAAAATTCGGATCCGTTGGTCCCGCAAAGAAATTTAAACAGCCGTCCCTGCCCAGGATTCCGTCCCCCTGCTCAATAACCTCCCTGACAGGAGCATATACGAAGACGTCATCATACCCTTTACCATGGGTATAGGACATGAGGTGTTCCACTGGGTTGTCCAACTTACCTGTATTTACATAATGGAGCTCGACTCCCTTTTCGGCTGCCTTCTCTACCGTAAGAACTTCAGCAGCTCTTCTTAATCTTTCATCATCTATGTCGGTTACTACCAAAATTCCAGGCCTTCTGTCACAGTTTATTGCATAATCAATGGCTCCAAGGCCCATAGGCCCTACACCAGCCAATATGGCCATGTTACCGCCTTCTACTATCCCCATCTCGTGTTGGTATTTGCCGGGTGTAGTATGGTAGCTGGCATGAAAAGCGCCCACTATACAGGACATGGGCTCGGCGAGCGATCCATAAAAGAAAGCCTCTCCTTTATACTCTAAAAGACTGCCCGTCTCCATTACCTCATTAGGAATTATGATGTGGGTGGCAGCACCCCCTATATAGGAGTAGGAATAACCTGGTGCGTCCAAGCTGCCCTTATAGTTTAAGGCTGGCTGAATAGCAAATTTTTGGCCTGGTTTGAACTGGTCCCGCCATTTTTCCCCTACTTCTAAAATAATCCCACATAATTCATGACCTATCATCACAGGATTTTCGGCTACATTGTCGGGAACCCTTTTATGCTTGGGACCCTGTATAGCAGCCTTATATGAAGACATACATACGCTGTCGGATATAACCTGGGCTAAGATCTCATCCTTCTTTATGGCCGGCAATTCGAATTCTTCCAAACGAAGGTCGTTGATACCATATAATCTGACCGCTTTTGTTTTCATCTCATTCCCCCGCTTAAATGCTATAATCTATCAGTCCATAAATCTACAATGCCTAAGCAGTTTCATTATACATCATTAATATCCTGCATTACAAGGAAAATCCCCGTAAGTACCGCAACGGCAATTGTTTAGTACTTTTTATACATTAAGTGCTGATAAGTATTTTGAAAAAAACGGAATGGGTGCTATAATATATTCTAATAAAACCCAACAAAATACTTAACAAAACGCATTATGCCAGTCAGACATATACGGTAATGGCTATTGTCTGCCTATGTTTTGGGGAAACCAGGACTTACCAGTAGTTCATTACCTTTGTTATGCAGTAACTATTCAACTGGCACATGAGGTTAATAAAATATTGTAAGGATGTGTTGATATGAACAGCATAAAAGGGGTTTTAAAGAAAGGAATAAACAGATACGGTTTGGATGCTTTCAGCGCCATGGCCTTGGGACTTTTTTCATCTCTTATAATAGGTTTGATCCTTTCTCAGCTTTCCAGGATACCGGGCCTTGGCTTTATTGCCGATTTTACGGATGTCCTATCCGCTCAATCCCCCGTGGTTGGAGCAGCCATCGGGGTGGCCATCGCACATGGATTGAAAGCCCAGCCTCTGGTCGTATACACCTCCGCCGCGACCGGCGCATTCGGATACAGTTTTATGAATGCCGGACCCATGGGAGCCTATATTGCAGCGGTAGTAGGAGCAGAATTGGGTAGATTGGTTGCCGGTAAGACCAGGGTTGACATCGTCTTGGTTCCATCAGTCACCATTTTAGCCGGTGGTCTTGCGGGAAAATTCATAGGTCCGTATATCTCTGGATTTATGACCTGGTTGGGTAATGTTATAAACATCACCACAGAGCTTCATCCTATCCCCATGGGAATTCTGGTTTCCACATCCATGGGGATGATACTGACCGCCCCTATCAGCAGTGCCGCTTTGGCCATTTCCATGCAGATGTCAGGCCTTGCTGCAGGTGCGGCCACAGTGGGCTGTTCTGCCCAAATGATAGGTTTTGCAGTAGCCAGCTACCAGGAGAACAAAGTAGGGGGTCTGATAGCCCAGGGCTTGGGTACCTCTATGCTACAGGTGCCCAACATAATTAAAAAACCCCAAATCTGGATTCCTCCTACCTTGGCCAGTGCCATCTTAGGTCCTCTTTCCACAACAATCCTAAAGATGCAAAGCAACCCAATAGGGGCAGGTATGGGAACCAGTGGCTTGGTAGGTCAGTTTGCTCTATGGACAACCATGGAAGGTACGATACCCACCTGGCTTTTGTTAACTGAGATCCTTATGATGCACTTTGTCCTTCCTGCTCTTCTCACCCTATTGATATCTGAATTCATGCGGAAGAAGGGCTGGATAAAATACGGGGACATGGAACTACAACTGTAACTTGTCCCTATAATAATCAGCTGTCTCAGAGTATTCGGCCAGGGCGGATTTCCCAACATCACTCAGGGAGTACTTCCCCCTGGCCACCCTATGGAACCAACCATAGAAGTTATTGTATAATATCGAGTAGGTCTTGGGACCTGTGCCCAGTTCCTTCAAATCCTTCGCTGAAAGGATCCCGTCCCTCTCCAGGCAACATGCAATGAATATGGCATTTTCCCTATAGGCAGTCATTATCTTCTTTCTATTGCTTCCCCCCTGATTGAAGTTTCCGGAACGACCCTCTATCTCCTTAATTATCCCTGCCCTGGCCTTCTTCGCCCTTCTCGATTTGTAGGGGACAGGATGAAGGATTACTTCCGCCTTAGGCTTGTCCAGATTCATATCAACAAGGATCAATCCCAGTTCCAAACGCCTCAGCAGCTTTCTTATACCTTTCCATTTTGATGATCTGAGACTGGCTTTGGGTTTTGGTAAGGCTATATAGACGCCACTGGTTATCCTCTGTCTATCAGCGGCCTGGCCCAACAGCTCTACGCTTAAGTTTCTCTTGAGTTCTATAATTACCAGTTCTTCTTCCTTAATTGCAACGATATCACAATCCTTAACCTCCCCCCGCACCGTGTATCCTTGCCGGGTCAGGTACTCATATATGGGTTGGTACAAGCCGGCCTCTGTAAAGTTTGCCTTAGTCATAATAATACCCCTCTATACTACTGTCCATATGCAAGAACATATTTATTGTACTTAAGAAACATGATTTATGGTGCTGTACGGTTCCGGAAATTGATTAGAACACATTCACAGGGAATAGCAAATAGGGAGTAGAAAAACTTCTATCTCCCTATCTTTCAGCAAATCATTAGTACATAATACTAGTATATTACGTTCATGCCTTTAACAAATCCCTTAGAGAACCATACTATTCCATCTAAAGAGATCTTAAGCCCACCACATCTCGCCTTTATCTTCAAAGACCATAACCTCTTTCAAGAAGGCTATAGCCTTCTGTAGTCCCTCGTTGGGAGTCATCAGACTGTCTTCGTGTTCAATGCTTAGGACATAATCATAGCCCACCATCCTCAGGGCACTAACCATATCTTTCCAAACCTGATAGTCGTTGCCGTAGCCGACGGAACGGAATATCCAGGACCTGTTGATTTCATCTCCGTAGTGCTTGGTATCCAATACACCGTTAACGGCTGTGTTAATGGCATCAATCTTGGTATCCTTGGCATGGAAATGATAGATAGCACCGGCCAACTCACGTATAGCCGCTACGGGATCGATGCCTTGCCAGAATAGATGGCTGGGGTCGAAGTTGGCACCAATAACATCACCAACAGCTGCCCTGAGTTTTAACAGGGTTTCGGGATTGTATACGGCAAAGCCCGGATGCATTTCCAGACATATCATATCCACTCCATGATCCTTTGCAAAAGCAGTGGTCTTTTCCCAATATGGAATTAGAACATCATTCCACTGATATTCCAGGATTTTTAAAAAGTCATCCGGCCAAGGACAGGTAACCCAGTTGGGATACATGGAATTCGGCGAGTCTCCGGGACACCCCGAAAAGGTATTTACTCTCCTGACCCCCAGCTTTTCCGCCAGCAATACGGTCTTCTCAAAATCGTCATGAAAAGCGTCTGCAATCTCCTTTTGTGGATGAACAGGATTCCCATGGCAGCTTAAGGAGCTTATCTCCAGGTTGTATTTATCAACCAGATCCTTTAGTTCCCGGATCTTTCCACCATCGTTCAAGAGCTCTTCGGGGTTTGCATGGGCCTTGCCCGGATATCCGCCGGCACCCAATTCAACCGCTTGTACGCCGGAATCGCTTAGATACTTAAAGGCTTCTTCGACCTTCATATTACCCAATAAAACAGTCATAACGCCTAGTTTCATAGTAATTCTCCTTTCATATGATATTTATGGAATATTTAGATACCTTACCCTGCTACTCACGGGCCATTTAGATGAACCATATGTAATCTGTTGTTTAACAATGAAATCCTAAATTAACGGACTACACAAATATGTAATTTATATAGTCCGTTAATCCTTGATAGTCTATAAATTAATTAAAATGTTACTGCCTTGCCTGTCTTGGCTGACTCATAGATAGCTTCCAGGATCTCGGTTACCGCCAATGCCTGCTCCGGCAATACAACAGGATCGGTATCATTTATAACTGCATCAATCCATGCCCTGGCCTCTAAGTAACCGGGGTCATCGCTTATGCCTTCATAAAAATCGACCCCACCTGCCCCTAAGGTAGGTTTCTTGGTATACATCTTATTGAATTCAACACCGTTTATGCGGAGGCCGTCCCTCATATCCGCCCCGGCCTTAGTCCCGCACAGGGTGGTTTTCGCTTCGCCTACATCAAGGGTGTTGAGTGCCCAGCTGGATTCCAAAATTATGGTTGTTCCATTCTCCATTACAACAAAACCAAAAGCAGAGTCCTCTACGGTAAATTCTTCAGGATCCCAATCTCCCCATGCATTGGCTGTATTTCTTTGATCGGCCAATTTACGATAGGTAGTTCCCAGGACTGATTTTGGTTTGTAGTTGTCCACCATCCAGAGAGTCAGGTCAAGAGCATGAGTCCCGATGTCTATTAAGGGGCCTCCGCCTTGTTCTTCTTCGTTAAGGAATACTCCCCATGTGGGAACAGCACGCCTTCTGATGGCATGTGCTTTTGCAAAGTAAATGTCCCCAAGGTCTCCCCTGCGGCATACCTGATTCAGGTATTGGGATTCGGGGTTAAATCTGTTCTGATACCCAATGGTCAATTTTTTACCGGTTCGCTTGGCTGCCTCTACCATTCTTCTGGCATCGGCCGCTGTTTTAGCCATGGGCTTTTCACACATTACATGCTTGTCTGATTCTAAGGCGTCAATGGTTATTTCAGCATGAGATCTGTTCGGGGTACATACATGTATAACGTCTATGCTGTCGTCCTTAAGCAGCTCCTTATAATCGGTATAGACCTTTGCATCCAGTGTTCCATAATCTTTAGCTGCTTTTTCAGCCCTCTCTTTGATAATATCACAAAAAGCTACCATTTCGACTTGTTCGACCTTGGCAAGGCTTGGCATGTGTTTGCCATTGGCGATTCCACCACAGCCAATTATGCCAACTCTTATTTTGATATCCTTTTTCTGTGCACTCATCTTTATTCCTCCTTGTATGATTATTATCATTAGTTAATAGTGCAGAAGAGCACTATTTAACTTTAGAATATAATATAAGCCATGAATGATGGACCTACCCGCTTTCTCCGAAGAAAACCCAGGTACACTCCCTTCCATCTATTTCATTTTACATTATTTGTTTAGCCTTTTCAACCATCTTAAAAACAAATCGTCTTTACCAGATTCTTCCCGTTAAGAAAAAAATGATACGAAATTCTGCTTATTTTATATAGTTTAGACTGTTGACATTTGCACACAATTATGCTAAAAATATATTTGCAGTTTTGTTTAGCAGATGTAAACAAAAAGTTTAGTTGGCCAAAACCGGCTTTAAAGGAGCAATGCCCATGAACATTGGGGAAAAAATTAAACATTTGAGGGTCAAAAATGGGCTTACCCAGCAGGAACTAGCTAACCGCTGTGAACTGTCCAAAGGGTTTATTTCCCAAGTGGAGCGGGATTTAACCTCCCCCTCTATAGCTACATTGGTGGATATTCTTGAATGCTTAGGGACCAACCTTAAGGATTTCTTTAGTGATAATACCGAGGAGAAGATCGTTTTCCAAAAAGATGATGTTTTCCTTCAGGAAAATCAGGAGTTGGGGCATTATATACGTTGGATAGTTCCTAATTCTCAAAAAAATCGTATGGAGCCTATACTGATACAGATAAAACCCGGTGGTTCATCGGAGCCCGATACTCCCCACGACGGAGAGGAGTTTGGTTATGTAATAGGAGGCTCTGTTTTCTTGCATCTGGGTAATCAAAAGTTTAAGGTAAGAAAGGGCGAGAGTTTCTATTACAAGCCATCTCTGGTCCACTACCTTTCTAACGAATCCAGATACCCTGCCACGGTCCTTTGGGTCTCCTCACCACCGAGTTTTTAGTTTCTTTGTTTGAGAATCCCTTATAGGTTTAAGGTATTATTATGGGGCTTTCTTAGGGGGCTTCACTTTTTATGGGAATGATACGCAACTTCACGAGCCATCTACTTATACTTAATATCTTTTTCTGGACGTACTATTACTAATAGGGGGTATGACAAATGTCCTATGAAACCATTAATTTGATAGATGTATCCAAGACCTTCGATGATACTCTTGTTTTGGATAACATTAATCTGTATATAAGACGGAATGAATTTTTGACCCTTTTGGGGCCCAGCGGATGCGGGAAAACGACCACTCTCCGTATAATTGGCGGATTTGAAGAGCCCACTACGGGAAAGGTCTTATTTGAAGGGAAGGATATCACTCATGTTCCCCCGTATAAAAGGAAGGTCAACACGGTTTTCCAAAGGTATGCCCTCTTTCCCCATATGAATGTAGAGGAAAATATAGCCTTTGGCCTTAACATTAAAAAAATAAGCAAAAATATAATAGAAGAAAAGGTCAAGAACATGCTCGGTCTGGTAAATCTAAGGGGCTTTGAAAAACGTACCGTTGACTCCTTGAGCGGGGGTCAACAGCAGAGGGTAGCCATAGCCAGAGCCCTGGTCAATGAGCCCGAAGTCCTCCTCCTGGATGAACCCTTAGGGGCCTTGGATCTGAAACTACGAAAAGGTATGCAGATTGAGCTCAAAAACATCCAACAAAAACTTGGCATCACCTTTGTGTACGTTACTCATGATCAGGAGGAAGCCCTGACCATGTCCGATACCATTGTGGTTATGAATGAAGGTCATATCCAGCAAATTGGTTCACCTATAGATATATACAACGAACCTAAAAATGCTTTTGTAGCCGATTTTATTGGCGAGAGTAATATCGTGAACGGTATTATGATAGAGGATTACGTAGTGGATTTTGGAGGCTATATCTTCAGATGTTTAGATAGCGGGTTTGGCGAGAAGGAAAAGGTAGATGTGGTTGTGCGACCCGAGGACATTAAATTGGTTCCTCCGGAACAGGGTATGCTTAAAGGCAGAGTGCTCTCTGTAATCTTTAAAGGTGTACACTACGAAATGATGATTGAGTCCAACGGAATCATTTGGAAGGTCCACAGCACCTTGATGGAGCCCGTTGATACCATAGTAGGAATAAATATCTTCCCCGACGATATCCATATAATGAAGAAGGTGATGGTCTCATGAAAAAGTCCTGGGTTGCATACCCTTATGTAGTGTGGATGATTATGTTCATCGTAGTACCCCTTATACTAATTATTTTTTATGGGACAGTAAGAACCACCCCTCAAGGTATGGAGTTTACCCTGGAGCATTTTAAAAGGTTTTTTGAGCCCCTGTATATCATGGTCCTTGTCAGGTCATTGTATTTGGCCTTTATATGTACCATAGTATGCCTTCTGTTGGGATATCCTGTGTCCATGATCCTGGCCAGTAAGGAGTATAGGGACAAAAAAATTCTTATATTTCTCATGGTCATTCCCATGTGGATGAACTTCCTGCTTAGGACCTATGCCTGGCTTACTCTGCTGGAGAAAAACGGAATTATCAATACTCTGATTTCATTTATAGGACTGCCGAAAATGGATCTGCTATATAATCAATGGGCCGTGGTATTGGGTATGGTATACAACTTTCTCCCCTTTATGGTGCTTCCTATCTACTCTGTACTGATTAAAATCGACAAGAGTATCATAGAAGCGGCAGAGGATCTGGGGGCAAATTCCAGAACAGTCTTTAGAAAGGTCATCTTCCCCCTAAGCCTTCCGGGAGTGGTTTCCGGCATTACCATGGTGTTCATGCCTGCTGTAACTACCTTTGTTATTTCCAGGCTCCTTGGAGGGGGACAGTTTCTCCTGATAGGTAATCTGATCGAGGAACTCTTTCTAAAATCAGGGGAATGGGGATTTGGTTCAGCCCTTTCCATAATTATGATGATTCTGATCCTGTTCAGTATGGCCATAATGTCCAGGTATGAAAAGGAAAATGAGGGAGGTGGGCTACTATGATGCGCCATTTAAAGAGATTGTATATCGGCATAGTATTCTTCTTTCTATATGCCCCGATCCTGATCCTCATGATCTTTTCCTTCAATAAATCCAGGTATATGAGCAAATGGGACGGGTTCAGCCTAAAATGGTACGCGGATTTGTTCAGCGACAGGGATATAATGTCAGCCCTCTATTATACCCTCTTAATAGCAGTGCTGTCGACTATCATTGCTACCGTCATCGGCCTAATAACTGCGATTGGTATACACGATATGAATAAGCTTGGCAAGGGTATTATGGTCAATATCTCATACCTGCCAATCCTGAACCCGGATATAGTAACTGGGATATCCCTGATGATGCTCTTTGTCTTTATGAAGTTGGAGCTGGGATTCTTAACCCTTTTACTGGCCCATATTACCTTTAATGTGCCCTACGTTATTTTTTCAATATTGCCCAAGCTTAGACAGATGAATAAACATCTGTATGAGGCGGCCCTGGATCTGGGAGCTACCCCGTTCTACGCTTTCAGAAAGGTAATATTGCCGGAAATAATGCCGGGAGTCGTTACCGGAATGATTCTGGCCTTTACCCTGTCCATCGATGATTTTGTTATAAGCTACTTCACCACCGGTGCCGGTGTCTCAAACCTTTCCATTATCATCTATTCCATGGCCAGGGTAGGAATTAAGCCTACTATCAATGCTCTGTCAACCCTATTGTTTATTTCCGTTCTTTTATTGCTCCTTATAGTCAATAAGAGAACTTCCAATAATAACGGAAAGGAGAAAGTTATATGAAAAAAATACTAAGTTCTAAACTTATCTGGGTAGTGGTGGCTGTTCTGGCCTTCTCCATAATTCTTGCCGGATGTGGACAAGAAAACCGTGTAACCTTAAAGGTCTATAACTGGGGGGAATACATGGATAAGAGCGTTATTGATGACTTCGAAAAAGAGTATGGCATAAGAGTCATATATACCACCTATGCTACCAACGAAGATATGTATGTAAGCATGAAGCACGGCGGCAGCAACTATGATGTTGCGTTTCCCTCCGATTATATGATCAGCAGGATGATAAACGAGGATATGCTTCACAAGATCGATATTAGCAATATCCCAAACTATAAATATATCGATGACACCTTCAAGAATCTTCCCTTTGACCCAGACAATGAGTATTCCGTTCCCTATATGTGGGGAACCCTGGGAATAGTATACAACAAAACCATGGTAGATGATCCGGTAGAAGGTTGGGATATCCTTTGGAATGAAAAGTACTCCAAGCAGATCCTGATGTTGGATAGCCAGAGGGATTCCATCGGTCTCACCCTCCAAATGCTGGGATATTCTATGAACAGCAGGAATATTGATGAATTGGAAAAGGCAAAGGAAAAGCTTATGGAACAAAAATCCTTGGTACTGGCCTATGTTGGCGATGAGGTGAAAGATAAGATGGTAGGCGGCGAAGCTGCTCTGGCTGTCGTTTGGTCCGGGGATGCCGTAGCTATGAAATGGGAAAATCCAGATCTTGAGTACGTTCTCCCCAAGGAAGGCGGCAATCTGTGGTTTGATTCGGCCGTTATACCAAAGACCAGTCAGCATAAAGAAGAAGCTGAACTGTTTATTAATTACCTGTGTGAAACCGAAATCGCTTTAAGGAATACCGAATACATAGGGTATTCCACTCCCCATACGGAGGCTATGAAGATGCTGGACGAAGAGCTTTTAAGCGACAGTACTGCCTACCCCAGCGATGAAGAGATCGCGGACTCTGAAGTATTTGAGGATTTAAGCGATACACTGGACGTCTATAATAGAATATGGACGGAGATAAAAGCAAAATAGAATAGTTTCAGCTTACAAATTATGCTTATTCCATAGGGCAACTCAATTATTTTTGAGTTGCCCTATTTAGATAGATAAGTTTTTCACAATCTATGTAAAAAAATGATAAATTTCATTCATTTAGTAGTTTACTTTACTAAAATATATAGTATAATAGTTATATTCTCAATAAATGGTTAAAGCCTTATACTAGCCTGATCTTAGTAAATTGTTCAGATTAATGAGATAGACTACTCTATACATATATGTTGCGAAAAAACCATCATAACAGATCCATTAGACCATGTGAGTATATTTAATCTATGATTTATTCGTAACGTATGATCTGCCTAATGGGCTGCCCTCAATTACCCTGTGCAGCCTTGAAATATTATAACCTTATGAGGAGGATCTATATGAAACCAGTATATAATTTTTCGCCGGGACCATCTGCACTACCAAAGCCCGTATTGGAAAAAGCTCAAAAGGAGCTACTTAATTATAAGGGCACCGGGATGTCCGTTATGGAGATGAGCCACCGTTCAAAGGTGTTTCAAGATATAGTTGACAGCGCCCAGGAACTGCTATCCGAACTCATGGGCATACCGGACAACTACAAAATCTTATTCCTTCAAGGTGGTGCCACCACTCAGTTTTCCATGGTACCCCTCAACTTACTGAGAAAATACAAAAAAGCGGACTACGCCATTACCGGCTCCTTTGCCAAAAAAGCTGCTCAAGAGGCTGAACGCTACGGAACTGTTAATGTGGTAGCCTCCTCTGCCGACGCCAACTTCAGCTACATTCCAGATGTTGAATCGATGAAAGCAAGCCCGGACTCGGATTATTTTCATATTACAACCAACAATACCATCTACGGAACCAGATTTACCAGGTTGCCCGACACCGGTTCTGTCCCCCTGGTAGCGGATATGTCATCCAATATATTGTCTGAGGTTATGGATGTGTCCAAATTCGGCCTCATCTATGCGGGAGCCCAAAAAAATATGGCCCCATCCGGTCTCACGGTGGTCATCATTCGCGAAGACTTATTGGGCAACGCTATGGATATTACCCCTACCATGCTGAACTATAAGATACAGGCTGATGCAAATTCCCTGTATAATACACCCACCACCTTCAGTATCTATATGGCCAAGTTGGTCTTCGAGTGGCTAAAGGATCTTGGTGGAGTTCCTGTAATTGAGGAAATCAATAAGGAAAAGGCCAGTCTACTCTATGATTGCATAGATAACTCCAATATTTATAAGGGTACCGCCAATCCTAAGGATCGCTCCATAATGAACGTAACATTTACCTTACCCAGTGAGGAAATGACCGCAAAGTTCGTTAAGGAAGCAGAAAACAATGGATTAGTGACCCTTAAAGGTCACAGGTCCGTAGGTGGTATCAGGGCCAGTATCTATAACGCGATGCCTGTAAAAGGTGTAAAGGCCTTGGTTGCTTTTATGAAGGAATTTGAACACAGCAATAAATAGTATATAGTATAATATATAATAAGTATCCAATATGGCCGAAACAATACCGAAATAACAGGACGTTATACGGGTCTCAATATATCTGTTGTAGAACATATAGAAAAGAGGATTCAAAATGTATAGGATTAGAGTTTTGAACAATATATCACAAAATGGGCTGGAGCTGCTTCCCGGTGCGCTCTACGATGTATCGCCTGATGAGCCTGAACCCCATGGGATCTTGCTTAGGAGCCATAATATGCACGATATGGAAGTACCCTCATCTCTGTTGGCAGTTGCCAGGGCAGGAGCAGGAGTCAACAATATTCCTGTTGACCAATACACCGAAAAGGGAATAGTTGTATTCAATACTCCCGGAGCAAACGCCAATGCGGTTAAGGAGTTGGTTCTGGCGGGGATTTTCCTCTCTTCCAGAAAAATTGTAGAGGGTGTACAATGGGTGAATTCCCTTAAAGGCAGAGGTGAAGAAGTGGCTCCTCTGGTTGAGAAGGGGAAGTCCAACTTTGTTGGCCCTGAAGTTAAAGGTAAAAAACTAGGTGTTATCGGTTTAGGCGCTATTGGTGCCCTGGTTGCCAACGATGCTCATGCCATTGGTATGGAGGTTATGGGCTATGATCCCTTCATCTCTGTAAATTCGGCTTGGAGACTGTCCAGGGGTGTACACAGAGCGGATAGTTTGGATGATCTTCTTGCCCAATCCGATTATATATCCATCCATATCCCATTGATGGACAGCACCAAGGGATTTATAAACAAGGAAGTCATATCCAAAATGAAAGAGGGTGCACGGCTACTAAACTTCTCCCGAGGGCAACTGGTCAAAGACGATGACCTGCTGGAAGCTATAGAAAGCGGTCATATCAGCAAGTATGTAACGGACTTTCCAAATGATAAATTGCTTGGTGTAGAGAACATTATAGCCATCCCCCACCTAGGGGCTTCTACACCGGAATCCGAAGAGAACTGTGCCCATATGGCAGTAACAGAACTTCGCAATTACCTGGAATACGGGAATATCTCCAATTCAGTAAATTATCCGGCATGCGAGCTGGCTCCCGGTACCGATTCAGTCCAGAGGATAACTGTGGCACACAAGAATATACCCAATATGGTGGGTCAAATAGCCTCGCGTCTGGCTGCTGAACATATCAATATCTCCAATATGATAAACAAGAGTAAAGGCAATTATGCCTATACCATTTTGGACTTAAACACAAAGATTGGAGATGATATCTTAGAGGAGCTCTCCAGCATTCCCGGAAATATCAGGGTGCGCTCCATACAGTTAGAAAACCATGGTTATAGCAAGTGATTGTCATCCATAAACAGGGTGTAAGACAGGATTCTTTTTTACCAAAGAGCTATTGATTAACAGATAACATCATGCAATGTGATGAAACCATAAGTAAAGCCGCTGAGAGTATAGATCTTTCAGCGGCTTTTTATTTGGATTCCATATTGCTAAACATATCCCAGGGATACAGGAGTGGTGGTAGGCTTGTAAAGGTCATATCCTCCCTTAGGGTGGGATGGACCAGGCTTATTTCAGTAGACCAGAGGGCAATCTGCTGACCCGGCCTATTAAGGTGACTTCCATACCTTTGATCTCCATAGAGGGGATGGCCAATGGTAGCGAATTGAACTCGGATCTGATGGGGTCGGCCCGTATGCAGATCAATTTCAACCAGAGCCATATTAGATGCCTGTCCCACCACTTCATAGTCCAATACGGCTTTTTGGGCTCCCTTAATGCTGCCATCCACAACGTCAACCATATTCTTTCGCCTGTCCTTTATAAGATAATGCACCAAACCTTTCTTAAGCTTAGTCCGGGGTACCCCATGGATGACCGCCATATATTTCTTGCCAAACTTCCTGTCCCGTATTTGCTGGGATAGTCTGGATGCAGCCTTTGAAGTCTTGGCAAAAACCATCACACCGCCTACGGGACGGTCCAGTCTATGTACCAAGCCCAGATATACGTTTCCGGGCTTATTGTATTTCACCTTTATATACTCCTTTAGATGGGTCAATATATCCTTATCCCCGGACCTATCCTGCTGGGACGGCATATTGACTGGCTTATCCACTACCAATAGATGGTTATCCTCATATATAATTCTTATGTCCTCATAATATGTTTGACTCAATGAGACTCTCCTTCATTTATTACTTCTTCTTCTTTTTCCTGAACAGGGAAATACCACCAAAACCGCTTATGATGGCCATATAGAAGCCAAAATCATAGGCCCATCCATTATTGAATATCTCATAGATCCGAATTCTGCTGTCCAGTATCCCTAATATCAGTGAAATGGGTGCAATCCAGCCATGCCAGATTCCCCATAGGAAACCAGCAGGCCTTTCCCTGGTATTTCGTCCATCTCCGGGAACACATCCCGATAACAACAGGATGATAATTACTATAGAGAGTAGGGAACATAGGAACCTTATACGCCCTCTTTTCATCATATCCTTCCCCCCAATCTCCATTAGTCAAGCTTTATATGGCAATAGCCGTTGGGATTCTTCTTAAGGTACTTTTGATGGTACTCTTCAGCGTCATAGAAGCAGGACAGGGGCTCAATTTCCGTTACTATGGGTTTGGTATACTTTATCTGCTCCCGGTTAAGGCTATCCACTATGGTGCTTAGATCCTCTTCGTCTATATAATAGATACCGGTGCGGTACTGGCTACCAATGTCATTTCCCTGTCTATCCCGTATGGTAGGGTCAATAACGCTCCAAAATCTATCAAGCAATTCCTTTAAGCTTATACTCTCTTCGTCATATCTTACATAACATGCCTCTGCATGCCCTGTAGTCCCGGTGCATACATCCTCGTAGCTTGGATTAGCTTGAGTTCCGTTGGCATAACCCACCTTGGTATCAACTACCCCGGGGATCCTTGACATATACTCCTCTACTCCCCAAAAACAACCTCCTGCCAGCACTATTTCCTTCATGAATACTACCTCCTTATCGGGTAAAGCGATAGTTTTACACGCCTATGTCTTTGAATAACCCTATCTTAGAATTAGTTTAAAGCAAACCCCTCTCGGCAAAGCTGGTATATCTATCCCCCGCAACTATAATATGGTCTAAAACCTTTATGGAAATACTATCAAGGGCAGTAATAATCTTTTGGGTGACGCTGATATCAGCCCTTGAAGGGTTGATGCTGCCTCCCGGATGATTATGGGCAAGTATAACGCTGCTAGCCTGGTGCCTTAGAGCGGTTTCCACTATGAGTCTGGGATATATGGCAGCTTCGTTGATGGTGCCCTCATGGACCATATCCGCATGATTTACCCTGTTCTGTGTGTCCAAACATATGACATAGAAGACCTCATAAATATGTCCCACCAATAGGGATTTAGCGTATTCTCCCGCCTTTGAAGAGCTGTTGATTATGGGCTTATCACCCCATTTACCCAGGAAGTATCTCCTGGATAGGGATGGGATGAGGGAAACCAGGACGGCGGTTTTCTCCGATACCTTACACCTTCTTGCTATATCCTTGGCATCGGCTTCAAAGAGTCCTGCCAGCGATCCAAATTCCTCAATCATCCTATGGGCCAGGTCATTGGTATCCATCCTTGGGATGGCGTAGAATAATAGTAGCTCCAGTACCTGATGGTCCTCAAAGGCATCCAATCCTTCTGACAGAAATCTTTGTCTTACCCTTTGTCTGTGGCCAGCATGAAGATTTTTACTCATAGATACAATTAGTCCTTTCGGCAATATCATTGTTATAAAATTAGTTCTACAATACCGGCCAAATTCCTTCAAAAAACGTTAACTATTTATAGTTTAACCTCTTGCGCTGGTTGATTATCCTAATTAATGGGCTATAGATAAGGACATAACTGCATCGATTTTGCTATTGGAAGCAGGAAAGTTTCAGATTAGAGCAAATCAACAAACATTAGAAAAGAGCCCGGGGCTTTCTACCCTTAAGGCTCTCTATTATATAATCATCCCCAATGGGCAGGGGATTATTATATTCGGCTATTTCTTTCTCTTCCAGGCAAGCCCAATTCCAAGACCCAACAACCCTAATCCCAGTCCGTAGAACCCCATGGGAATCACATCCCCGGTCTTGGGCGGGGCAGGTTTATCCTGATCATCTGGATCTGGCTTATCAGGTTCAGGTTCTTCGGGTTTGGGTTTGTCAGGTTCTGGTTCAGCCGCTTGAGCTATGAATATCCATTTTACATTCACTGATTTGCCTTGGAATTCGTTCCCTGTTTCGGGTCCAGGTAGATGAACCACCGCCTTAAGCACCTGGCTGTCCGATACATCAAACTTACCCAAACTGGTATTAGCTGCAGCAAAATCTTTCATAGATCCTGAATATATCTCTTCCCTCCCCAGGTATACCGTCAGCAGAAGCTGTTTGAACAGATCAGCTTCACCTTCCTTGGGAATCTTGCTCACTCGCTCGGTTCTCATAAAAAGTTCAAAGGGGGCTATGTATTTGTTCTCTATTGTAAGGTTGGCTTCATAAGTATCACCGGGATTTAGCTTAGTAAGATTGAACAGCCTTCTGGATTCCGGAATAATCTCCAAACCTTTATCCCTACCTACCAATACCAAATCCTTTGCATAGCTTATATTCATCCCATAGGAAACCATATAACCAATTATCAGCGAAATGATACCTATAAGTATTATAGTTTTGGATGATAACCCTTTTATACCTTCCATTTCCCGCCCTCCTTTGAAGGGATATCAGGGGGGCAAAGCCCCCCTAGATCAATAAATTAGCTAATGGCAAATCTCATAATATTAATTTTGTGGTCTCTCTACCTCGTATGGAAGACCATTCCATCCATCTGCATTTTTGTATGCTTTATGTGTTACTTGAATTGCTTCGGCGTCTACCTTTAATTGAAATTTAGCGTTCTGGAATTTATTATCCATTTTGGATCCATCAAAGCAAAGCTTATTGATTATAGGTCTTGTTTCAGCTTCTGGTTGTAGGATCTTCGTGTAGTACCACCATCCGTCTTTTTCTACCCAATAGGTCTCATCACGATGACCACTCGTTTTCTGTTTTTTTAGTATATCATATTCTGCGACATTGTCGGTATTAGCACCCTCTTGGGTACCTTCCCATATGGAGGTTAGTTTCACTCTTAGATAAGCCCTTTTGTTCCCCGTGTTCTTAAAGGTGATATCCCCTTTAAAACAATCACCCGGGTTGAGATACGTGTTTTGTTTTAAACCCTTAAGACCATTATTAACTTCGACTTTGATTGTGCCTGCCTTATACTCAATATTGGCCCTAGCTGTACCTGTAAACCAGGCCATGGTTCCTCCGGCCACCAACAAAGCCACTAATGCAAACGCAGTTAGTATTACAACCTTTCTTTTCATGTTTATTCCTCCCAGATTTTTTTATTTCCAATAGGTCTCTACCTATGGATTACAAATTTGGTTGGGGATGGTAAGTGATCAATCCAGATCCCATGCCTCTTCCCATGTTTCACCGGAGCCTTGTATTCCTTCAGCCGCTAACTTTAGAGTAAATGTCTCATCCGCATATTCAGGCTCCAACTTTTCAAACCTGATGCTTATTTTTAGAGGATTGGTAGTTTCATCCTTAGCTAAAGATGATTTATAGTAGTAATAACCATCTTTCGCCATCCTGTTTTCCCAATCAGGGTTATCGGCTAAATCCAGCACAATATTGGATACCGAAAGGTTTGCATTGCTCCATTGGGGAATTAGTCTAACCCTAATATATGCGTCCTCACTACCAAGACTTTTTACACTGATATTTTTTTCATATGCTTGGTTTACTTCTATGCTGGTTATCTTTTTTTCCCCGGATTCTATAACTTCAACTTCCACAGTCGGCTCTTCTAAACTATCTACTGCTTGGGATGTATCCCCATTATCAGCTGAAGTTTTAACCTGTAATTTTATAACTATGGACTTATTATCAGTGAACCAGGCCATGGTTCCTCCGGCTACCAATATGGATACCAGTATAAGAGTGGATAAGAGCATGAGTTTCCTTTTCATACACATCTTCCTCCATGATCCCTCAGTATCATATTTGTATGATCAATGTGGATCCTTAAGTTCAACCGTCTGTTGGCTAGGCCCATGGGGTTTTCTCTTCCTTGCAAGTATCATGGGAACTATCAGCCATATTGCTCCTACAACTACCAAGGCAATAATGCCATAAATGGAACTTAGGAATCTAAACACCATTCCTATGTAGGGGATAAAGAATACTACCTTGCCTATTATTCGCTCACCCTCAAGGGGTAGCGGGTCATCCGTAGTGTTGGCGTCACCCTTGGTTATAAAGGTCTTTCCCTGATCACGGACCTCCATAACCCTATGGGTTACTTTAGTGGAATTCCCAGCGCCGTAATATGTTATTATGTCTCCTTCTTCTATTTCCCGTGCCTCCGACTCCTTAACAATTATCATTGAATCAACCTTGATGGTGGGGCTCATACTACCGCTGTCTACTATGTATAATCTATGACCCAATAACATGGGCTCCTTCCCTGTAAACCTTGATTGAGCTGTAACAAATATAAGGCCAACCATAACTACCATAAATAAGGTAAACAGTATATTGCTCAATATCTTCTTTAGCCTTGCTTTTGCTTCAGCTTTTCTTCTCTCGGTTCTTGTCATTTAAAACCCCACCTTGAAAGTATTTTTCATTTCATCATAGTGGTAAAGCTCTTCAACTTTTTTTCGTTTGTTTGTTATAACTATCTTCTTTTCGCTTTCATCGACACTTATTGTGACTTTTGCTGTACTGCCCCCCTTAACCACAAAGTCCATTGGGACTATTTCCTTTATCCTGTATTTCCCATACTTTAAACCTTCCAGGGTTAAGCTGCTGTTTGAGGTAAGTGACATCGTGTACTCGGTTCCATCGGGTCCATATATGTAAAAGTCAAATTCCCTGTTTTTGTCTTCCGACTTCCCTTTTTCCAACTTCAGTTTTATGGTTAGTTTTCCGTCATTTGATATATCTTTAATTGGTTCATTAATGGGGATATTAGGTTCTACTACTTCAAGATTCTCCACTTTCGAACTCGCCTCTTCGAGTTTTGCTGTTTCTGGCACTTGCTCTTCAGAGATTTGCTCCTCCTGTACTTGCTCTTCTTCCTGTTCTTGCTCATTTAATTTCTGCCCTTTGGGGGCTGTATCGACGGGTTCCTCTTTTTCAGTTTCCTTTTCTGTAGACGATTCTTCCGCTTCGATTGTCCCCTCGCTATTGTCTGGCATCTCATCCACAGCTTCGGTAACCTCTTCGATATGACCGGATATCTCATCTACGGCGTCAATAGCATCCTGATCAATTGCATCTTCTTCTGCTTGTGCTTTTGGTTCCTCCGCCAGAATACCAGCTCCTACGGTGAGTAACATGGTAACTACCATTATGGATATTCCAAATATTTTAAAAGTATTCCTCATCCAGGGTTCACCCCCCTAAAATGTCTATTTAAATCATGTGTGTGTGTTTTATGTGCTTGCAGTAGCTTAATTATAGGTTTTCTTAAGGTTTTTTCACAATCCTCATAAGTCCACTTTGAGTGCCACCAACGGCTAGATTAGGACTTACCCCTTTGGTATTATAGTTCGGATTCCAATTATACTTTGGTAGTAGACCTATGGTACAAAAGTATACCTTAGTACTTCTTCTACATAAAAAATTCGATGGCATAGCCACCGAACCGTAATTTTTGTATTTTTATCATCCGGATACCGTATAATACCAAATAATAAAATCCCAGACTACCATATGAAATATTACATTATATGATGATTATTAACATATAAGGCTGCCTGAGTCCTATCGGAAAGGCCCAGCTTGGTCAATATTCGGCTAACATGCTTCTTCACAGTGTACTCGGTTATAAATAGGTTTTCAGCAATCTCTTTATTACTGGAGCCCTTTCCCAGCTCCTTTAAGACATCCTGTTCTCTGGCCGTCAGATTATCTCCCATTAGCATATCCCTTTCATTGAGTATCATCTCCATGATGCCGGGATCATAATATTTACGACCTCGACTGACCATCTTTATTCCCAGTAATATTTCCTCCGGATAGGCATGCTTTAATATATATCCGTCTACATCAAGACTTTCCGCCCTGGCAAAATCATCTGAATACAAGGAAGAGGTCAGAATTATGAATTTACATTCTTTTTCTTCCTCCCTGATCCTTGGGATTATGTCCAGGCCATTCTCCTTCCCCAACCTTATATCCAAAAGTACTATATCCGGGTTTTGTTCCATTATCTTTTTTTCAGCCCCATCTTTGGAAGTAGCTTGTTCAACCGAACCTATGATGGACTCCGAGGATAATATGCCAATCAATCCTTCTATTACCAAAGGATGATCATCGACAACAAGCAATTTCATATGGCTGATCCCTCCAGATTCTCACTGTATTCTATGCTTGCAGGTATCCTTATTTGAATCCTGGTCTGCCTGCCTAATTTGCTATCTATATAGAATTCTCCGTTAAAGGAATATACCAAGCTTTCCATGTTTCGAAGGCCAAGGCCTATACCCATACTTTTTGACACGCTATCAGTATCAAAGCCTCTGCCATCATCGACTATCGATATGCTTGTATAAGGATGTTCCATACTCAATGTCACCTCTAAATGTTGACAATTACCGTGTCGTACCGCATTTCCTGTTCCTTCACATATTATTCGGTATATCGCCCTCTTGAGCCGGCCGGAGATTATATCCTCGTTTCCGGTTATTGATGCACTAACCACTATTGAATGAATCCTTCCCATGTTATCCAGATATTCCTTTATCACGCTGGAAAAAGGCTTTATCCCTCTCTTTCTTGAGCTAAGATTGTAGATAATTGAACGCAATTCAGTCATAGCCTGATCTACGGATCTTCTCAGCAGCTCAAGTTGGACTTTTAGTTCATGATTTTCCTTTCCATATATTCTTGTTATGGTTGTAATGCTGCATACAAGGCTAAAAAGCCTCTGGGATACGGTATCATGGATTTCGTTGGCAATCCGGTTTTGCTCCCCTATTATAATCAGGCGGTTTTCCGCTTTTCTATGATCTTGATCTTCCAATATCGCACCTAAAAAATCTGACAAAAAAGGCAGCTGGGCAATACATAGTTCATAATCCTGGCATTTCATTTCTGTCTGTACCCCCAAGATACCATAGTTCTTTACAGCCGATCTTATATTCATTGCTAGAAATCTCATCCCCCGGATATCAAATACCATGGGTTTATCCTGGTTTTGTATACTATTCCATTGGGCTGCCAGATAGTGTTTAATTGTATTCTTTATGCGGATATCGGTGTCTTTATGAAGCCAAATCTGACCCTCTTTTCCCCGGCCTATCTCAACTTCATGTGATTCTGCAATCCATACAAAGGCCAGGGATGATTTGGTTAAATTCGAGGCATAATGGGAAAAGCTACTGCAGGGATAGCCTATGGAGGTTTCTGAATAAGGAGTATTTATAAATCGATAAAGGGTCATAATATGTTCCAGAGATTCCCTATACACCCTGTTGCTATATTGTAAGGCTTGAACTTCACGAATTAGCTCATGGGTTTCCATACCCAACACCTTAAGTTGGTCCCTATCCTCCAAAACGCTACCCTTATTTGATTTGAACAATCTGTTCCCTAAATCAATAATTAAACTTTTCAATTTGTTTGACATGTCAAAACCACTTTCCATCCACTCGGTAACCCAGTGATTTATTATGTATTTTATATCCATAATTTGGTGTTTTCAGTCTGTTCATCTCCAAAATAGCGGCTTGTCTTAAATCTTTAGGGCCTAATAGTATATCTTGAAAAGTTGTGTCTTAGTTTGATATCTTTTTGCAGATAGTTTACCGTAACCTAATAATTAGTTAAAACCCTTTTTAACACCTTTATTTCCCATAGTATTTCCAAAAGAATCGTTTTACGATTTCTCTAGTTTTGTAGTACAATGCGACCTAATTTTTACCAATAATTGTCGTTTTTATGACAGTCTTGGTATAACCCAATAAAAAGGGCAAAAAAATCCCCAGCTTATTAAAAAGCTGAGGATTTTTTCAATATTGCCATAGAGCTAGATTCTGGCTACTCCCGAATCTCTGGCAGCTTTGGCTACTGCCTTTGCAACCGCCGGGGCTACCCTTTCATCAAATGCTGCCGGTATGATATGGTCTTCTTTTAGTTGGTCTTCCCCTATGAGGGCAGCTATCGCCTGGGCTGCGGCTATCTTCATTTTATCGTTTATGTCGCTTGCCCTTACATCCAGAGCTCCCCTAAATACACCCGGGAAGGCTAAAACATTGTTTATCTGGTTGGCAAAATCAGATCTTCCGGTCCCTACCACCCTTGCTCCTGCCTCCTTGGCAAGGTCCGGCATTATCTCCGGTACAGGGTTGGCCATGGCAAATACTATTGCATCCTTGGCCATGGTTTTAATCATATCCTGGGTTAAGACGTTTGGGGCTGATACCCCTATAAACACATCTGCCCCCACTATTACATCCTTTAGCATACCTTTTTTCTTTTGGGGGTTGGTTATCTTTGCCATAGCCGCCTTCTCAGCATCCAAGCCTTCCATCCCATCATAGATGGCGCCCTGGATATCGCAGGCTATAACGTTCTTAAGGCCCATACTCATAAGTAGCCTGGTTATGGCAGTGCCCGCAGCTCCCAGACCGTTGACTATAACCTTTATATCCCTTATATCTTTACCTACGATCTTTAAGGCGTTTATCATAGCCGCCAGGACTACGATAGCCGTCCCATGCTGGTCATCGTGAAATATGGGTATATCGCACTCCTCTTTGAGCCTTCTTTCGATTTCAAAGCACCTGGGTGCGGATATGTCCTCCAGGTTTACACCCCCAAAACTACCTGAAATAAGTTTTATGGTTTTGACTATCTCATCAACATCCTTGGACCTTATGCAAAGGGGAAAAGCGTCAACATCGGCAAAGGCCTTGAACAAGACAGATTTACCCTCCATAACCGGCATACCGGCTTCCGGACCTATATCCCCTAAACCGAGGACCGCAGTCCCATCGGTGACAACAGCCACCATATTCCACCTTCTCGTATATTCGTAGGATAGATTTACATCATCCTTTATGGCCAGGCAAGGTTCTGCTACCCCAGGTGTATAGGCTAAGGAAAGGTCCCTGCTATTGTTTACCTCTACGGTATTTTTTACTTCAATCTTCCCCTTCCACTGTCTGTGCAGCTTTAGAGCTTCCTTCTTTATATCCATTATAGGCTCCCTCCCGCTTCTTTCATTAAAGAAGTTTCAATAAACTCCATTATTTATGGATAATGCCTAAAAATCATATCCTGAAAGGTTCAGCTCATCCCTCATTATAATGAGTTCCTTAAATAGTTCCTCATTGACAGGAACCCCTTTGTCCTTCCTATAGAGCCAGGTTTCATATTCCTTTTCCCCTGCGGTGAATATCCTGTCATGACCTTTGGCTTTCTTGGAGTTTCGAAGTTCCCTTAGGATATCACCGGTAGTCTTCTTAAAGGCTTCAAGCTCTGTAAAAGCGGAGATGTCTATGGCTATAAAGAAGTGTCCAAGGGCATAGGGGACTTTATTTCCCTTTTCATCAAACCCAAGGAGCATCTTTAAGAAGCTGCCACCCTGAAGGGCTGCGGACAAGATCTCTACCACTGTTGCATAGCCGTAACCCTTATAGCCGCCAAGATCCTCCCCCGCACCGCCAAGGGGTGTAAGGGCTGCCTTTCCTTTAACCAGGTCAACCAATACCTTTGTGGGATCGGTCTGATAATCCCCGTTCTCATCTATGACCCAGCCTTCCGGCATGGTTTTGCCCAGCTTATCGTAGACCTCAATCTTGCCTCGCTGCGTTATGGATGTAGCACAGTCCAGCATAAAGGGGAATTCCTCGTCGCTTGGAATACCGAATGTAATGGGATTGGTACCCAGCATGTTCTCAACACCAAAGGTGGGAGCTATGGAAGGTCTGGCATTGGTTCCGGTAATACCAATCATGCCGGCATCTACAGCCATCTTGGCATAATAGCCTGCAATACCGTAATGGGTGGAGTTTCTGACGGCAACCATGCCCATACCATATTTTCTTGCCTTCTCAATGGCCATTTCCATGGACCTCTTACCTATCACCATACCCATGCCATGGTGTCCGTCTACTACGGCAGTTGTAGGGCCTTCCCTAACTATCTCAAAGTTAGTCTTGGCGAATTGGATCCCATCGTTGATTCTGTCATAATATATGGGTTTTAGTCTATTGGTTCCATGAGAGTCTATTCCCTGTTTATCTGCTTCGATAAGAACATCCGCACAGATCTTTGCATCCTCCTCCGGAACGCCTACCCCTTTGAAAACGTCCACCATAAACCTTTCCATGGTAGCAAAATCGATCCATTTAATATTGTTGTCCATGAATATCACCCTTTTTTAATTATTTTTATTTCCAACAGGTCCAGGCAAAGGCTTAACCTTATAGGCTCCTATTAAACCTTTGTTCATTTGGAGCACAAAAAAGCCGTCCTAAAACAAAGGCGTTATACGCCTTTGTTAGCACGACTCTTAATCTCCGCATGACTTGTATTCTTTTAAACTTAATATACCATAAAGTCCGCCTTTTAACAAGGGAATTTTTAATTTGCACCCAGCTAGATATTATTGGCTTTATCTGGTCCCATAATAATATTCATACTACCTCCACTCCGTCACTTCCTCCATGGACTTTCTTGGCCTCTTTCCCGACGATTCATCAGCCAGACCTATGGAGACTGCTGCTATCATGAGTCCATCCTGCTTTAGATAGTTTGTCAGTTCCTCATAGGCAAAGTATATATCACATATCCATAGTGAACCCAGTCCCATTTCGGTAGCCGATAGAAGCATGTTTTGAATGGATGCTCCAACGGATTGGGCACTTACCAGGTCATCTAAAGTCTCATAATATGTTCTTGACTCGCCTATATGACGAAGGTTCGGTGCAAATACAAAGATGTTTACCGGTGCCGTTCTCATTATTGAAAGGGTATGCCGTGCGCCTGATATCATCCTTGATTTTAGCTCAAAGTCATTTTCCATGTCAAAACGCTCTATGCCCAGTTCCATGGCATCTAAGACCCTCTCCCTTTCATCCTCATTCATGATTGCAACAAACTTCCATGGCTGTGAATTTTTAGATGAAGGAGCTGCGCAAGCAGCATTTATAAGAGTTTCTACTTGTTCTCTGGTTATTGTGTCAGGCTTAAATTTTCTAATGCTTCTCCTTTTATGAATAGCTTTTGTTACGATCATTTTTTTACCACAGGTATCCACACCTCACAATACTCCATTCCATCGTCATCCTTATAATACATTTCAAATTCCGGTGCGCAATCATGTATATAGCCTGAAGTGGGAAACCATTCTGAAAATATCCTCTTCCAAACATTGGGTATAGCGTTGGTAGTATCGGGTTGTGTATACTTCTCGGTGGTAAACACAGCCCATAAGCAGGACGGTATCTCCAACACCGTAAACTCATCATCCACACCACCTTCAGGTGTAAGAGAGCAAATCATGTATGGGAAGAAATCCTTTCCCGTATCCCTATAGCACATGACCGCATTGACAGGCATAAGACCAGTACTCCCTTCACCCCATTCAATACTCGAGGCTTTAACAATTTTTTCAACCATCCCATTTTTATAGGATTCATCCCAAAACTCTGGTATATCTATAAAGTTCTGACCATCAACAGTGCTAACCACTTTTTCTACACCAAATACTGAAAAACCGTCCTTTCTCTCAATCCTATAATTCATCTCTACATCCCCTTTAATTGAAATTTGAAAGGATATGCGCGGATAGGCTTTAAGCTTAGCTCCCACGGTTCTAGCCTGTGACGGGGATATACCGTGGAGCTTTTGAAATGCCCGTGAAAAGGATTCATGGGTCTCATATCCATATTTTAGTGCAAGGTCAATTATTCTAATACCACTATTCTGGAGTTCGAAAGCGGCCAGGGTAAGTCGCCTTCTCCTGATATACTCAGATAGGGGCACATCCGTGATAAAAGAAAACATCCTTTGAAAATGATAGACCGAACAACAGGCTATTCTAGCTATCTCTTCAAAGTCTATTTCCTGGTCAATATTTTCTTCAATGTATTGCATTGCACTGTTTAAACGCTTAAACCATTCCATGCTCTTATACCCCTCACTGGCTTTAGTATACCTAAGTATATTCTATATGACTTGACTTTTCATGCACCAAAATATCAACATCTATTAAAAGTCTATTGCCGAAGATAGCTGATTGCAATATATAAGGGGATCCTCTATATCAGGATCATCGTCCACCTAAAAGACCTTATTCCCCTCCTGTAGCTGACCACATATATTGATAAATATCATACATCAATTTGTAAATATTGTAAACATATCACTATGTTTATAGGTCACAAAGAATACCGTTGTTTATAGATAAGATGAGCTTACCGGTCTAGCTATATCAGATCTTTATGATAAAAATATACTAGTCCTTGTTTATAGTAAATATGGTGGTTATGTCTTCTGAATTGTATTGTTGTAGCTCTATCAGGGATTTCATCTTGCTATTGTATGCAAATAATAAGGAGGACAGCCTATGCCAGCACCTACTAAAATACCTCGGGTAGCCGCCGGATTAAACCATCCTCCCTTTGAAATTTTTATGAAACCCAACTACACAAATTGGGGAATATTATGCACCCATGAACATCTTTATATCATCATCAACCTCGCCAATACCGCCAATCCCAAACTTTTCTACCAGTACTTTTGCAACATTGGGGGATAGGAAACCAGGCAGGGTCGGTCCTAGATGGATGTTTTTTACACCCAGGTAAAGTAGAGCCAGCAGCACTATAACGGCTTTTTGCTCATACCAGGCAATATTATACACTATGGGTAGTTCATTGACATCCTCAAGCTCAAAGATTTCCTTGAGTTTTAAAGCGATAAGCGCCAGGGAATATGAGTCATTACACTGGCCGGCATCCAGGACCCTGGGTATGCCACCGATATCTCCCAGATCCAGTTTGTTGTACCTATACTTGGCACATCCCGCTGTAAGAATTACGGTATCCTGGGGAAGTCTGTCCGCAAATTGAGTGTAGTAATCTCTGGATTTCATCCTTCCATCACAACCTGCCATTACAAAGAACTTCTTAATAGCACCGCTCTTTACAGCTTCAACAACCTTATCCGCCAAGGCAAATACCTGATTGTGGGCAAAGCCGCCTACGATGATTCCCTTTTCAATTTCCTCAGGGGCCTTAAGACTCTTTGCCATCTCGATAATCTGGGAAAAATCCTTCTTGCCCTCTTCATCAGCATCAATATGAACGCATCCGGGATATCCAGTTGACCCGGTTGTAAAGATTCTGGATCTTACCTCTTCACTTCTTGGAGGGACTATGCAGTTGGTGGTAAATAGAATGGGTCCGTTAAAGGATGCGAACTCCTCTATCTGTTTCCACCAGGCATTTCCGTAGTTGCCGACAAAGTTATCGTATTTCTTAAAGGCCGGGTAATAGTGGGCAGGCAACATCTCACCATGGGTATACACATCCACCCCAGTGCCTTGGGTTTGCTCCAGTAATTGTTCAAGATCCGTCAAATCATGACCCGATACCAAAATTGCCGGGTTATTTCTTACACCGATATTAACCTCGGTTATCTCAGGATTACCATACTTTGAAGTATTGGCAGTATCCAACAGAGCCATGGCTTTAACACCATATTCACCTGTCTTAAGAGTTAAAGCTACCAAATCATCGGCGCTCAAACTGTCATCGACAGTAGCAGCCAGAGCCTCATATACGAAGGCATATAGATCATAATCTTCTTTACCTATGTTGAGGGCATGATGAGTGTATGCGGCCAAACCCTTTAGGCCGTATATAATCATTTCCCTAAGAGATCTGATGTCTTCATCCTCCGTGGACAGAACCCCTGCAGCTACAGCCTTTTTTAGCATGGATTCCCTGTCACTGACAGTAAATGTAGCTGAATCATGAAGATCTAAGGCGCCCACCTTGGTCCTTAACTGATCCCTGACGGCCAGCATCTTAATAATATCTTTTTCAATGGCATCGTCGTCGAAGTTAGCATTGGTAATTGTAATGAAGAGACTGTTCAACATATCGTGATTGAACGTACCTAATTCCTTGACATCCAAATCTCCTTTAACAACTATTTCGGATATGCCTTTTAGTGTATAGATAAGTAAGTCCTGTAGATTCGCTACTTCAGGTGTCTTACCGCATACTCCTCGCACCGTACAACCGGTACCTCTTGCGGTTTCCTGACATTGATAACAA